>Ga0335076_10000218_pt1 | contig 48598 bp, 26 predicted proteins | sample Lox_Sample_25_FD_206717 | JGI IMG/M metagenome (GOLD analysis project Ga0335076, IMG submission 206717) | Soil microbial communities from Loxahatchee National Wildlife Refuge, Florida, United States - Lox_Sample_2.5 | ecosystem: Environmental > Terrestrial > Soil > Wetlands | place: USA... | reverse complement strand
ACACGATGGCCTCGATCCCTTCTTACCCAAGGGTTCGAGGCCATCATCGCGTCAAACAACAGGCAAATCAGCCATCGCCACACCCCGACTTTTTCAGGTCGAAGTAGCTAAGTCAGCCCGGCGCACCTCTCCTCGGCACCCGGGGGCGAGTTGTAGCCATACTCAAGACGTATCGAAACGTATCGACGACGGCGAGATTCGTTGCGCCGTAGGGAATATGGAGTAAATCAGCGAACCGTTTCCGCTGGTCGTCGAAGCGCTGGCTAGGGACTGATATCCGTTGCTCGCGGGTTCGAGCCCCGCCGCCCCACGTTGATGGCCTGTCAGGGAAGTTTGCGCATATCCGGCAGCCGCTGTTAAGGCACGAATCCCGCGATCGGGCGCACTCGGCCCGTATGCGGCGGTGCTAGCAAACAGGTGCGTGAGCATTGCTCACCGACCCGACAAGCAGCCTCCTGTTAGACCTTGGTGGCACCCATATCGACGGTCAGCTGTGTTGCCGTGACGGCACGAGACAGATCCGAGGCCAGATAGATGACGGCATCGGAGATGTCATCGACATGCGCAGGAAAGGGCGTGGGAAGCACGCAGCCAAAGGACATGAGGTAGTTCGGATGGGCGGTCAGCGTCTTTTCGACATTCGGGTCTTCAGCTGGCGCCGTGGCGACCCCCCACGGATGGATCGAGTTGACCCGGATGTTGTATTCCCCGAGTTCGATCGCGGCTGACTTCGTCAGCCCGACCACGCCGTGCTTGGCGGCGGTGTAGTGACTCTGACAAGGCAACGCTTTAATTCCTGCGACCGAGCTGATGGTGATAATCGAGCCACCATTTCCCGCCGAAAGCATATGGGGAACTGCGGCTTTCATCGTGCGCCAAACACCGGTCAGGTTGATGTCGATCATCGTCTGCCACTGCTCGTCCGACATCTCCCAGAAGCGCGCCCAGTTGCTGATACCTGCGTTGGCGACAACAACGTCGAGGCGTCCACCGAAGCGCTCGACCCCGTCTGCCAACACCGCTTCCAGCCCGCCGGAGTTCCGTACGTCGGCGATCTCCATCAAGCATGGCCGTCCCTCGGCCGCCACCAGGCGACCGGTTTCCTCGAGGTCCGCCTCGCTGGCGGCGGGGTATCCGTTGTGAGGTGAAACTTCGGCCGCGACATCTACGCCGATGATCGAAGCGCCTTCGCGCGCCAGGCGCAGCGCGTGGTTACGCCCCATGCCGCGCGCCGCGCCCGTCACGAAGGCGACCCTGTCGTCAAGCAGACCCATGACAACCCTCCGATTCCCTCAATCAGCTGCCGCAAACACTCACGGGCTGCACATGCGGCCCTTCAATCGGTCAACCAAACCGAAAGCTGCACCACCTGCCACCAGAATGTGACCGGCGCGGAGACATCCATGTTGGACAGATAGCACATGATGTCGGTCTCACACCCGGCGAGGATCTGGACGTGTTCGCGGGCTGCCAGGGGAGGCCCGTCCAAACTCGCCGAGAAGATCACGGATCCAGCCGGGGCTACCGGCAGCGGGGCACTGAAGCTATCGCCGCCGCGCTCCACATAGCCGTTGTCGAGGATCACCTGCGACGCCATCACAACGTCTGGGTCATTCTGGAGCACCGGGGAGTCGTCTCGCACAACCACGATGTGGACCGAGTGCGTGACCGACGTCGAACTCGAAGAGAACCCGAGCTGGTTCGGCCCATCCGCGCCAGTCGCGAAAGTTGTAGATGCCCAACTCGCGCTGGATGAGCCGGTTCATGTCGTTTATCGCCGTGGCCACCACGCCTGTGCCACCGGCACTCCCACTGCCGATCAGCGGATTAACGGCACCTAGCAAATTCTGCGGCAGCTGCTGCAACAGCAACGCGCCCACTTCCTCCGCGGCCACGTACGTGCCGGCCGCCGAGCCAAGAGCCTGCAGGAATTGCTGTTGAAACGCGCGGGCTTGGCTGCTCAGCGCCTGAAACTCCTGACCGTAGCCGGCAAATAAAGCCGCCACCGCCGCTGATACTTCGTCCGCGGCAGCAGCCGCAAGCCCGGTGGTCGGAGCAGCCGCCACATGAGCCGCGGACAGCGCCGAACCAACGCTCTCCAAATCCGCTGCGGCCGACGTCAACAACTCGGGGGCCACCACCAGAAGTGACACGCAGTTCCTCCCCGACAATCACGATCCGTGTGCGCTTGAAGCGTATTCATGTCTTGTCTCGGCAATGTGCGTTTTGAACGGATCGGCAACACAGCCATCCGTCAGTCCGGTCTGCAAGCAGTAGTCGGTACCGCGAACATTGACAGTGTCATCATGACAGTGTCAGTATCGATGCATGACCGACGTGGCGTCGTGGACGCTGGACGAGCTGGTGCGGCGGGTCGCCGCCACCCTGGCGGGTCCCGCGTACCCGGGAGCGCCCAACGGGCGAGTCCGGGAGCTGCCGGATCGGCGGGCTGTGCGGTGGTACACGACGACCGGACTCGTCGACCGGCCCGCCATGCAAGGCCGCACAGCGCTATACGGCCCCCGGCACCTGCGGCAGATTGTCGCTGTCAAACGGCGTCAGGCCGAGGGCCGTTCGCTCGCCGAGATCCAGGCCGAACTGGCCGGAGCGACAGACCAAACACTGCGCAAAGTCGCCGCCGTTCCCGACGAACTCCTCGCGGCGGAGCCGGCGCGGCCCCAGGAGCAGCCACCAGCGGAGCGCCCCGGTCGCCGACGGCGGTTCTGGGCCGAGCCGCCCGCTGCCGCGCCGCTGACTAATGGCGGCGGCGATGACACTGTCACCAAGCTGGCCGCCGTGAGCCTGCCCGGCGGGGCGCTGTTGCTGCTGCCTGCCGGACCCGGTCACAGTGGCCGACCGGACGAAGACGACATCGACGCGATCCAGGCGGCCGCTCGGCCGCTGCTCGAACTGCTGGCCGAGCGCGGCCTGCTATCCCTTGATGAACGGAGCCCATCATGACCGTCCGCATCACGTCGATGACCGACGCGGAAACGACTCGCGTGGCCGCGGACGAGACCGCCGACGAGGCTGGGCTGGGTGCGCTGAGCACCGAGCGCGGCAATCTGCCGCTCGAATGCATCGACGTGCGGGCGCAGATCACCGGGCTCACAAGCTCGGTGGAGCTGACGCAGGAGTTTGTCAACGCGTTCGACGTACCCCTGGAAGCCACCTACGTGTTCCCACTGCCGGATCGCGGTGCCGTCACGCGAATGCGGATGACCGCCGACGGGCGGGTCGTCGAAGCCGAGCTACGCGAGCGGGAAGCCGCCCGCCAGGCTTACGACGAGGCCGTCGCATCGGGCCGGCGAGCATCCATCGCCGAGGAGGAGCGCCCGGACGTTTTCACCATGCGGGTGGGCAACATCTTGCCCGGTGAACGGGTCAGCATCGCGCTTACGCTCGTCAGCCCCTTGAGCTACGCGGATGGCGAGGCGACATTCCGTTTCCCGCTTGTTGTTGCGCCGCGGTACATCCCGGGCGACGCGCTCGCGGATATCGCGGTCGGCGACGGCTATGCCGACGACACCGAGGCGGTTCCCGACGCGTCGCGCATCACCCCGCCCGTGCTGCTGCCCGGTTTCCCGCACCCGGTTTCGCTGGCCATCGAGGTCGGCATTGATCCTGCCGGTCTGACCCTGTCGGGGGTGCGCTCGAGCCTGCACGCGGTGTCCACCGAGGACGGCCGGATCCGGATACAACCCGGGGAGCGGGCCAACCGGGATTTCGTTCTGCGGCTGCGCTACGGCGCAGAAGACCTCACCGACACGCTTGTACTGGTTCCCGATGCGAAGGGAGACGAGGGGACGTATCAGCTCACCGTTCTGCCGCCGGCGGCAAGTGCGCCGCCGCGCCCTCGGGACCTGGTGCTGGTGCTGGACCGCTCCGGGAGCATGGCCGGGTGGAAGATGGTGGCCGCTCGGCGCGCTGCGGCGCGCATCGTCGACACGCTCACTGGCGGTGATCGGTTCGCGGTCTTGACATTTGACGATCGGATCGACCGCCCCGCCGGCCTGCCCGATGGGTTGGTCGAGGCCAGCGACCGGCATCGGTACCGCGCCGTCGAGCACCTCGCCCGCGTCGACGCCCGCGGCGGCACCGAGATGGTCGCGCCGTTGCGGCAGGCTCTCGCCTTAGTGGGCGGGTCGCGCAACGGCGACGCCCGCGACGCCATCGTCATCCTCGTCACCGACGGGCAGGTCGGTAACGAGGACCAACTCTTACGCGAACTGTCCGGCGACCTGCAGCGGGTGCGGGTGCACACGGTTGGTATCGACCAGGCCGTCAACGCCGGATTCCTGGGCCGCCTGGCCAGTGTCGGCGGGGGGCGCTGCGAGCTGGTGGAAAGCGAGGACCGCCTCGACGAGGCGATGGATGCCATTCACCGTCGTATCGGCGCGCCGCTCGCGTACTCGCTGGCCCTGCGCGCCAAGGGGCTGGCGACCATCGAGGACACCGCGAGCCCGGCCCGGATGCCCGACCTGTTCCCGGGGGTGCCGCTGGTGGTGACGGGGCGGTATCGGGGAAGCGCGACCGGCTCACTCACGCTGCGCGGCACGGCCAGCGAGGGCGGGGAGTGGTCGTCGACCGTCGCCGGACAGCGCCGTGAGGCCCCGGCAGTGACCGCCCAGTGGGCGCGGTCCCACTTGCGTGACCTGGAGGACCGTTACGCCACGGTATCCACGGAGGACTTGGAGAAGCGAATCGTCGACACGTCGTTGCGGTTTGGTGTGTTGTGCAGGTTCACCGCATACGTCGCCATTGACAAGCGGGCCAGTCGCGTCGTTGCCGAGGGTGGGCTGCAGCACCGCGTGATGCAACCGGTGGAGGCGCCGGCGGGATGGGGCCTGCCGCGGACGCGACGCAATGTCGACATTCCGCTTGCGGCCGCGCCGCTGTCCCAAGCTGCTGCCGGTATGAGGCGAGCTTCCTTGGCGATGCCGATGCCGTCTGCTCCGGCTGACGCCGCGGCCGCGATGCCGAGCCGACCCGAGCCATCCGCCAAGGCGCCATCGCGAGCATCCGAAGCACGAACGGTCAAGCTGCGCAACGTGATTGCCGTGGCGGTGGCCACCGCGTTGCTCATCGGTGGCGGCTGGACCTGGTCGCTGAGCCGGAACGGGGTCTCGCCTCCGATGCGCGACGGCGTAGTCGCCGGCAAGGTTCCAGCATCAGGGGATACCGGCGTAGCGAGCGAGACGAGGGGCGGCGTTCCGGAGAACACGGTCGCGGCACCGCAGGCGCCCCCGCCGCCACAGGCCCCGCAAGACAGCACCTTCAAACGCGACATCGTCACCACGGGGTCGGTGCAGATGATCGTCGCCGAGCCTACCCAGGCGGCCGACCGGCTCGTCTCGGCGGTCACCGATGCAGGCGGGCGAGTGGACTCGCGATCGGAGCGATCCGGATCATCTTCGCCGACGGTTGATCTCGTGTTGCGCATCCCTGCCGACAAGCTCGACGGGGTCCTGGCCGACGCCAAGAAACTCGGGACCGTCGAGTCGATGTCGATCGGCCGCAGCGACGTCACTTCGCAGCGCGTCGACCTCGATGCCCGCATCGAGGCGTTGCAGACCTCGGTCAATCGGCTGCTGCAACTGATGGACCGGGCGGGTAACGTTGCCGACCTGCTCGCGGCGGAGTCGTCGCTGACCCAGCGGCAGGCCGAGTTGGACTCGCTGAGGGCGCAGCGGGCCGCACTTGGCGACCAGATCTCCTATGCGACGATCAACGTCAACCTCTCGGCCAAACCGACGGTGACGCACGGTGGTTTCGTTGGCGCGCTCCAACACGGGTGGCAGTCATTGCTTTCCGCTGTCCATGGCGTCGTGGTGACGGTCGGATTCCTGATCCCGTGGATTCCGGTGCTGGCCGTGTTGTTGGTTGTCTTGTTGTGGCTGCGCCGCAGGCCTTTTCGGCGAGCATCGCGCGGCGAAGCTAGTCAAGTCTCAGGCGAAGCTACCCGACTTGGCTCAAATTAGTACGCACGTCAGCGGGGATCTTGATGAGGGCCCTGGGTATCGGGTCGGCGGCTGTGCAGGCCTGGTTGTCGGCCTTGATTAACAAGATCCGATAGCAGCGGATAGCGCCAACGAAATGCTCTGTGCCCCGAGTCTTTCAGCTTCGATACGATGCCTAACAACCTAGTTGTTTGTTGGTGGTGGCTGAAGCTGAAAGGGTTCGTACCACCACCAGTCGGCGCGCTCGCCGGTGGGCCCGGGGCACGGTGGGACCGCGGGCGGGGGGAGGTTGGGCGGACGCGCGAGCGATCCTGCGCTGAGTGGTCGGCCGCAGCTGTCGGTGACGGTGAGATCGACTGCGGGTCCGGTGATGGTGATGACGCCGCGGTGGTGCAGCCGGTGGTGATAAGGACATAGCAGCACCAGGTTGGCCAACTCGGTGGGGCCGCCGTCTTCCCAGTGCCGGATGTGGTGTGCGTGCAGACCGCGGGTAACACCACAGCCGGGAACCGCGCACGTGGGCTGGCGGTGCTCGAGCGCGCGGCGCAGCCGCCGGTTGATCTGGCGGGTGGCTCGGCCGGCGCCGATGACCTCACCGTGACGTTCGAACCAGACTTCACACGTGGCATCACAGGTCAGGTATCGGCGTTCGGCCTCGGTGAGCAGCGGACCCAGATGCAGCGCGGCGGTGCGCTGCTCAACGTCGACGTGCACCACCACCGTGGTGTGATGCCCGTGTGGCCGGCGGGCCGCCTCGGCATCCCATCCGGCCTCGACCAGGCGCATAAACGCCTCGACAGTGCCCGGCAATGGCGGCGCGATATCTGATGCGCAGTCGCCATTGCCGCGATCGTGCTTCCACTCGGCGATCAGCGCATCACGATGAGACGCGAGTGCCGCGTCGAACTTCGCCGCGTCCAGGTGCGGAAGTTTGATCCGCCAACAGGTGAACTCCTCGCTGGAGGTCTTGGTGATCGAGCGCTGCGGTTGCGGCCGAGAATCGGGTTCGGGTCGCGGTTCCAGCTTGACCGCGGTGCGCAGCTGGTTGACCGTGGCGACCCGCGCCAACTGCGCGTAATGCTCATCAGATCCCTCACCGGCCCGCGCCGCGATGACGCCGACCTGATCCAGCGACAGGCGACCCTCCCGCATGCCCTGCGCGCAGCGCGGAAACGCCTCAAGCCGGCGCGCGACGGTGGTGATCGTGTGGGCGTTTGCCGATGACGAACCGATCTTCCAAGCCACCAACGCCGCGACCGACCGTGCGCCCGTGGCGCCGCAGAGCTCGTCGCGATCCAGCTCGGCGACGATCTCCACGATGCGCCCATCAATCGCGTTGCGCTGACCGGCCAACTCCGCCAACTCGTCGAACAGCACCTCAAGGCGCTGGCCAGGGCGCGTTGCGGCCGAGCCGAACGATGCGGTCGAGGACATAACCTCATCATCACAGCCGGGTACGACAAGTCTCGGCTGCCCAATCCGCGCCGGGGTGTGACCGTCATCATTCGCCAAGCGCGACAGCCCGATTGGCCACCAAACGCTCCCCACCGCAGCCATCAGCGCGGCCACCTACGCTCCATCATGCGCCCAACCACGGTGCTCGACCGCACGCGATCCACGTCGCGAAACCACACGACCTACACCGCGGCCCCGCCGAAGGCGGTCTCCACGATGCGCACACTTGGCCACCAGAGCAGCCCCGCCCCCCGGGACTTTAGGGCGCAGATCCTTGCCAGCCCAACAGGTCAACCCGCTGCGAATACCGCGAACCCCGAATCGTGAGCCAAGTCTCGTATTTGTTGTGCACCGCAGGCCTTCTCGGTGAGCATCGCGCGGCGAAGCTAGTCAACCCTCAGGCGAAGCTAGCGAGACCGATTGAGTTCGTCGAACCGGGTCAGGGCCAAGTCACGCTGGTCCTCGTCAAATTCCTCGAAACGTGTCACGCGATCGCCATCGACGAGGATGAGCTCGACAAATGGAATCTCGATCGCGACGCCATCGGTCGACGTGCCCCTCAAGACCACGTGGTTGACAAGGCCCATCGCCGAGTGCGTGAGAACTTCGGTGATTTCGACCCAAAAGTCGGGTACGAGCGACGCCGTCGTCCGGATCGATGTCATCGGGTCGGCGACCGTTTCCACGCCAGGACTGGACAGCTGCCGGTGGCTGACGTACGTGGCACCGGCGCTGAGTCTGGCGAACGCATCCCAGTCATGACGGTTGGTGGTCTCGGTCAGCCGGCCTACCACCTCGATGACCTCGGGATGCGCGACCTCTCCAGATGCGATCCATTGAGCCGTGAGTTCAGCGAACGCGTCGTTCAGGTCGTCGGGATCGAAGCTGACGGTGACGCGCATCAGGTCGTCATCGCCGACTTCCGTGACGTGCAAGAGCTCCGCGGCGATCGGTCGATCGGCATCATCGGTGTCGCGGTAACACGCGCGGGTCAGCGAGAGGCGAGGTCCCCTGATTGCGATGGGCTCCACCGTCATCTGCCAGCCGCTCGGTGCAATGTCGAATATCGCCTGTACAGCCTTCCGCCGCACTGGACCATGATGTACGTCACGCAGGCCTTTTCGCCGATCCTCAAAGAGAACGCCCGCACTTCCAAGGGCAAGGAAACCGTCAAGGTCGCGGCGATTGTATGCATCGGTGACAGGTACCCAGGCCCGGGTCGCGGCGTTCTCAAGCAGCGGCGCCCGCCGATCGCGCTCGTCGAACCTCGCGAGCGCGGCGTCGAGATCCGCCTCGTCGAAGATCTCACAGCGGGTGATCAGGCCACCTTCGACCGTCAAAATGTCTACCGCCCGCCACTCGGCCGCGAAGCCCTCTCGCGAGGTCCCCTTCCCTGTCCGCGTCACCACCGCTCCGCGGGCACTCAGCCGATGCACCGCTTCGATGTAGATGCCGAAATGCGGTGTGAGATCCCACCCGACACGAAGTAGGGCGTTCCGGTCGCCCGGCTCTACCATCGCGATTCGCCGGTGGTCATCGATGTTGAGCCAATCCGGCGTCGCCGGGGGGAACTCGTAACGGTTGATGGCGGCGTAGGCCCCCGCGATGACCGACCAGGTGTGTGAGTGGGCGGCGGCCTCGCCGGCGAGATAGCGGGCGTCGAGTTCCTCGAAGGCCGCGTCGATGTCGTCTGGATCGAAATTCAGGGTGTCGTGCATTAGGTCGTCGTCGCTGACTTCCGTGATTTGCAAGAGCTCGACCGCGATCGGTCGATCGGCATCATCGGTGTCGCGGTAACACGCGCGGGTGAGCGACAGGCGAGACCCTCTGATGGCGATGGGCTCCACCTCCAACCGCCAGCTGCTGGGTGTGGTCTCGAATAAGGCCCGCACGGCCTTCTGTCCCCGTACTGGACCTTCGAATATATCTCGCAGGCCTTTTCGCCGATCCTCAAATCGGTGATCCGCACTGGTGAGCGCAAGGAGCTCGTCGACGTCGCGGCGGTTGACCGCGTCCGTCGCGCGTGCCCATATCCGGGTCGCGGCGTTCTCAAGCAGAGGCGGCCGATCGAGCTCGTCGAAGCTTGCAAGCGCCGCGTCCAGGTCTGCCTCGTCGAACATTTCGCAGCGGCTGATTGAGTCGCCCTCGACGGTGTAGATATTGATCGATCTCCACTCAGCTTCGAAGCCGTCCCGAGTTCTGCCATGCGCGGCGTGGGTGACGACGGCTCCGAGATCGCTCAGCCGATGCACCTCCTCCGCGTGGATGCTGATGTCCGGCATTTGATCCCATAAGTCACGCATGGTTGCGGCGACACCACCCGCCTCGATCGCTACCAGCTGCCGATGGTCAACGTTCACCCAGTCCGGCGTCGTCGCGGGAAACTCGTGCCGGTTGAACGCGGCGTACACCCCCGCGATAACCGACCATGTGTGCGCGTGGGCGGCCGCTTCGCCGGAGAGGTAGCGGGTGTCGAGCTCGTCGAAGGCAGCGTCGATGTCGTCGAGATCGAACAGGACGTGCGCGGTGAACCGCTCGTCGCTGTCGATCTCGGCGATGCCGAGCAGCTCGACGCCGAACTCCCCGTGTCGGGGGTCACGGTTCGAGGAACAGATACGAGTCAGGGAGAGGCGTTCCCCGCGGGTCGCGATGACGGTCCACGCTATGTTTGCCCCACTCTCGTCCAGGGCTCGCATGTTTGCGATCACGACATCGCGACCGTCCCAGAACCCGGCATTCACCACGCGACGGCGATCGTCGATGCAACTGTTGTCGGCCATCATCTCGGCTATCGCGTCCCAGCTGCGGGACGCGAAGTGCGACAGGAAGCGTTCGGTCAGTCGGCTTGCCGCGTTTTCCAGTCGCCGCGCCTGCCGCTGCAATTCCTCAAATCTCGCGATCGCGGCGTCCAGGTCTGCGCCGTCGAAGACCTCGCATCGATTGACCTGGTCACCTTCGACAGTGACGATGTCGACCTGCCACCACTCGGCGTCGAACCCCTCGTGCGAGGTCCCACTTGCCATCCGGGTGACGACCCCGCCGAGGTTGCTCAGCCGATGCACGGCTTCGATACGGAAGCTGATGTCGGGCGTGAGGTCCCACTGGGCGCGGATGGTCGCGGCCACGTCACCTGCATCGATACGTTGGAGCGGCAGATGGTCAACGAGGACCCAGTCTGGGGTAATCGGGGGTCGCTCGTGCCGATTGACCGCGGTATAGGTACGGGTGATGATCGACCACGTGTGCGAGTGGACGGCCGCTTCGCCGGCGAGGTAGCGAGCGTCGAGTTCCGCGAAGGCGGCGTCAATGTCGTCGGGGTCGAACACGACCTGCGCCGCGGCCCGGTTGTTCGTGTCGATCTCGAGGATGGTGAGCGTCTCGGTGTAGAAAGCCTCAGGCCGCTGGTCTCGGCCCGACATGCGGGCCCGACTGAGGGCGAGGCGATCTCCGCGGGTAGCAATGGTTGTCAACGCAATGTTGGCGACCCCGAGGGCGGCGATGGCACGCATGTTCGCGATGTCGGCGTCTCGGCCGTGTTGGTTTCCGGCGTTCACGACCCGACGGCGATCGTCAGTGGAGCAGTCGTCGGCCAGTAGTTCCGCCCTTGCGGTCCAGTCGCGGGCCGCGAAGTTCGCCCGAAGTAGTTCGGCCACTTGGGTTGCCGCATTTTCCAGTCGCCGCACCCCCGGTTGCAATTCCTCGAATCTCGCGAGCGCGGCGTCGAGGTCTGCCTCGTCGAAGATTTCGCACCGGCTGATGAGGTCGCCTTCGACCGTGAAGAGGTCGATCATCCGCCACTCCGCGTCGAAGCCTTCTTGCGAGCTCCCATACGCTGCCGCGGTGACGACTGCCCCGAGGTCGCTCAACCGATGCACGGCCTCCATATAGATGCGGATGTCCGGCAGTTGTTCCCAGATGGCAGGCAGTGATGTGGGCAGGTCATCGATCGTTACGAGCGGTCGGTGGTCGACGTAGATCCAATCCGGGGTCGTTGCGGGAAGTTCGTGCCGGTTGAACGCGGCGTAAAGCGCTGAATTGAGCGACCATGTGTGCGCGTGAGCGGCCGCTTCGCCCGCGAGGTAGCGGGCGTCCAGCTCCTCGAAAGCGGCGTCGATGTCATCGGGGTCGAATGTGACGATCGCGACGATCCGCTCGTCGGAGTCGATCTCGGCGATGCCGAGCACCTCGGCGCCGACCTCACCGGACATGCCGCGGTTGAAGATACGGACATGAGCGAGGGCGAGGCGCTCCCCGCGGGTCGCAATGACGCTCGAACATACGGTCGGTGCGCTGACCTCGACGACGACTCGATTGTCCGCGATGTGCACATCTCGGCCGCGTCGAATGCCTGCGTTCACGACACGGCGGCGATCGTCCGCGACAATGTCGTCGGCCAGTAGCTCCGCGAAGGCGGCCCAGTCGCGGGCCGCGAAGTGCGCCAGGTATCGCTCGATGATTTGGCTTGCCGCGTTTTCCAGTCGTGGTGCCTGCGGCCGTAGTTCCTCAAAGCGGGCGAGCGCGGCATCGATGTCTGCCTCGTCGTAGACTTCGCAGTGGTTGATCCGGCCGCCCTCGACTGTCAGAAGGAGGATGATTCGCCACTCGCCGTCGAAGCCTTCTGGCGAGGTCCCATTCGCCTGATAGGTGGCGACCGCTCCGAAACCGCTGAGCCGATGCACCGCCTCGATGTGGATGCCGAAGTCTGGCGTGATGTCCCAAACCCGCAGGGCTGCTTGTGAATAAGCCTCGACTATGGGCAGCGGCCTGTGGTCGACGGTGATGTAGTCTACCGCGGTGAGTTCGTGCCGGTTGAACGCGGCGCATTCCCGCGCGATCACCGACCACGTCTGCGAGTGGGCGGCCGTTTCCCGGGCGAGGTATCGAGCGTCAAGCTCCTCGAAGGCAGCGTCCATGTCGTCGAGGTCGAACGTGACGAGTGCCGCCATCCGTTCGTCGGCGTCGATCTCGACGATGCCGAGCGTCTCGGTATGGAAAGCTTCAGGTCGCTGATCGCGGCCCGAGAAGCGGACACGACGGAGGGCGAGGCGCTCGCCACGGGTAGCGATGACGGTAGACGTGATATTCGTTGTCCCGAGGCCAAAGGCCGTCTGCATATTTGCGATCTGCACGTCTCGACCGCGTCGAATCCCGGCGTTCACGACCCGTCGGCGATCATCGCTGCAGTGGTCGGCGGCCAGGATCTCGGCCATCGCGTCCCACTCGCGGGCCGCGAAATACGCCTGGAGGCGCTCGTATACCCGCGTCGCCGCGTTTTCCAGCAGTGGCGCCGGACGGCTTAGCTGATCGAATCTCGCGAGCGAGGTGTCCAGGTTCGCCTCGTCGAATACTTCGCAGCGGCTGATCAGGTCGCCATCAACCGTGAAAATGTCGATCGTTCGCCACTCGGCGTCAAAGCCCGCTTGCGAGGTCCCTTTCAGGACCTGGGTCACGACTGCGCCGAATTCGCTCAGCCGATGCACAGCCTCGATGTAGAAGCTGACTTCCGGAGCGAGGTCCCACATGGCACGAAGAGATGCGGCGATATCAACCGCCTCGATCCGTACGACCGGTCGATGATCGATGTAAACCGAATCCGGTGTCGTCGAGGGGTATTCGTGCCGGTTGCCTGCGGCCTGGGCCCGCGCGATCACCGACCAAGTGCGCGGGTGGGCGGCCGCCTCGCCGGCGAGGTAGCGCGCGTCGAGCTCGGCGAAGGCGGCGTCGACGTCGTCGGGGTCGAACTGGACACCGGCCACCGCCCGGTTGTCGCTGTCGACCTCGATGATGCTGAGAAGCTCGGCGTCGAAGTCCTCGGAGTTCGAGGAATAGATACGGTTGAGGGCAAGGCATTCCCCGCGGGTCGCGATGACGGTCGACGCTACATTCGCCGCAAACTCGGTGAGGGCTTGCATATTCGCGATTTGTGCATCTCGACCGCGGAAGACCCCAGCGTTCACGACCCGACGGCGATCCTCAGTGGAAATGTCGTCGGTGAACAGCTCCGTCAGGGCGTCCCAGTCGTGGGCCGCAAAGCTTGACCAGACGCGCCCGGCTACTCGGCTTGCTGCGTTTTCCAGCGGCCTCACTTGCGGGTGCAGTTCCTCGAAGCGGGCGAGCGCGGCGTCGATGTCAGCCTCGTCGAATATCTCGCCGCGGTTGATCAGATCGCCTTCGACTGTCACAACGTTGATCCCCCGCCACTCGGCTTCGAAGCCCGCTTGCGAGGTCCCATGCCCCGCCCACGTGAAAACCGCTCCGAGGTTGCTCAGCCGACGCACAGTCTCGACGTAAACGCTGCCTTGGGGGTCTTGCGACGCACGGAGGTATGCGCTCGCGTCACCGGGCGCGAACGCTATTCCCCGACGGTGGTCGATATTCACCCAGTCCGGCGTGGTCGCGGGCAGTTCGTGCCGGTTCATTGCGGCGTAGGCCCGCGTGATGACCGACCATGTGTGCGCGTGGGCGGCGCCCTCGCCGGCGAGGTATCGAGCATCGAGTTCAGCGAAGGCAGCGTCGATGTCGTCAACGTCGAAAGCGACGATGGCCGTGATGCGGTTGCCGGTGTTGATCTCGGCGATGCCGAGCATCTCGGCGCCGAACTCGTCGGGCGCCAGGCCGCGGTTCCTGGAACGGACCCGAGCGAGGGCGAGGCGCTCCCCGCGTGTCGCGATGACGGTCGAGGATATGCTCTCGGCGCCGACCTCGGCGGCGGCTTGCAGGTCCGCGACCTGCATATCTCGGCCGTATCGAACCCCTGCGTTCACCACATGACGGCGATCGTCTGAGATGATGTCGTCGGCCAGTAGCTCCGCCAGAGCGGCCCAATCGCGGGCCGCGAAGCACGACTGGTACCGCTCGATGATTTGGCTTGCCGCGTTTTCCAGTCGCCGCGCCTGCTGATGGAGTTCCTCAAACCGGGCGAGCGCGGCGTCGAGGTCTGCCTCAGCGAAGACTTCGCATCGATTGACCTTGTCACCTTCGACAGTGAAGACGTCGATCTGCCGCCACTCGGCGTCGAAGCCTTCTTGCGAGGTCCCACTCGCCATCCGGGTTACGACCGCCCCGAGGTTGCTCAGCCCATGTACGGCTTCGATGTGCTGGCTGATGTCGGGCGTGAGATCTCGCATGGCGCGGACCATCGCGCTCAGGTCACCCGCCTCGATACGTTGGAGCGGCAGATGGTCAATGAAGACAAAGTCCGGCGTCATCGGGGGGAGCTGGCGCCGGTTGACCGCGGTATAGGTACCCGTGATGATCGACCATGTGTGTGCGTGGGCGGCGGCTTCGCCGGCGAGGTAGCGGGCGTCGAGCTCTTCGAAGGCGGCATCAATGTCGTTGGCGTCGAACGAGATGGCCGCGACGATCCGCCCGTAGTCGTTGATCTCGCCGACGACGAGCGCATCGGTGTGGAACGCCTCGGGCCGTTGATCGCTGTCCGAATGTCGGATATGCATGAGGACAAGTCGCTCCCCGCGGATCGCTATGACGGTCGACGTCACATTCGTGATCCACACTTCGGCGATCGCCCGCATGTCTACGATCTGGGCGTCTCGACCATGTCGGACTCCCGCGCCCACCACCCGACGGCGGTCGTCGACGAAATAGTTGTCGGCCAGTAGTTCGGCCATCGTGTCCCAGTCGCCTGCCGCAAAGTGCGCTAAAAAGCGCGCGGACACTCGACTTGCTGCGTTTTCCAGCCGCCGCTCCTGCGAATGCAGTTCTTCAAAGCGGGCGAGCGCGGTGTCGAGGTCTGCTTCGTCGAATAGCTCGCAGCGGCTGATCAGGTCGCCATTGACCGTCAGGATGCCGAGCCCCTGCGACTCGGCGTAAAAGCCTTCTCGCGAGGTCCCATGCCCTGCCCAGGTGACAACTGCTCCGAGATTGCTCAGTCGATGCACGGCCTCGACGTAGATGCCGCTGTCGGGCGAGAGATCCCACCCGGCCCGGATGGAAGCAGTCAGATCACCCGCCTCGATCATCGCGAGTCTTCGGTGGTCGATGTTCACCCAGTCTCGCTTAGCCGCTGGGAGTTCGTGCCGATTGAGCGCGGCGTAGGCCGCGGCGATGACCGACCATGTGTGCGCGTACGCGGCGGCTTCGCCGGCGAGGTAGCGGGCATCGAGCTCCTCAAAGGCGGTGTCGAGGTCGTCGACGTCGAACACGACGATCCCCGCAATTCGGTTGTCGTCGTTGATCTCGACAATGGCGAGCGCCACAGCGGAAAACGCCGCAGGCCGCTGGCTTTGGCTTGTGAAGACGAAACGATGGAGTGCGAGCCGCTCTCCGCGGATCGCAATGGTCGACCTCGCGGGGGTGCTCCAAATGTCGCCGGTGGCCCGCCAGTTCGCCATCTCGGCATCTCGACCACGTCGGATCCCGGCGTTTACGACCTGACGGCGATCGTCTGCGGAAACGTTCTCGGCGAGTAGTTCTGCCATGGCGTCCCAGCCGCGGACCGCAAAATGCGCTAGGAATTGCTCCACTATTCGGCTTGCCGGGTTTTCCAGCCGCCGCGCAGACGGGTGCAACTCCTCAAACCGCGCGATCGCGGCGTCCAGGTCTGCCTCGTCGAATAGTTCGCAGCACTCGACCTGGTCATCTTCGACGCTCAGGACCTGGATCATTCGCCACTCGGCGGCAAAGCCTTCCGGCGAGGTTCCATCAGCGGTATGGGTGACCACCGCTCCAAAATCGCCGAGCCGATGCACCGCCTCGATGTGGATGCTGAGGTCTGGTGTTTGGTCCCAAAAGGCGTGGACGGAAGCTTTCATGTCGCTGGACGCGAACAGTGCACCTGGCCGGTGGTCGATGACTACCCAGTCCGGCAGCGCGCGTTCGTGTTTGTTGAATGCGGCGTAGGTAGCCGTGATGACCGACCAGGTGTGGGAATAGGCGGCCGCTTCGCCGGCGAGGTAACGGGCGTCGAGCTCGGCGAAGGCGGCGTCAATGTCGTTGGCGTCGAACGAGACGATCGCGACGATCCGGTCGTCGGCGTTGATCTCGAAAATGCCGAGCAGCTCTGTGAGATATGCCTCGGGTCTTTGGTCGGGGTCCGAGAATTGACCGCGCATGAGGGCAAGACGCTCCCCGCGGGTCGCCATGACGGTGGACGTCATGTTCGTGATCCACAGGTCGGCGGTCGCCCGCATGGCACCGATCTGGGCGCCTCGACCATGTCGGACTCCCGCGCCCACCACCCGACGGCGATCATCCTGGCAATAGTTGTCGGCCAAGGTCTCTGCCATTGCGTCCCAGTCGCGGGCGGCGAAGCGCATCGAGAAGTGCTGGGCCACTTGGCTTGCTGCGTTTTCCAGCCGCCGCTCCTGCGAATGCAGTTCTTCAAAGCGGGCGAGCGCAGCGTCGAGCTCTGCCTCGTCGAAAAGTTCCACGCGGTTGATCAAGTCGCCCTCGACAGTCAGCACTTGAATCATTCGCCACTCAGCGTCGAAGCCTTCTAGCGAGGTCTCGTACGACATGTTGGTGACGACCGCTCCGAACTTCCGGAGCCGATGCACCGCCTCGACGTGGACGCTGATGTCTTGCGATAGTTCTAAGTGTGCGCGGACGATTGCGGTCAGGTCGCTCGTCGCAAATGCAGCTCCTCGCCGGTGGTCGATGCTCACGCAGTCAGGGGTGGTCGGCGGCAGCTCGTGTCGGTTGAGCGCTCCGTATCCGGCGGCGATGACCGACCATGTGCGCGCATACGATGCCGCCTCGCTGGCGAAGTACCTTGTGTCGAGCTCTTCGAAGGCGGCGTCGATGTCGTCAAGGTCGAACACGACGTATGCCACGATCTGCCCGGCAGCGTTCATCTCGAGGACATCGAGCATCTCGCCGTAGAATGCCTCAGGCCCCTGATCTCGGACCGACATGCGGGTACGGCTGAGGGCTAGGCGTCCCCCGCGGGTCGCTATGTGGGTCGTCGTCCAGTTCGTGATCCCCAGGTCGGCGATTGCCCGCATATCCGTGATCTGGGCGTTTTGACCGTGTCGGACTCCCGCGCCCACGACTCGACGGCGATCGTCACCGGAAAAGTCTTCGGCCATCATCTCCGGCATGGCGTCCCAGTCGCCTGCCGCGAAGTGCGCCAAGAAGCGCTCAGTTACTTGGGTTGCCGCGTTTTTCAGCCGCGGTGCCGGACGGCTGAGTTGATCGAACCTCGCGATCGCAGTGTCCAGGTCTGCCTCGTCGAAGCCTTCAAATCGGTTGATTAGGTCGCCTTCGACGGTGACAACGCTGATCACCCGCCACTCGGCGTTGACGCCGTCTGGCGAGGTCTCATGCGATACGGAGCTGACCACAGCTCCAAAGTTGTTCAGCCGATGTACAACCTCGATGTGGCTGCTCACCTTGGGCGCCAGGTTCCACGTGGCGAGTAATGCGGGCAGTTCACCGGGCGCAAACGAGCTCCCGTGTCGCCGGTGGTCGATGTTGACCCAGTCTGGCGTCGTCGGCAACATCTCGCGCCGGTTGAGCGCGGAAAAGGCCCGCGTCATGACCGACCACGTGTGCGCATGGGCGGCGGCTTCGCCGGCGAGGTATCGCGCATCGAGCTCCTCGAAGGCGGCGACGATGTCGTCGGGGTCGAACGTGACGAGCGCGACGATCCGCTCGTCAGCGTTGATCTCGACGATGCTGAGCATGTTTGTGAGAAATGCCTCGGGTCGCTGGTCACGGCCCCAAGTTCGGGCACGGCTGAGGACGAGGCGCTCGCCGCGGGTCGCGATGGTGTCTGATGTCGCGCTCTCGACGCCGATCTCGGTGACTGCCGAGAGTTCGGCATTCACGGCATCGCGGCCTTGTCGGAGGCCCGCACCGACCACCCGCCGGCGATCGTCGGTGGAGATGTCGTCGGCCAGTGTTTCAGCGATGGTGCCCCAGTCGCGAGCCGCGAAGTGCGTCGAGAAGCGTTCGGCCACTCGGCTGGCCGCGTTTTCCGGCCGCCGCGCCGGGGGATTCAGTTCGTCGAAACGTGCGAGCGCAGAGTCTAGGTCCGCCTCGTCGAATAGCTCGCTGCGGTTGATCACGTCACCTTCGACCGTCAGGATCTGGACTCCCCGCCACTCGGCATCGAAACCCTCTTGGGAGGTCCCATGGGCCGCGTGGGTGACGACTGCTCCGAAGTTGTCTAGCCGATGCACGGCCTCGATGTGCGTACTGATGTCTTGCCCGAGGTCCCACCCGGCGCGGATGTATGAGAGCAGGTCACCGGGTGCGTACGCGGCCCCCCTGCGGTGGTCGACACTCACGAAGTCCGTTGTCGTCGCAGCAAGTTCGTGGCGGTTGAGCGCGGCGTAAGCTCCCGCGACGAGCGACCACGTGCGCGCGTGGGCGGCGGCTTCACCGGCGAGGTAACGCGCGTCGAGCTCTGTGATGGCGGCCTCGAAGTCGTCGGGGTCGAACGTGACGAGTCCCGTGATCCGGTCCTCGGTGTCGATCTCGACTATCTGTAGGAGATCGAGGTGGAACGGCTCGGGTTTCTCGTCGCTGCGCGAGTATCGGACACGGGTGAGGACGAGGCGCTTCCCACGGGTCGCAATGGCGTCTGGTAGCGCGTGCGTAATCTCGAGGTCGGCGGCCGACCGGAAATTTTCGATCAGGACATCCCGGCCCTGTTGGAGGCCGGCATTCACTATCGGGCGACGATCGTCGCTGAAAAGGTCGTCGGCCAGTGTGTCCGCCATGGTCGCCCAGTCGCGGGCCGCAAAGCATGCCAAGAAGCGTTCATTCACCTGGCTTGCCGCGTTTTCCAGGCGCGGTGCCGGCGGGCTGAGCTGATCGAACCTCGCGAGGGCATCGTCGAGGTCCGCCTCGTCGAATAGCTCGAAGCGGTTGACCCTCTCGCCTTCGACCATTACGAGGTCGACTCCTCGCCACTCTGCGTCGAAGCCCTCGCGCGAAATGCCATACGCCGCATGGGTGCAGACTGCTCCGTGATCGCTCAGCCGATGCACAACCTCGACGTAATTTCGGACGTCTTGGCCGACGTCCCACCCGGCACGGAGGTATTCGATCACGTCACCCGGCGCGAACGTTGCTCCGGGGCGGTGGTCGATGCTTATGCAGTCTGGCGTGGTCGGCGGTAGCTCGTGCCGATTCAGCGCGGCGTTGCCACCCGTGATGACCGACCATGCGCGCGAGTGGGCGGCAGCTTCCCCAGCGAGGTACCGAGCGTCGAGTTCGGCGATGGCAGCGTCGAAGTCGTCGACGTCGAAAACGATGTGTGCGGCGATCCGGTTGTCGGCGTCGATCTGCGCGACGCGGAGTAGTTCGGTTTGGTATGCCTCGGACTTCTCACCTTGACCCCAGAAGACGATACGGACGAGGGCGAGGCGCTCGCCGCGGATTGCAAGGACTTGTGAGGTCACGTTCTTCACCCCGAGCTCGGCGATCGTCCGAGCCTCCGCGAGCACCGTGGCGCGGCCGCTACCTTCACTGCGGAATCCTCGACGCCGGTCCTCGACCCGGATGTCGTCGGCGAGCAACGCGCTGAACTCATCCCAGCGCTTGTCTGCAGCTAGCGCATTCAGCCGATCATCGGCTCGACTCGCGCCATTCTCGAGGGGAACTCGAGGCTGTACTTCGTCGAACCGGGCGTGCATTGCATCGAGTTCGGCGACAGCCGCGTCCATGTCTTCGACGTCGAACCACATCTGCAGCGCGATTCGGCCCTCCTCGTCGAGGCCGATCAGGCGAAGCATCTCGTCCTGCGGCGCCCCAGGGCTTACGTCTGCGGTTCTTACCTCGGTTCGGGTGAGAGCCAACCGCTGACCTCGCATGGCGACCACGTCGTTACGGTGATGCACCATGCCTACCTTGCGGGCACGCTGTACTTCGCGAATCCATGCCCTCGGCGAGAGCTCGACGCACGGGTGGCCGACGATCCTCCGGCGACTCTCGATGCAGACGTCGCTGGCGAATAGCTGCTCGATCTCGTCCCACGCCTCGCGATCGATAGCGGCATCTAGCTGGCGGATCGCTTGCACGCACGCATTGTCTGGCTCGACGGTCGGTACTTCGGGCGGCGCCGGGGTAGTCGGGAGGTCGCGCTCGCCGAGAACGCCGCGCGCCTTCTCCGCAAGTGCCGCAGCGCTTTTCCGCTCGTACAGGCCGACCGCCCGCTCGGCGGCGGCTCGTGCCTCCGCGACATCACCGGCGGCGCCCAAAACCGTTGCCAGTGTCAGACATGCGTCGCCGTGATCGACCAACGCGTCGGTGCGCTCAGCCAAAGTCACGGCAGCCTCGGCGATCCGCCGGGCCTCTTTGTGATCACCACGACGTGCCAGCAACAGTGCCCGAAGCATGCGCCAGGCGATCGACGCCTTCAGCGCGTGCCCGGCGAGACGCTCACTCTCCGCGCACAATTCGTCGGCCTCGGCGTCTCGACCCAGCGCAAGACACGTGCGACCCAACAGCGCGGCGGTCTCGGCGGTATCGGCGTCGAGGCCCATGCGACGAAAGCCGTTGTAGGCCTGACGCAGATGCGCCTCGGCCGCGGCGGGATCGTCCACGACCAGCTCGACGATGCCGGCGAACTGCTCGACCTCGAGAAGGGCATGGCGCAGGCCGAGTTCAGTGACCGTGCGCCGAGCCGAGTCGATCATCCGTCGTGCTGCAGCGGCGCGGCCGCGGAAGGCCTCCAACACGGCCTGGCACCGTGTCGACGTCGCTTCGACCGCTGGCGAGTCGGTCGTGATCCGGAGCAGCCGCACCACGTCGAGACACCGCCCGCCCGCGCGCGGAACGGGGTTGGGGCCCCACAGCGCCGCGAGTGGCGCGTTGGCCAAAACCGCGTTCACACGGCGATGTTCACGCGCGCGACGCGCCGCGGTCAGGGCGTCGTCGAGGGCGACTTCGCAGTCGCCGATCCTCCCGAGCCGGGCGAGGCAGGTGGCCCGAACGGTATGGGCCTTGGCTTCCCCTGCGGAATCGCCTAATGCAGCCAGCTTTTCGGCGGCCGCGCCCACCGCGGCCTCGATCTCGTCCAACCGCTCGGGATGGATGAGCATCGACAGCTGCCCGTCGAAGCACGTCGCCCACGCAGCTAGCCGGGCCGAATCGACTGCCGCTTGTTGCAATTGGGAGACCGCACCCGCTGCCGAAGCCACGTCGCCCGCGGCCAGCAGAGCCTCGCACCGCGCGACCATCAGCTCGGCGACCTGGTCGTCACGGTCGGGCAGCTCTTCGTCAAGCTCCTCCAGCGCGTGCAGGGCGTGGTCGTACAGGTCGGCGGCCCCCTCGTAGGCGAGTCGTGTCATCGCCTGGTCCGCGGCACGCCGACAGTAGAAGACGGCCTTGGCCGCGTTTCCCGCCCAAGCACATTCGAAATAGTGGTGAGCCAGCTCGGCCAGCAGTTCGTCGTCGGCGCCGGGCTCGTTCTCCAGCGTCGCGGCGATGCGCTGGTGCAGGCGCATGCGCCGCACGGACGCCAGCTCGGCCAGTAGCGACTGCCGCACGATGGCGTGATTGAACCGATAGCGACCGCCGGGCTCTTCGATGACAATGCCCGCCTTGCACGCCTCGTCGAACGCGTCGACCAGGTCGTCACCGACCACGCGCTCGACCAGTTCCAAGGCGAACCGACTGCCGACCACGGCGGCTGCGGCAAGGGCCTTGTTCGTCTCCGGCGCAAGCCGCGAAAGACGGCGACTGACCGCCTCGCGAACCCCCTGCGGCAGGGTGCTCTGGTCCCACCGGCCGCCACTCTCGTCCACGTGGCGCAGAGCCTCGATGAGGAAGAACGGGTTGCCACCCGTGACTGAAGCCAATGCCCGGGCCAACTCTTCGTCGTTGTAGCCGGCCTCGGCGACGTACGCGGTCACGTCGTTCTCGTCGAGGCCGCTGAGCTGAATGCGGTTCGCGATGCCGTCACGGTGAAGGTCGGCGAGCATCGCCGCCAAGGGGTGGGAGCGGTCGAGGTCCGTGCTGCGGTACGTGCCGATGACCTGCACGCGGGTCTGCTCGCCGAAGCGCAGGAGATGTCGCAATAGCAGCAGCGTGGGCTTGGCCGCCCAGTGCAGGTCGTCGAGGATCAGGACCACGGGCACGCTCGCGGAGGCGACTCCCAACAGTCCGACGACGGCGTCGAAAAGTGCATATCGCTCGGTGTCGGGGTCGGCGCGGGTCGGCGGGGCCAGATCGGGCAGGACGTCGGTCAGGCCGGGAACAAGTGCAAGCAGCGCTTCGACGCCGCGCAGCCCGCGAAGTCCACTGGCACCGAGGCACGGCACCAGCGAACGCAGGGCTTCCGCGAACGGCTGGTACGGCGCAGCGAGGTCCTCGTCGCAGCGGCCGTAAATCACGAGGGCGCCTTCGTCGTAGGCCTGTCGGGACCATTCGCCGGCCAGACGCGTCTTGCCGACACCCGGTTCGCCGGCGATCAGCACGGCGGTCGTAGTACCGGCGAGCGCGGTCTGCCACGCGGAAAAGAGGCGCTCGAGCTCGCTTAAGCGCCCGACGAACGGCCCCGGGCCGGCCAGCACCGCGGGCAGGCTCGGCCGCTCTATGGGCACATCGGTTGTCTGCGGTTGGGGACCGTCCGCGGCGGTTTCCAGTCGGAGCTCGAACACGTGCTCGGGGCGCGCGAGGTTGCGCAGCTCGCGCATCCCCAGGTCGGTGAGCACAACGTCGTCGGGCAGTGAGTCGATGACGAGCTCGGCGGTCGCACCCGAGCACAGGATCTGGCCACCCTCCGCCAGCGACCGCAGGCGGGCGGCGCGGTTGACCGCCCGACCGAAGTAGTCGCCGTCGCGGAGCTCGACCTCCCCGGTGTGCAATGCGACGCGGACGCGGATGGGCTCCCGCAGCGCCCACGGCTCGTGGACGATCGCTTCTTGCAGCTCTATGGCCGCGGCGGCGGCCGCTGACGGCCGCTCGAAGACCGAGAACGTGGCATCGCCCTCGCCGCGCGTCTTGATCAGCCGCCCTCCGCGTGACGTGACGACCTGCTCGACGATCTCGTCGTGCTTTGCCAGCGCCGCCGCCATGGCGTCGGACTCCGCCTCCCATGCGGCTGTCGAGCCCTCGATGTCGGTCAGCAGGAAGGTCACCGCGCGACTCACCGCCGTAAGGTTTTGTGCCACAGGAGTTTCCAACGCAGTGTCCTGCGCGACGATCGCGGCCTCGAGCCGGCGAAGGTGCGGTCCGGGGTCGACCCCCAGTTCGTCGGCGAGCAGCGTCCGAGCCCGTTGATAGGCGCCAAGGGCTTCGCCCTGCCTGCCGGCGCGGTAAAGCGCGAGCATCAGCTGGCCCCATCGCCTCTCGCGCAGCGGCGCATCGGACACCGCGGACTCGAGCTCGCCGATGATTTCGGCGGCGCGGCCCGTCGCGAGCAGCGCGTCGGCGCGATCTTCCACCAGCGCGGCATGGCCCTCGATCCACCGCGTCTTTTCGGATGTTCCACGCCGGCCATCGGGTAGTTCGGGGATCCCGCGCCAAAGGGCAAGGGCCTCCTCGAACCGGGCCACGGCTTGGCCGGTGTCGCCGGCGGCGGCGGCATCGCGTCCCATCCGGGCGGCCGCTTTGTAGCGCGACGCATCAACCTCGGTCCCGGCCAGGGTCCAACCAGCTCCCTCGGTCAAGACAAAGCCGTCGCCGAGGATGCGCCGCAGCAAGGAGATGTGGGTCTGCAGGGCCTTGGCAGCGGTGCGCGGCGGATCGTCGCCCCAGAGCAGCTCGACGAGGGTATCGGCCGACACGACCGAACCGCCGTGCAGCCCGAGCATCGTGAGGATGGCGCGAGGTTTGGCGCCCGGGATCGTGACCGGCGCGCCATCGCGCCGGACTTGGAGAGGTCCCAAAACCCCCAGTTCCACCTCTAGAAGACTAGTCACGTCCGCAATCGTCGGCGAGACGATTCAACACGCAGTCAAGATCGAGTAAAACCTGTCTCACCTGGAATTTCTGATGATGGGAGGCTTCGCTCCAGCTTCATGAAGAGCAACGGAAGCAAATCCGCGTGTTGTACTCCGACCGTTCTACGGGCTTTCCCGGATGTTTCCGGGCTTTCACATCCGCATGCTGGCTAGCATGATCTCACCTGATCCCCGCGCGGACACGTCGTTGAACTGGAGCGACCTTGGCGTGAGCGAACTGCCGACCGGAACGGTGACGTTGCTGCTGGCCGACGTCGAGGGCTCGACGCGGTTGTGGGAGACCCAACCGGAGGAGATGACGACGGCTTTCGCGCTCCTGGATTGCGAGCTTTCGGATCTCGTCGGTGCCCATGGTGGCGTGCGGCCGGTGGAGCAGGGGGAGGGCGACAGCTTCGTCATCGCATTCGGCCGCGCCGGCGACGCGGTGGCATGCGCGCTGGAGTTGCAGCGCGCGCCGCTCGCCCCGATCAGCTTGCGCATCGGCGTGCATACCGGCGACGTGCAGCTCCGCGACGAAGGTAACTATATTGGCCCGACGATCAACCGGGCGGCAAGGCTGCGCGATCTCGCCCACGGCGGCCAGACGGTGATATCGGGCACGACCGAGGCGTTGGTTTGCGACGCACTGCCCACCGATGCGTGGTTAGCCGATCTGGGCAGCCACGAGCTGCGCGGTGTTCCGCGCCCGGAGCGCGTCGTTCAGTTATGCCATCCAGACATTCGCAACGAGTTCCCGCCGCTGCGAACATCTAGAGGCGTTGCGGTACACAACGTTCCGGCTCAAGTGACGAGTTTCGTCGGCCGCGGCGCGGAGATCGACGAGCTGCGGGCGCTGCTGGCGGGCAATCGGCTTGTGAGTTTGACCGGTGCCGGAGGCGCGGGCAAGACACGTCTGGCTGTCGAGATTGCCGCGCGGGTCGCCGGGGGTTTCGAAGATGGTGTCTGGTATGTCGACTTGGCGCCGGTCACCCACCCCGATGTGGTGCGAGTCGCGGTGGCTCGCGCGTTGGGGCTGCCCGATCAGCCGGGGCAGTCCACGATCGACTCGCTCGTCGGTTTTCTCCGCAATCGCCGGATGCTGGTGGTGCTGGACAACTGCGAGCATGTCCTGGATGCGTGCGCGAGCCTGGTTAGCGCGGTGCTGGGCTCGTGTCCCGAGGTAACGCTGTTGGCGACGAGCCGCGAGCCGATCCGGGCGGCCGGCGAAGTCACCTGGCCGGTGCCGTCACTGTCGTTGGAAGATGAAGCGGCGCAGCTGTTCACCGACCGGGCACGATACGTCCGGCCCGATTTTCGCGTTGACGACGACAACGCCGCCACGGTCGCTGAGATCTGCACGCGCCTCGACGGCATGCCGCTGGCGATCGAATTGGCGGCCGCCCGAGTGCGAGCCCTGTCGCTGACCGAAATCCTCGACAGCCTGCATGATCGCTTCCGGCTGCTCACCGGCGGCGCTCGTACCGCCGTGCGGCGCCAGCAGACACTGCGCGCGTCGGTCGACTGGTCACATGCGTTGCTGACCGAGGCCGAACGCGTACTTTTCCGCCGGCTGGCGGTATTTCTGGGTGGGTTCGACCTCGAGGCCGCCCAGGCCGTCGCCGGTGGCGCCGAAATCGAGCGCTACCAGGTCCTCGACCAGCTGAGTCTGCTGGTGGAGAAGTCACTTGTGATCGCCGAAAACGCCTGCGGCCGAACGCGTTACCGCTTGCTCGAGACGGTTCGGCAGTATGCTTTGGAGAAACTCGGCGAGTCCGGCGAAGCGGCGGATGTCCGATCTCGTCACCGCGATTACTTCACGCGCATGGCGGCCGTGCTCGACGCGCCGGCACGCGGAGACCATTACCAGCGCATCGAGCAGGCCGAAGTCGAGATGGACAACCTGCGAAGCGCGTTCGGCTGGAGCCTGGAAACCGGCTTGGAGACCGGCGATGCCGAACATGCGTTGGAGCTCGCGTCATGGCTGCAGCCGCTCTGGCTGACGCGCGGCCGGATCATGGAAGGGTTGGCATGGTTCGACGCCGCCCTGGGTGACGCGGATCCCGACGATGCTGACATGCCGGCGGAGCGAGTACGGGCACTCGCGGACAAGTCCACGCTGGCGGGCTATATCGGCGTGTCGAGCGCCAGCGAAACCGCCAAACAAGCCCTGACCAGGGCCAGACAACTAGACGACCCGGCGCTGGTGGTCCGCGCTCTTACAGCCCGCTGCTGCGATGCGGTATGGAACGCCGGGGAGGGCGGCCCCTATTTCGCTGAGGCCGCCCGCCTCGCCCGCGAACTAGGCGACCTATGGCGGCTAAGCCAAATCCTCGGTCGCCAGGCCAATGCCGCCGTCACCTCGGGTGATCCGGTCGCGACGGGTGCGGCCGCCGAAGAGGGACTCCAGATTGCCCAGGCGATAGGTGACCGCTTCAACGCCCGTTATTGCCGTTGGGCGGACGGATGTACGCAATTAATGCGCGGCGAGCTGGCAAGCGCTATTGCCATGTTTGACCAGGTAATCGCCGAGGCGACCGCGGCGCACGACGCGTTACTGCGGGTGATGGGCTCGTCAACGCAGGCGGCCGCATACGTCTACCACGGTGACGTGGGCCCTGCCCGCGCCGCGGCCGACGCGGCCCTCGAAGACTCAACCGAGCTTGGTGAATTCCATGAGGGTTTTGCCTACTCGATGGTCGCCGGATCCTGGCTGGCCGCCGGCGACGCCGCCGCGGCATGGGACGCCAGCGAGGCCGCGCTGCAGCGCACCAGCTCGCAGCCCACGGCGGCGGTGCTCGTCATCATCTGGTCGGCCGAGGCCGCACTGGCGTGCGGCGATGTGACCACCGCGCGGTGCCTTGCGGACGAGGCCGCGTCGGTGGGGAAGGGCTGCTATCTATCGATGGCGTTGACGACGCGTGCTCGCGTCAAGATCGCGGAGGGGAAGGCGGAAGACGCCGAACGTGACGCCTACGAAGCACTCGGCATCGCCGAATCCATCGGTGCGCGCCTGAGCGTTCCCGACATCTTCGATTGTCTCGCCACTCTGGCATGCGGTGCGGGCGATTACCGCGAAGCGGCAAGGGTCTTCGGTGCGACGGAGTCCATTCGGCGTCAGATGGGTGCGGCCAGTTTCAAAATCTATGAAGCCGGCTACGGGGCCGCAGTAACTAAGCTGCGTGAAGCGATGGGCGACGACGACTTTCAGGCGGCCTGGGCCGAAGGTGCGGCGTTGTCCGCCGATGAGGCAATCGCCTATGTGCAGCGCGGTCGCGGTGAGCGTAAGCGCCCATCCAGCGGCTGGGCCTCGCTCACTCCGACCGAGCTCGACGTGGCGCGACTCGTCGGAGAAGGCTTGGCCAACAAAGAAATCGGTGCGAAGCTACTCATTTCACCGCGTACGGTCGAAACGCACCTCACCCACGTCTACACCAAGCTGGGTCTGAATTCCCGCGTCCAGCTCGCGCAGAAGGCGGCTTCCTACGGGACTGTTGACCAGGGCGGCAGCTCGGTCGGCTACAGCGACGACCAGCTCAACTAAGCGTCGTGAGTCATTAATTCGTCGACACTCCGCCGGCCGAAGGGTCGGCGCCAATTGGGTATCTCGGACACCGAGATCGACGCTAGCGTGCAAGTCACTCGAACTTTTCCGCGCTGCCGTCGATCTCGACGAACACTCATCGCGGCGCAGAAGACGCTCCGAAATTAACGACTGACGACACTGGTCACGCTTGTACGGCCGCGGCGATCTTGGTGACGACGTCGTCGGCTTGGTTAGTGGTGTCGAAACCACACCACAGCGTGTCGATGACGATGTTGTTGCGCACTCCCACCGCACGCTGGCAGGCAAAGCCAGTGCCGCCGCCCAGGGTTTGCACCATGCTCAGCGTGGTGTCGGTGGCCGCCAGCTCGCCCAAAGTCCACGTGACCGGGTTGTCGCCGGTTTGGGTGACGGTCTGCGGCCGGTTCGCGCAGGTGGACCACCGCGGCTTGGCTTGGCTGAAGAACTGCTGGGCCAGGTCGGCGTCGCGGAACCTGACCACGGCCTGGAGCAGGGCGTGCTTGCGCTGGGCTGCCCGCGAGTGAGCGTTATCGAGGAACTGTCCTTCGAGCGCCACCCAGCTGCTGTCTTGGTAGACGGCGGCCTCGATGGGTGAATACGCATCCAGGCAATTCCGATCGGAAACCACGTCCTCGTTGTGCGACATCTCGGAGATCGGCCTGCGCAACGTCATGTTCGTCGTTTGCCCGACGGCATCGACGTCACGGGCGCTCAGCAGCAGGTTGTCCAAGCGCACGTTGAGGATTGGCGCGGGCTGCCAATGCCCCAGGCCCGGAGCCGCCACCGGCCGCCCGGTGGTGGACACGGTGCAGCCGGTGAGCATCAGACCCAGGCCCGCCGCGGCGACGATGACGTAGCGCACGCCGGCTACAAAGCGGTGCGTGCGCCCGGCACCGACACCGATGGGTTCGGCTGCCTTCACTGACGTTGCAGTCATCTGTTCTCCTGTCCGGTCGTCTAACCGCACAACACCGCAACTGAGATTTAAATTCACCACTTCGTCTTCATCGGCCCGGTGTGCGCCCAATTATGACGTTGGGAACAGCAAAATCGGTTCTGAAATGCCGTTTATGAACTATCTATGCTTTTGGGTACTAACCGGAGTTACGTTGGCCGCGGTCGGCATCCGGTTACTTCCGACCCGGGTAGACGATCGCCTCGGTGACGCTGCCGCCGTTGACAGTCGGCCCGAGCAGAGTGGTGTAGGCGTTGGCCGCCGGGTCGTAGGCCACCAGCGAGGTGCCGGGACCGCAGCCGGCCTTCGCAACGAGCACCAGCTTGTCGCCGCTCACGCCGTTGACGATCACACTGTCGGACAGGCCCGGCACGTTCACCCTCGTGGTGTGCCCGTCGGGGGTCAGGCGGGACAGGAACACGGTGCCGCACGCGCCGATGGACTGAAGGAACGTGCCGCTCGGCAATTGCCACGCGTCGACGTCGCCGTAGTCGCCCTTGAATCCGGGATCGTCTCCCTGAGCGGAATTGACGGCGGTGAGCGCGGTCGGTGTCGCGCCGTCGACGGGCACTTGCCAGAGCTGACCCGTCGAGGAATAACGGGGTGCCGTCGGTGCAGCGGGCGAGGACCACTTTTGAGGTCCACCACCGAACCGGTGAGCATGCGGAAAGCTTCCCGGGCACCGGCAACGCCTTGCCGGGCGTCCCGTCGCTGCCCATGAGGGCAAGGCCTTTGGTTGAGCCGAGGACCACCTGCGCGCCGTCGGGTGTCGGAAGGGCCCCGCCCTTGTAGTCCGGTCCCACCGGATACATCAGCTCCTGGTTGCCGACGAGGTCGACGCGCTGGAGCGACGGCCGATCGGGGTAGTGGCCCTTGCCAATCAGCACCGCCGTGCCGTCCGGGCGCGCGTAACCAATGGGGCCGCCATCCACGACGGACAACGTGGTCTGTTTGCCGTCGCGGAGGTCGACGGAAATGGCCGTGTCGTCGTTCACCGACCCAGCCTTGGCCGCGCGGAAGAGGGCGTGGCTCCCGTCATTCGACCAGTCGAGCAACCGGGCCGTGTAGCCGGGCGGGAACGTGGTGATCGGGTAGCGGCCCCCGACCGGGTCGACCAGGTACAGCGTCGTCGTGACCTCGTCCCGCGCGGGCTCGTTGGGGGCCGGTTTGGTGCCTGGTTGATGGCCGACGACCGGGCTCCACAAGGCGAGCATCCAACCCGGGCCCACCTGCGACCACGGGATGGTCTCGATCGCGGCCTCGACACCATGGGCCGCCGGCTGCACCACCGCTGCCGGGCTGCCCGACGGGCTGTGCGCCGCGGTCGATCCGGTCGATGACGAGCAGCCGGCGACCAGCACGGCCGCCAGTGCGACGACGCCCACGTGAGCGCCCCATGCCGTGGCGCGTGCGAATCGCTTCCGACTGCCTCGAATGTGATTGCGGTTCATGTTGATTCGTTCCTTCCTTAGATTAGGGGAGTAGCGTCGCGAGTTCGGTGCGTGGCACTGTGACCTCGTGTGGCCCGGCGTTGTCCGGCACCACCTGGTTTTGGCCGAAGAAGAAGATCACCGCGTCGTCGGTTATCGCGAAGTTTTGGTACGTCTTCTCGTCGAGGTCGGCAGACGGTGCGTCCAAATCGCCTCGGACGATCGGGTTGAGCACTTCTAACGGCTTGGTCCCGGGCTTGAACAAGGTGTCGAATGTGATCGGGATGCGCTTGGCGAGGTCGAAGTTGAATGCCTGGAACGTGGTGTTCGGATGGCCCTCGTTGGCCAGGCCGGTGTCGTTGTCGATCTTGAGGACCAGGCTCTGGGTGCGGGCGTCCGGCGTTGCCGAACGGTAGGTCTTGGCGGTGACGACGTACTGATACGGCCGACCGCGCCCTTCGCGCGGCCCGAACTTGGTGACCCAGTCGATGAATCCGTCGCGCCCGTGTGTAAGGAAATCGGTCACCGCCCCCTGGTCCGGGTAGTCGAGGGGGAAGGTCATCTCGATCTTGTAGGTGGAGGTGGCACTGCGGACGCGGCAGGTCTGGTCGGGGCCAACGGTTCCGTTGAGGTCGGAGCACGATTGGCCCTGCGCCGCAATCGATATGGTGGCCGCCGTGGACGGTGCGGTCGATGTGGTCTGGTGCGCAGTACTCGGGACGCCGCACCCCGCCGAAGTCGCGATCACGGTCGCGGCCGCGATGCCGACCAGCGCGCCCCTCATGACGGCATCCATCACAGGGCCGGCAGCTTGAGAATGCGGAAGTGGGAGCCGTCGTTGAGATACACGTTGCCCTTGCTGTCGACCGCCACACTGGAGGGGTCCTTGATGCCTTTGAACGGCAAGACGGTTGGGCTGCTCGCGCCCGCATCCAACTTCAACACGCGGGCTGTGCTGAAGTCGACGACGTAGACATTGCCGCCCTTGTCGACGGCCACATCGTTGGGCAGCTTGAGGTCGGTGAACGGCAGCACGGTTGGGCCGCTGGCGCCGGGCGCCAGCTTCAGCACTCGCTTGCCGCCCGAGTCGACAACGTAGACGTTGCCGCTGGTGTCCACCGCCACACCGTCGACTCGGATGCCGTTGAACGGCAGCACCGTCGGGCTCGTGGACCCCGGCTCGAGCCTCAACACCCGGTTATTGCCCGAGTCGCTGACGTAGATGTTGCCCGCGGTGTCGACCGCAATACCCGCGATCACGTCGAGGTCGGTGAACGGCAGCACGGTGGGGGTCGTGGTGCCCGGCGTCAGTTTCAGCACCCGCTTGTGGAAGCCGTCGGTGACGTAGAGGTTGCCCGCCGTGTCTACCGCCGCGTCAAGGGCTTGGCCGAGGCCCTTGAACGGCAGCGGCTCTGGGCTATTCGCGCCCGCCGCCATCTCCCACACCTGGCCGTAATACAAGTCGAGCACGTACAAGTTGTCCGCGGAGTCCACCGCCACGCCGGCGAGGTGGTTGATCAACTTGCCGAACGGCAACTCGACTTGCTGCCAATAGGTGGCGGAACGCGACGGCTGGGTTGCGCTCGGCGCGGAAGTCGTCGCGCTCCGTGGCGCCGCGGCTTTGGGTGCATCGGAACATCCCGCTGCCGTCAGCGTCGCCAAGGCGATCCCCGCCGTCGCGGCCAGGCGAATGAGAGGGCTGCGTTTCATCGCTGATCCTTGGCTACTGAGGTGGCCGGTCACCTATAGGCTGCGGCGGAGGCCTTGCGCGATCCTTGCGTGAATCTTGTGCCGGATCGCGAAGGGCCCTGTCCACGTCAGTCAGGTGCCTGCACTCCGTCCCGCTTCATGGTGAGGTCGCCGCAGCTGATGCTGCCGGCCGTGGTCCATGCTGGGTCTTGATCCGACATTGCGGGGACAGTATCGGAGCGGCCGATCGTTGCCGTTGCGCCAGTCAGGTCGATCTCTGTGCGGCGCACGGCCAATAGGGGTGTGCCTTGTTCGTCCCGCAGCTGTAGCAACCCGACCAGGCGACGGCCGTCGCCGAGGTCGCTGCAACCGATGCCGTCGCCGTTGTCCCTGCGGTGCCCACGGTCAAACCGGAACGACGCGCCGTGCTGATCGGCAACCGGGGTGATGGTGCAGCCAGACACCGCGTAGAGGATTGCCTCCCGGCCGGCGTCAACGATGATCTGGTGGTTGCCGTCCTGTTGGGCGTCGATCAGCAGCGCGGAGCGCCGAATAGGGCTGGGGCTCTGTATCTCTGCCTCACCATAGCCCTGGGCGGTAGTGATGCCGACGATCGTGTTGGTGACCCACAGCGTGGCGGGCTGGCCGTAGGCATCGCTGATGTCCTTGCTCGCCGCGCCGGGCGGTGACCCACCCGGCCCGCACTCCGTTCGCCCGATTGCGGTCGGCGAGATGACAACACCGAACGACGCCATCGCGATCGCGAGTAGAAGGGACAGCTTTGGACTGGGTCGACGGTGATTGCCGTGGTTGGATTTCATCTCTGGTCTTCTGGTCGGTGGATACGGGTCGTCAGCGTGGTTCGAGCCGTTGCCCGCGGTCCTCCGCGTCGGCGACGAAAAAGGTTGGCCGGCAAGAGCACTGGGGGCGAACGGGTCATCGGACACTTTGAATCAGAGCGGCAGACCGTTTTTCACTACTTCTGGCCCGGGTAGGGCACTGCGCTGATGACGCCGCCGCCGTTGACCGGTGGCCCGAGCAGCACGGTTGAGGTGCCGGCCGCGGGGTTGTAGTCGATGAGTGCCTGGCCGCTCCCACAGCCGGCCCTGGCTTGGAGGTCGAGATCGCCCCCGTTGACGCCGAGCACGACGACGCTGCCGCTTTTCACTTCGGGCACCGAGACCCGTGATGTCGTGCCGTCGCCGTTGAGCTTGGCGAGGTAAATGACGCCGCACGCGCCTTCGGCTTGGACATAAGTGCCGGCTGGGACCTGCCACGCGTTCAAGTCGCCGTAGTCGGGACCGTTGTGCCCGTTGTTCGGCGCGGTGAGAGCGGTCGGTATCCCGCCGTCGATGGGCACCAGCCACAGCTGCGACCCGCCGGAGCTACCGCAGCGGGTGAGCGCGATCGTCGAGCCCGCGTCCCACCACCGCATCGGTGTGCAGTCCTTCTGCCCGGCGATCGGCACCGCCTTGCCGGTCGCCCCATCGTTGCCCATCAGGGCCAGGCCGGACGCCGTCCCCAGCACCAGCCGCGTGCCATCCGGTGTGGCGAGATATCCCTTGTAGTCCTGGCCCACCGGGTACGTCAGCTGGTGGTTGCCGGCAAGGTCGACTCGTTCGAGCGACCCGGGCCCCGACATCTTCCACGTGTCCAGCAGTACCGCCTTGCCGTCGGGGCGCGTGTAGCGAGGGGTGGTGTGAGTGCCTTCGACGGTGAAAGTGGTCTTCGTGCCGCTGCGCAGGTCGACCTCGATGATGACCGTGTGGTCTTTCTGCTCGGTGGAGAACAGGGCGCGGGTCCCGTCGCCCGACCAGTCGACCAAGCTCGGGCTTTCACCGTCGCCGGGCGGCGGGAAGGTCGTGATCGGGTAGCGGCCACCCGCCGGGTCGACCAGGTACAGCGTCGTGGTGGCCGTCTGCCAGGTTGGTGAGCCGGTGGGCGGTGACTCGCCGGGGTGCATGCCGGGAACCGGGCTCCACATCGCGAGCATCCAACCCGGACCGATCTGCGGCCAGGGGACGGTCCCGAGCGGGGCCTCGACGCCGTGGGCCGCCATGGTCTGAGCATTGGGGGGTTCGGCCTGTGCGGTTGGCGGGAGGGTGATCGTTGCCGCGACCGTCGCCGTTGCCATCAGCGCGAGCGCCGTCGCTTCCATCCTTCGTCCGAACCCCGTGCGCCGACGAGCCTTACGAGGGCCGCCATTGCGCGGCGTAGGGTGCGCGTGGCGCGACGTTGTGGTCATATCGAGCTCCTAAGACAGATGTCCGGGTCTCGGTTGCCCGGTCATCTAGAGGCTGCGGCGCACGCCTTGCGTGTTTCTTGCGCGAATCTTGCGCGGGTCGCCGACCCGCGCCCGGCGGCTTCGGCAGCAAATGGGTGCATGGCTCGCCGCCAGGGGAGATACTGCGTCGGTACCCGAGAAATCGAGGCGGTGGCGGTGGACTTGCGCGTCGGTACGACGTTCGGCAAGTACAGCATCACGCGCCAGCTCGGCAAGGGCGGCGGCGGGGTGGTGTACGAGGCCTATGACACCGGAAAAGGGCGAACTGTCGCGCTGAAGATCCTCGCCGAAGACTTTTCGACCAACGCCACGTTTCGGACCAGGTTCCAGCGAGAGTCGCAGGCCGCGGCAATGCTGCAGGAACCACACGTCATTCCCATCCACGACTGGGGCGAGATTGACGGCAGTCTCTACATCGACATGCGCATGGTGCAGGGGCGAACGCTGCTGGACCTAATCGCGGACGGCCCACTGGCGCCAGCACGGGCGGTGGCACTCATCAGTCAGGTCGCCGCCGCCCTGGACGCGGCACACGCCGAGGGATTGATCCATCGCGACGTCAAGCCGCAGAACATCATCGTCACCCCAGCCGATTTCGTGTATCTCGTCGACTTCGGAATCGCTCAGGCCAAAGGCGACCCGCGGCTGACGACGGTAGGGACCCAGATCGGCACTTTGAATTACATGGCACCCGAACGGTTTAACGACAAGGTGACCACGCCTGCCGTCGACGTCTACTCGCTGGCGTGCGTGTTGTACGAGGCGCTGACCGGAGACGCCCCGTTCGCCGGTGACAGCCTCGAGCACCTGGTGGCGGCCCACCTCGCCTTGCCGCCCCCGCGACCGAGCGCGGCGAATCGGCGCGTTCCCGCGGCGCTCGACGAAATCATCGCCCGCGGCATGGCCAAACACCCCGACGAGCGGTACGGAACGGCGGGCGGCCTCGCCCGGGCGGCGCAGCGCGCCTTGGGAACCTCGTCGGCCGACGAGGACGGCACTCGACCGTTCGCGGCGGGTGTCCCGTCAAAGCGAGAGGCCGCGGCCGCCGGCGGCGCGACGGACGAACTCACCGCGGCGGAGCCCCGTGACCGCCGTCCAATCGAACACAGGCGGAGATGGGTGCTGCCGACCGTCATCGGGGTCGCGGCGGCTCTGATCCTTGCGGGCATCGGTGTGGCCGTCGGCCTTCTCGCGCACTGGCCGACCGCACAACAGCGGACCCCGCCCGCGCGCGCCGCACTGCCCCCGTTGATAACGGGGCCCGACCTGAGCAGCCTGCATCAGTCCTGCGACCAAGGCTTCTCGTTGCCGACAGCCGAAGGCTTCGGCACCCACGCCGGACGCGGGACTCCCGAAACCTCATGCCTTTTCGCCAACAGCGTGCTGACGTCGTATTGGGCTGAATACGGCAACGCCAGCCCGCTGCCGCGGGCCGTCTCGGCGCCGGGTGCCGTCGACTGCAAGACCGTGCCCGGCGCGCTGTGTACCGGTTCCAACTTCCTCATGCACTGCCAGCAGCATCCGGGAGACAGCTGGATCACCTGCGTGGGGGGCAGCAGCGCGCGCGTGTACCTGTGGTGACGACGCGGGCCCCGCACCCCACAATGGGTCTGAAGCACCGCCGAGCCGAAGGGATTGCTACCGCGATGGCCCACGACGCTCTCCGGTTCGGGGTGTTGGGACCGGTGCAGATGAGTGTCAACGGCGCTGACATGCCGTTGGGCGCGGCAAAGCAGCGGGCGGTGCTGGCCATGCTGCTGATCAATCGGAACCGCACCCTTTCGATTGACTCGCTTATCGACGCGGTGTGGCAACAACGCCCGCCGCCCGAGGCTCGGGCGAGCCTGCACGCGCACGTGTCCAGGCTTCGCCGACTGGTGAGCGGCGCCGGCGTGGATGCCGCCGCCGTTCTGGCCAGCGCCCAGCCCGGGTATCGGCTCAATGTGCCCGACGAGACGTGCGACGTCGGCCGCTTCGCTGTCGAACAAAAGGCCGGAATCCGGGCCGCTGCCGCCGGCCGGTTCGAACAGGCCAGCCACCACCTGTCGGCCGCGTTGGCCGAGTGGCGCGGCCCGGTGCTGGAGGATCTGCGCGACTTCCCATTCGTGGACGCCTTCGCCGCCGCACTGGCGGAGGACAAGCTGGTGGTGCTGACCACGCGGGCGGAAGCCGAGATCGCTTGCGGACGAACTCATTCCGTTATCGGTGACCTCGAAGCGCTGGTTTCCGAGCATCCTTACCGAGAACCGTTGTGGGCACAGTTGATAACGGCCTACTACATCACCGAGCGCCAATACGACGCGCTGGAAACTTACGGTCGGCTGAAGACGACGCTCGCCGACGATTTGGGCATTGACCCCGGGCCCACGTTGCGGGGCCTGCACCAGCGGATCCTTCGCCAAGAGCCGCTGGACGTCAAACACGTCGCCCGCGCAACGGCGAGACGTGTTGTCGCGACCCTCCGGCGGCCCACCGAAGCCTCCCGGGAGTCCGCCGTCGCGCACTTGCGCGACGCCGTCGGCGGTCGTTATCCGCTGCGGGGGGCGGCCACCAGGATCGGCCGTCTCTCCGACAACGACATCGTCATCGACGACGACACCGTAAGCCGCTACCACGCGGTGATCGTCGACACGGGAAACAGCTTTGTCATCACCGATCTGCAATCGGCCAATGGGGTCGATGTAGCGGATCAACGGATCCGCACCAGCGCGACGCTCGCCGATGGTGACCGCATTTGCATATGCGGCCATGAATTCACCTTCGAAATCTGTGCAAGCTGAACGTGTCAGCGGCTCAAGCTTGCGACGCCGCCTTCGGCTGGTCGGTGATTTTCACATCGCGCCCGGCGCCGGCCGCCATGGTCGCGGCCTCACCGCGGGCCAGGCCCACGGTCGCCACGATCACCACCACGGCCGCCACCGCCAGCACAAACGACTCCATGCCGCCGGCGTGCAAGGTTTCGCCGAGCACGGTGACTCCGAGTACTCCCGCCACGACCGGCTTCGCGACGATGATCGTCGGCAGGGAGGCGGTCAGCGCGCCGGCGCGATAGGCCGACTGATGAATGATCATCCCGGCCACCCCGGCGAACACCCAGGCATACAGCTCGGGTGTGTGCCACAACTGGCCGGCGCGGTGTTCGATCACGTCGACCACGCCCTTCATCAGCACCGAGAACACCGCCAGCAACGAACCGGCCACCGCCGCCAGCAGCAGCGCCGCGGCCGGACGGTCCGCCCAGACCCGGGCGCCCAGCAAACATAGCAACAACGGCGGTCCCATCACCGCGGCCACGATCAACCAGGCTTCCAGCGAGCCATGCTCCTGGCCGCCCGCCGGCTGGCCGACCGCGATGACTAACGCCAACGCGACGGCCAGCACGACCGCCCACAGCCACTCGCCGCGGGTTACCCGATGGCGCGTCACCCGCGCGTAGATGGGTAGGGCGAACAGCAGCGCCGTCACCTGCAGCGACATGACCAACAACACCGAGCCCTCGTCGAGGGCCCAGGCAAGCAGGCAGTAACTGGCGATGTCCCCCAGACCGCCCATCCACCAACGCCTATCGCGCAACAACATGCCAAACAGCGCCAGGTGGCCGACCGGCTTGTCGGTGACCTCCTGCGCGGAGCGCTGACGGATCACATTGCCGATCGCGGATGCCAGCGCGGCGCACAGGGCGAGAAGAACCGCTTCATGCGTATGCGACACGGCATGACCTCCTCACCCAACCCACTCGCGCTTCTTTGCGGCCGCTGCGCTGTGTTGTTAGCTGGCTCGCCTCAGCGGACCCGCCCGAAAGCGCCTGACTGACTACTCACCAATGTAGCCGTGACTCGTGGGAGGGGCGCGTCGAAGGCCGCGCGCTCGAGCTGCCCGTCCCGGTGCTCCGGCGCCGCGAGCATGAGTGGCAGCCTCAGAGCGGGAATTTGGTGCCCGTGAGCTCTTCGGACAGCTCCCAGAGTGCGGCGGCGGTGGATGCGCGCTTGGCCGGCCAGTTTCGCCAGGTCGGCTGGGTGCGGCCGTAGAGGCCGAATCGTGGGCCGACGAACGTGTTGCCTGGTAGCTCCTGCGATGCCGCGTACAACGTTTGCCGGGCGCCGAAGTCGGCATCGGTGGATACGATGCGATCGACGGCCAGTATGAACGCGTCGCCCAATTTTCGGCCGGAGTTGCCTTGCAGGTTGGTGTGCGACCAGCCGGGGTGGGCGGCGAGCGCCCGCAGCGAAGAACCGACCGTATCCAGGCGCCGCTGCAGCTCGCTGGTGAACAGCAGGTTGGCCAGCTTCGACTGGCCGTAGGCCAGCCACGCCGAATACCGCCGGGACTGCCAGGTCAGGTCTTTGAGGCTGATGTAGCCGATGTGGTGCAGCAGCGACGACACCGTCACCACGCGATCGGTGAGCTTGGGCAGCAACAGGTTGGTCAACGCGAAATGACCGAGGTGATTGGTGCCGATCTGGCCCTCGAACCCGTCGACGGTAAGCGCGTAATTGGTGGCCATGATGCCGGCGTTGTTGACGAGAACGTCGACCTTGTCGATGTCGTCGGCGAAACGTCGCACCGAGGACAGGTCCTGCAGGTCGAGTTGGCGCACCTCGACTTGGCCGGTCATGCGCGCGGCCGCGGCTTCACCCTTTTCGGGGTTGCGCACCGCCAGGACGACGTGGGCACCGACCCGGGCCAACTCGCGCGCGGTCACCTCGCCCAGCCCCCCGCTGGCGCCGGTGATGATCGCGGTGCGCCCGTCGAAGACGGGCAGGTCCGCTGCGGTCCAACCAGACATGGCAGCCACAGTAGCCTTGGCCCGAGCCGTCACCTGGCCTCGCGCGGGCGGCGAACACCGACACCGGTCGGCCGCGGCCAAGGGACCTGCAGCGTTCCCGCGCGAACTCGCCCACGCGGACGTCGCGGGTATCGTGCGGAGATGGCCAGCGGAATCGTGCCCGCATGTATCTAGGCGTCATCGTCAATCCGCGTGCCCGCAAGAACCGTGCCGGGCGGGGTGACCGCATCGCCGACCTGCGTCGCATCGTCGGCCCGTGGGGCGAGGTGCACGAAACCGCCTCCGTCGAGGATCTCCGCAAGACCGTGCAGGAGATTTACCCACGGGTCACCCACCTCGTGGGCGACGGGGGGGACGGCGCGCTGCACTGGTTGATCAACGAAATCGAGCAATGCGCCACCGATGCGGAACGCTGGCCGACATTCGTGCCCACCAACGGCGGCAGTGTCAACGCCGTCGCGCGCAAGGCGCGCGTGCGGGGGCGGGCCGATGCGATCATTCGCGCACTGACGGCTGCCGCCGAGGCGGATCGGCCTCCGCCCGAGGTGTGCCTCGACACCCTGGAACTCGACGGTGAAACCGCGGACGGCGCGGCGTTCCATCGCCTCTGCTTCGGCCTGGCCGCCGGGGGCGTCGGCAACCGATTCTATGACCGGTATTACGACGCCCCGGATCACGGCCGCCTGGCTGTCGCCCGAGTGATCGCTCGCTCGTTCGGCGACTACATCACCTCCAAGGTTGCCCCCGGCCACGTGAAGACGCCGAACTATGCGTCCGTGCTGTTCGCTCCGACGCGCGCCCGCGTCGTCATCGACGGCGACGAGGTCCCGACGCGGACACACAGGTTGCTCCACGCCGGGGCGATCGACCTCCGCATTGGCGGTCCGTTCCGGCTCTTCCCCAAGGCGAGCGAACCCGGTGCGCTGCATTTCCAAGCCGGGGAGGTGAGGCCCTCGAGGATCGTTGCGCAGCTTCCGGCGGCCCTCACCAACGGAACGCTTCGCGGCGATCGGGTACGAGACGTCAACGGCCGGGAGATGATCATCGAGGCCGAGGAGGAGCCGTTGTCGCCGATCATCGACGGCGAGCGTTTCGTCGGCATCGTCAGACTGGTGGCCCGCGCCGGGCCGCGCATCCGCATCGCCCAGGTGGGTCGTCAACTACCGTCCGCGCTCGAAGCGCGGCCGCTACGTGACGCGATATCGCGCGGGATCGATCCGCAGGCTTCCTGACAACAGGCGTGCCGCGCTACCGCCTGGCCTGGATGGTGCGGGTGATCTCGGCGGAGAGCTTGGGGTCGTGGAGCAGTTGGTCGACGAGCGTGGCGAGAACTTCCTGTCCTGTTACACGGGCGACACCGATGCGGTCGGCGGCTTCGCGCTGCCAGATGTCGAGGGCCCGGTGCTGGGCGGGTAGGAGGTCGACCGTTCGTCGTGTTCGTACGATGCGTGTTCGTCCGACGGAGAAGGGTTCGGTCCGCGCCGCGCCGACCGAGGGTGAAAGTGCTGGGGGATAGGTGCGAGGCTTTCCGGCCTCGGCGTTGATGTGGTCCGGAGTGCTCATCGGAGGTGACTTTCTCGTCGCAGCCGGGTACGCCATTGATCAGTAGATCAGTTTCAGTATATCCGTAGATTATGAGTCCTGGCTGGCGGGGGAGCCCGTGTGCGCGGGCCCGCCGGCCGGTTGTTCCCGCGTGGGCGGCGGTGCCATTACCTGTGCCGCCAAAGAACCAATTGCTGTCGGCGCCTGCTGACGCCGCGTTGGGGACGGTAATGCCGGCCTTTTTGCGGCACGGAGAATAAACCCCTATAGAGCTCCGGGTGTTTGAAAAATCGGCTTTCGGGTGGATTATCAAAACGGCCGTCGCTATTCGGGTCCGGCCGCCCGCACTCATTGACTACGGAACCTTGCATATCCGTAGATCAGTATTGGCATATCCCAGCGCCACCTGGACCTATCCGAGACGTCTGTGTACTGAGTTACTGATACCAGTATCTACGAAAGTCATTTCGGCTTGTAAGAAAATCGCTTTATCCCGGGCCTGCTGTGAGAGAGATCACGCACACCTGTGAAATTAATGTGCAGCGCCAAAATAGCTTTGCTTGAGATTGATTGGCGGCGTTACCGTAGAGGAATTGCGATGCAGCCAGTTGTTGTATTGATTTCGTCAAGACCCACCACAGACTTGGAAGGGGAGTGATTCCCGCGATGAAGACGCTTATCGATTACTTGCGGATGTGGGAAGCCCGTAGACCGGACCAGACCCTCTTCCGGTTCGTCGATGCCGATGGCCGGGAGCTCGAGCGCTACACCTACCAGCGTTTCGACGAGCGGACGCGCGAGCTGGCCGCCTACTTGTCCGCAGAGGCCGGGCTCCGGCCGGGGGATCGAGCGCTGCTGGTTTATCCTCCCGGTCTGGAGATGGTGGCCGCGTTCTACGCCTGCGCGCGCATCGGGGTCATCGCCGTACCGGTCGCCCCCCCTCTGCCCATGGCGTTCGAGGCGGGGCTGGCCAAGCTCAGCTTCATCGCGCGGGACTGCCAGGCCAAGGCGGTGCTGTCGACCAAACAGTTCGAGTCCGACTACCGCCTGCTGCTCGGCCACCGACAAAGCGCGCTGCCTTGGCCAGACGCCGAGCGGCCACCGGAGTTGCGCTGGCTCGCGACGGACGAGATGCAGGACTTTGGCGGCGCCCCCGTGGCGGATACACCCGGGCCGGTGCTTTTCCTGCAGTACACCTCCGGTTCCACCAGCGATCCCAAGGGCGTGATCGTAAGCCACGCCAACGTCATCGCCAACAGCTCGGCCGTCCCGGCCGGCCCGGTGGCGGTCAGTTGGCTCCCGCAGCACCACGACATGGGCTTGATCTCCGCTTACTTGTTCGTGTTAGTGCTCGGCGGGACCACGCACGGAATGTCACCGCTCGACTTCCTCCAGCGGCCGTCGTCCTGGCTCCGGCTCATCAGCCAAGTACGCGCCACCGACACGCCAGTGCCGAACTTCGCCCTCGAGTACTGTGTGCGCGAAGACAAGCTCCCTGCGTCCGAGCTGGCCGGGATCGACCTGAGCACTCTGGACACCGTATTCGTCGGGGCAGAGCCTCTCCGGGCCAAGACCTTCGCACGCTTCCGGCAGCGCTTTGCTCCGTATGGTCTGCGGCCCGACGCGCTGACGGGCGCTTACGGCTTGGCCGAAAATACCCTGGGCGTGTCCGGACGGGGGCGGCAGACCCTGGTTGTGAACAAGCGAGCGCTCGAGAAGAATCTCGTGCGGGTCGAAAAGGCCCTGCCCGAGAACCACAACCAGACCCCTCTGGTGAGCAGCGGCAAGCCCGTTGCCGGGAACGTCATCCGGATCGTCGATCCCGAATCGAGGCAGGCCCTAGGCGAGGGCCGGATCGGCGAGATTTGGCTGGACGGACCGTCCAAGGGCGGTGGCTACTGGCACCGCCCCGGTGTCACCGCAGAAATCTTCGGGGCCCGCATCGCCGGCGATGACCAGCACACCTATCTGCGGACGGGCGATCTCGGCTTCCTGTATGAGGGCGAGCTGTTCGTCTGCGGCCGGACCAAAGACCTGATCATCGTCCGCGGCGTGAACTGCTACCCGTCCGACATCGAGGCCATCGTGGAACGGTCGGCCGCGCAGGTCCGCCACGGCTGCGTCGCCGCCTTCTCGGTCGAGCGGGAGGACGAGGAAGCGTTGGTCGTGGTCGCCGAGGTGCGGGACGGGAGCGACCTCCCGGACGCCAAGGCCCTGGCGAGAGCGATCCGCAGGCATGGCCACATCGAGCCCTACACCATCGTGTTCGCGCCGCCGCGCAGTATCCCCAAGACCACCTCGGGGAAGATCAGGCGCTCGGAGACCCGACAGCTGTGGCTGGACGGCAAGCTGCCCGCGCTGGCGAGCTGGGTTAACCAGATGGCCCACCACACCCACGACGGGCCGGACGCCAGCGCGGGCCCCCCGGAACGCTTCCGCCATCTCATCGAGAGCTACGACCTCACCGGGCAGGAAGACTGCTCGTTTGCGGATCTCGGAATCGATTCGCTGGCCCTGGCCGACCTCCGCGCGGACCTGCAGGCCCTGCTGGAAGAGCACGGGGCGGGGGAGATGGCCGAGGAGGTCAACACGCGCCTGCTCCAGCGCCTGACGGTTGCCGAATTCTTCCGGCTCATGCGGCAGTTCGGGGAGGGGTCCGGGCAGCCCCTGGAGGCCCTGCGCCAGGCGCTGGATCAGATCTCCGCCGAGTACGAGGCGCACGAGACCGAGCAGATGCGCGCCGACGCGCGGCTGCCCCTGCCGGCGCTACCTCCGGCGCGATCGGGCCCGGCGAGCGACATCCTGCTGACCGGCGCGACCGGGTTCCTGGGACCGTTCTTGGTGAACAGCCTGCTGGGGCAGACTTCCCACACCCTCCACGTCCTGATCCGCGCCACGGATGCGGCCCACGGCCTGGACCGGATCGTCGCCTCGCTGCGCCGGGCTCAGCTCTGGTCCCCGGCTCTCGAAGCCGAGGTCCGGGCGCGGGTGCGCGTGGTCTGCGGCGACCTTGCCGAGCCTCACCTGGGAATCGGCGAGGCGGCGTTCCAGCGACTGGCCGAAAGCGTGGACGCCGTCGTCCACAACGGCGCCCTGGTCAACTACGTCCGGACGTACGATGCCCTGCGCCCCGCCAACGTGGCGGGCACGCTGGAGCTTTTGCGCCTGGCCATGACCGCCCACCGGAAGACCTTCCACCTGGTCTCCAGCACCTTCATCTACGGCTGGAGCACCGAGCCCGTAGTCGGAGAGTGGGACGCCAACGCGAAGATGAGCGGCCTGGACTTCGGCTACTCACAGACCAAGTGGGTCGCCGAGCAGTTGGTGCTGGCCGCGCAGCGGCAGGGACTCGACGTGCGCATCTACCGGCCGTCGCTGATCTCGCCCACCAGGGCGGGCTTCGGGAGCCAGGACGACATCCTGGTTCGCCTCATGGCATTCATGATCGAGCACGGGCTGGCCGTCAATGCGCTCAACCAGCTCAGCCTGCTGCCGGCGGACCTGATAGCCGATCATGTCGTCGCGCTGATGGACCTGCCGAAAGATGACACCGTCTGCTGTGTTTTCAATATGACCGCGGACGATTACTACAACCTGACGGACGTCACCCGGGTCTTGTCCGAACGCCACGGCTACCGCTTCGAGTATCACGACATCCCGTCTTTCACCGAGCAGCTGAACCGCCGGTGCACGCCGCGCGATCAGTTTTACCCGCTGGTGGATTTCCTCACCCGCTCGGCGGACAAAATCGCGGCGATGCGGGACAAGCGCTACGACAACACCCAATACCGGCATGCGCGCGCCCTGGCCAAGGTCCACCTGCGAGAGCCGGCCCTGGCCGACACGGTCGATAATCTGGTCCGGTTCTTGCGGCACGAGGGTCTGATCACCGAGGCTGAGGCCGAGGCGCAACGCAGTGCCTAACGACAGCAGGGGGTTAACGATGTTCACGATCGATGACCAGGCAGCGGGTCCGCACGACGCGTGTCTCGATCACGAGCGGATCGTCCTCCAGGCGCGCGATGTCGACTTCGACTGGGCGAAGCTGCCGTTCTACTACGTGCCCAACGAGCCCTTCGCGACCCACTTCTGCAACGTCCTGCACTTGTTGCTGCCGGCGGGCGAGGAGTTCATCGTTGAGGCATTCAAGAACACGTTGCCGCTGATCAAGGACGATCAGCTGCGGCTGGACGTGCAGGGATTCATCAGCCAGGAGGCCATGCACTCCCAAGCGCACTCGGGTGTGCTCGGGCACTTCGCGGCCAATGGCATCGACGTGACACCGTTCACCAACCAAATGGCCTGGTTGTTTCAGAAGCTCATCGGCGACCGGCCCCGGTGGAGCCGGCGCCGACGGGAGAGCTGGCTGCTCGAGCGGGTGTCGATGGTGGCGGCCCTCGAGCACTACACCGCGATTCTGGGTGAATGGATTCTCGACACCCCGCAGCTCGACGCCATGGGCGTCGATCCGGTGATGCTGGACTTGATTCGTTGGCACGGCGCGGAAGAGGTCGAGCACAAGGCGGTCGCGTTCGACACCATGAAGCATCTGCGCGCCGGGTACTGGCGGCAGGTACGCACCCAGCTGCTGGTGACGCCGTCGTTGCTGTGGTTGTTCATCCGCGGCGTGCGGTTCATGTACTCGGTCGACCCGAACTTGCCGCCGGGGACCAAACCACGCTGGCGCGACTACTTCTCCGCTGCGCGCCGGGGCTTGGTGCCCGGCCCATTCCAATTCTTGGGCGTCATCGGCGCCTACTACACGCCAAATTTCCATCCATCCAAGCTGGGCGGGGTTGGACGCGCGGTCGACTACCTGGCCAGATCACCCGCCGCCCGCGCGTCGCACTGAGGTTTTCGACGGAGAACCCAACGATGACCCAGTCCACCACCGTGACCGCCTCCGACGGCGTATCCCTAGCGGTCCACGCCTACACCGAAATCGACAAGCGGCGTCCGAGCATCCTGGCCATCCACGGCTACCCGGATAACCACCACGTGTGGGACGGGGTCGCTGCGAAGCTGGCTGACCGATTCAACTTTGTGGCCTACGACGTGCGCGGGGCCGGCGAATCGTCAACGCCGGCAGACCGATCCGGCTATCGGCTCACCCAGCTGGTCGCCGATGTCGGCGCGGTGATCGACAGCCTGGGGGTGAACGAAGTGCACCTGATGGGCCACGACTGGGGCTCGATCCAGGGCTGGGCGGCGGTCACCGACGAGTCGGTGATGAGCAAGATCGCCTCTTACACCTCGATTTCGGGGCCGCACCTGAACTATGCGGGCAGGTTCCTGCGGTCAGCGCACACACCGCGCGCCGTGGCCGACGTGGTCAGGCAGTTCCTGGCGTCCGGCTACATCTGGTTTTTCCTGTGCCCGGTTGCACCCGAGATAGCGATCCGGTCCGGGGCAACTATGAAAGTCTTTGAGGCGGTTGAACGTATCGGCCGCTCGAGCACCTGCGGCCCGCGCCGTGCCGCGTCGCTACGATCGGTCGATGACTACATCAACGGGCTCAACCTGTACCGCGCCAACATGCCCGGGCCGATTCTGACGCCAGGCGCGCAGTTGTCCCAGACGACCGTTCCGGTGCAGGTGCTGGTAGCGCGTCAGGACCATTTTGTGACGCCCGCCCTGCAGCGGTTCACCGGCTCGATTCCGGCCGGCAGCAGGGTCCTCCCGATCGAGGGCGGGCACTGGGTGGTGGCCTCGCATCCCGATGTCATCGCCCGGCTCACCAGCGAGTGGGTCGACCTCGACACCGGCCGCCAAGACGTTCGCGAGGCGTGAGGATGATTGTGTCGCATAGCATTTGGGGCAGCAGACCCGCCGACCTCTACGGTCGCCGCAAGCGCGACCGGCTTTACACGGCGTTGTGGGGCGTGGGCTCAGTGTTCGGCGCCTTGGCGTCGGCATCGCGGTGGACGCCATCGCGGGTGTCCCCAGTGCAGCGGACCAACACCGCGGTGGTCACGAAACGCGAGCTACTCACGCCCGACGTGGTCGCATTGACGTTGGCCGATCCCGACGGCGGATTGCTGCCATCCTGGACGCCCGGCGCGCACATCGACGTCCGGCTGCCCTCGGGCCGCCGCCGGCAATATTCGCTGTGCGGTCCACCCGGGCGGCGCACCCACTACCGCATCGCCGTGCGCCGGATCGCCGACGGCGGCGGCGGTTCGATGGAGATGCACGACACCTTCGACGTGGGCGACACCCTCGTGTTCGAAGGTCCCCGCAACGCCTTCTATCTCGTGACGGACGAGCGGGACGTGTTATTTGTCATCGGCGGCATCGGGGTGACGCCCATCCTGCCCATGATCCAGGTGGCTCAACAGCACGGAATCAAGTGGCGCGCAACCTATGCCGGTCGAGGCCGCGAATACATGCCGCTGCTGGACGAGGTGATGGCGGTGGACCCCGAGCGGGTCACCGTGTGGGCCGACGACGAGCACGGCCGATTCCCCGCCACCGATGAGCTACTGGCCGGCGCGGGCCCGAAGACGGCCGTCTACGTCTGCGCGCCGACGGCCATGCTGGAAGCGGTTCGTGCGGCTCGTGACGAACACGCCAATGCACCATTGCATTACGAGCGGTTCAGCCCGCCGCCGGTGGTCGACGGCATCCCGTTCGAGCTGGAACTCGGGCGCTCGCAGCGGGTGCTCAGCGTGCCCGCGAACCGGTCGGCGCTTGCCGTCATGCTCGACGGCGACCCGACGACCGCGTATTCGTGCCAGCAGGGGTTCTGCGGGACGTGCAAGGTCAAGGTGATGGCCGGAGAGGTCGATCGCCGGGGCCGCACCGCGGAGGGCGATGACGAAATGCTCGTGTGCGTCTCCCGGGCGAAAAGCGGCCGCGTGGTGATCGACGCCTGAGGGCGGTTAGCCACATATCCAAATCCGTTGCCGCCGCTGCGATCGCTCAGGCGCCGCGATGAGATATGACATTTCGGTCGTCCCTGTGGCAAATCATTTGCGACCCGCGCGTTGGAATCTCGTCACCGGCACCCTACGGGACGGCAAACTTCTTGTTCCGAAACAGTCATTTTCCTTCCCCTCGTGGATCCAACATGCCATCGTTTGCCGATACGACTGACCGCGAACAGGAGGCATGAAGTGGCGGCTAAAAAATCCGAGGACAATGACAACATCCCGCTCCAGGCGGAATTGGCAAAGCTGGATGCCGATGGCGTTGACGTCGCCAGCGTGATCGCGCTGCTGGGCTACATTGGTGCGTCGCCGAAAGAGGGTGTGGTCCGGCTACACCCACGCCTAGGAGATTTGTCGGTCAGCATCGACATCGGCGCCACCGATATCCTGGCGACCCGGGAAGCCCCGGCGGCTACATTGCCCTTGGGCGGCGTCATCGTGTGGGTGTCACGCACCGCGGATGTGACATTCCGCCGGACTCGCACGGTCGCTGCGACGGCCCAACAAGTCCAGCGGTTCTTCGGCGCCCGCCCCGCGGTAGACGCGTCCAGTAACGATCCGAGGGATCGCCTCAACATCCGCGTGCGCCCGGATGTCCCACCGGTTTACGAATGTGACACGTGCACTTCCCGGGAATGTGGCGGCAGTTCGCACTGCCTACCCCCTTGCACGTCGCCCGTGATATGAAGCTCAATGATCTGTGCGCGCTTTTCGACCGTGCGGAGTTCCCAACCGCAGAGGTGCGCGAACACCCGGACCGGGACGCGGTCCTGTCCGCGCGAAGCGCGGTCACTACAGCGGTGCGCGACGATGAGTTCTTGACCGACTGCATGGCGCGCGAGTTGGACTTGCTGGAACAGCGGCTTCCCCGTCGAGGACTGGTTCCTTTCTTTACGCTGCCGGCATCGGGCATCAGGTTTGCGTTTGGGTACTGGCCGCCCGGCCGACACGCGGGCGCTCACGAACACACGGCTTGGACGATCACCGCGGTCTGTCGCAATCAGCTTGTGGTCCAAACGTTTGATCACGAGCAGTCCTACCGACATCGAGAGTTGATTCCGAAGAATCTTTTCGATGCGCCGGCGGGCCGGGTCGGCTTCATCTACGAGCCCTGTATTCATGATCCGCGCAACCCGACGAACCGGTGGTCGTT
>Ga0335076_10000217_pt1 | contig 48625 bp, 46 predicted proteins | sample Lox_Sample_25_FD_206717 | JGI IMG/M metagenome (GOLD analysis project Ga0335076, IMG submission 206717) | Soil microbial communities from Loxahatchee National Wildlife Refuge, Florida, United States - Lox_Sample_2.5 | ecosystem: Environmental > Terrestrial > Soil > Wetlands | place: USA... | reverse complement strand
CGGCACGCCGGTGCGCGCCTCCACACGCGCAACGGCGGCGTCGATCGTTTCCGACTCGGTTCGGGAGATGGTCACGGTGACTCCCGCTCTACGCTCCGGAGAGCGCGAGCGACATGTACACCGCGCCGGGGAGCGGATTTTGGTAGTAGGGCGCGCACTCCCGGAATCCGAGCTGCGCATAGAGAGCGCGCGCCGCGGTCATCCAGGCGAGCGTGTCGAGCTTGAGCATGCGATAGCCGATCGTCTTCGCCTCGCGGAGAAGCTCGCGGGCGAGCCGCTCGCCCCAGCCCTCGCCGCGCCGTGCCGGCTGCACGTACAGGCGCTTGACCTCGCCGATCGAAGCCTGGGCCTCCGCCGAAGCCGCGGAGCGGGCGGCGTCCTCGAGCGGTCGCAGCGCGATGCAGCCGAAGGCAGCGTCTTCGCCGCCTGCGAGCAGCAGTCTCCCGCGCGGAGGCGCGTACGTACCGGGCAGTTCCGCGAGCTCGCGCTCGAAACCCTGGAAGCAGAGGTCGACCCCGATCGAGCCTGCGTACTCGACGAACAGGGCCCGCGCCTGCTCGACATCGCGGGTCGAGCGGGCCGGGTGGATCGTCTCGCGGACGATCGCCGGCTCCACGCCCGTCACGTCGTCTTGTCGCATGTGCCGATTCTGATCTCGCTGTCGACGAACTCGCCCTGCAGCTCCTTCAGCTTTCCGACGGCGGGAGCCGGTGGATCGCGGACCACGAGCAGGGTCTGCGCGACCGATTGCGCGCGCGCGCCGACTTTCGCGTTGGTCACGCCGAGCGTCGTCAGCGCCGCGAGGCGCGCCTGCGCCGCGGCTTCGGTGCGGAAGGCGCCGAGCGAGATCGCGAGGCGCTGCGGCCCGGAGTCGACGACGGTCACGTCGCGGATGTTCTGTGCCTTGAGCTCTTCGACTCGATGATCGGCCGCAGGCTTGCTCGCGGCGGGCGGCAGGAACACCCAGTAGTTGGCGATGACGTCGACCTTCTTCTGGCTGATGAGCCGCGCGAGGTCGAGCGGCTCGAGCTGCGCGAGAGCGCGCGCCCGATCGCCGTCGGACAGCGGCCCCCACTCCACGCACACGTCGGCCAGCGCCGAAGCCTTGGCCGGGCCAAGGGCCGCGACCTGCTGCGGCGTGAGCAGCGAGATCTTGTCCGGCTGGACCTGCTGCGACAGGCGCACGGCTTCGCCCGAGCTCAGCGAGTCGAGCTGGATGTAGCCGAACAGCGCGAGATTGGCGAGCAGCAGCAGGACAACGAGCGTTCTCATCCTCGCTCCGAGGCGTGCGCCAGCGCGAGCACGCCCTCCAGCACCAGATTATCCACGACCTCCACCGGCTCGGTAAGGTAGGGCGCGATATCGGCCGCCGCGCCGCCGGCGAGAAACGCTTTCGGGGCCGGCCCGTCCTCGGCGAGACGCCGCCGCATCTGCTCGATCGCGCCGCACACCGCCTGCATGACGCCGGAGGCGAGCGCGTCGGCCGTGTTGATCGGGAAATCGTGCACGCGCCCGGCCGCCACGCGCAGCGCCGCGGTGTTGCCCGCGAGCGCCTGCAGCATCATGTTGAGTCCGGGCAGGATGATGCCTCCCCGGAACACGCCCGACTGGTCCAGGGCGTCGACGGTCACCGCAGTGCCGGCATTGACGACCACGCAGGGCGAAGGGAACAGCTCGTTGCCGAGGCGCTGCCGCGCCGCGACCAGCGACGCCCAGCGATCGGCGCCGAGCTGGGAGGGCCGCGCGTAGCGGTTGTAGACGCCGCAGGCCTCTTCCTGCGCGACCAGCCACTCCGGCACCGCGCGCCAGCGCACGAGCTGCGCTTCGACACGCACGCGCGTCGCCTCGCCGGCGACATTCACGCCGACGACGCGCCTCGGGCGCGGCAGATTCTGCCAGTCGCGCAGCGCGAGCGTGCCGATGTCCTGGTTCGGAAGATTGCCCTGCGCAAGCCAGCCGCGCGGTCCCTCGAGGCCCCACTTGAGCCGGCTGTTGCCGCAGTCGAGCACCAGGATCACGATCGCAGCGAGACTTCGCCGCTCACGAAGCGCACGCTCCGGCCGGCGATCGCGAGCACGAGCGCGCCGTCGGAGTCGACCCCCGCGACCCGGCCGCGCAGCTTCGCGCCGTCGGGCAGCAGCACCTGGACCGCCTTGTCCTGAAGGCTGTGCCGGCGTTGCCACGCGGCGCGCAGCGGCGCGAAGCCCTCCGCGGCATAGGCTTCGAGCATGTCACCCAGCGCCGCCACGAAGCGGCCGAGAAGCGCGTTGCGATCGATGCTCCGGCGCGAAGCGAGCGTCGCGAGATCGGTCGACGGCTGCGGGATCGCGCGCCGGACCGCGGCCGGGACCCGGACGTTGAGGCCGATCCCGATCACCGCCAGCGAGGGACCCTGGGCGTCGCCCGAGAGCTCCACCAGCACGCCACCGAGCTTCCGTCTCCGCGCGACGAGATCGTTGGGCCATTTGAGCTCGACGCCCGCGAAGCCCTCGGCCGCGAGCGTCTCGGCCAGCACGAGCCCGACGGCGAGCGGCAGCGCTGACGGATAGGCGGCCCCGCGCTCGAAGCGCCAGCCCAGCGAGAAAGTGAGGCTGCCCCCGACGACGGAGGTCCAGCGGCGCCCGCGCCTGCCCCGCCCGGCGGTCTGGCACTCGGTCGCCAGCACGCGGCGGTGAATGTCGCCGGTCGCCGCGCGCCGCGAAAGCTCGCTGCTGGTCGAATCGACAACGTCGATCACGTCGACGGCGAACGCGCGGGCCGCGGGTCCCAGATGACGCAGGATCGCTTCCGCGGAAAGAAAGGGCAGCGCATCGTGGATCCGGTAGCCGCGGCCCCGCGTCGCTTCGAGCTTGAGTCCGGTCGCGCTCGCCTCCTTGAGCAGCTGCGAGACCCTGGCGCGCGAGATCCCGCTCGCCGCGGCGAGCGCTTCGCCGGAATGCAGCTCGCCGTCGGAGAGCCGGCGCAGCAACGAGAAGCCGAGAGCGGAAAGCACGATAGGGCTAAGGATAACCCCGCGCCCGCGGAGCGTGTTCAGCCCCGCAGCAGCGCCAGGACGCTCGCGTGCAGCGCGGGATCGCCGCAGGCCACGACCTCGCCGCCTTCCTCGCAACTGCTTCCGTCCCAGCGGGTGATCACGCCGCCCGAGGCCTCGACGATCGGGATCAGCGCCTGGACGTCGTAGGCCTGCAGGTCGGCTTCGACGACCACGTCGACGAGCCCCATCGCGAGAAGGCAGTAGCCGTAGCAATCGCTGCCGAAGCGCGTCAGCCTGACGCAAGCGCGGACCCGCTCGAAGGCGGCCAGCGATCGCGCGTCCGGGAACATCTCGGGCGTGGTGCACGCGAGCATCGCCCCGTCGAGCCGCGCGCAGGGTCGCGAACGCAATCTCCGGCGCCGGCCGTCGCGCTCCCAGATCGCGTCGCCGCCGGCGACGGCGCTGAACGACTCGCCGACGAAGGGCTGGTGCATGATCCCCAGGACCGGACGGGTCCCGTCGTGCAGCGCGACCAGCGTGCCCCAGTGCAGCTGGCCCAGGACGAAGCTGCGCGTGCCGTCGATGGGATCGATCACCCAGGTGAGCTGCGATTCGCCGCCGCCCGTCCCGTCTTCCTCGCCGCGGATGCGGTGATCGGGATAGCGCCGGGCGATCATCGCGCGGATCTCGCGCTCCGCGGCGCGGTCGGCTTCGGTGACCGGGTCGTAGTCGCGCGCGTCGCCCTTGTTCTCGATCGCGAGCGCGGCGCGGAAGTGCGGCAGGATCGCGGCGCCGGCCGCGGCGACGAGCTCGTGCGCGAACTCGAGGAAGGCGGCGAGCTCGGCGCCGGTCACGGCTCGCCTAGCGCGGAACGATCGCAACCCCGGCGAGCTTCTCCTGCGCCTCGACGAGCGACGCGACGTACTTCTCGCCGAAGCCGAGCAGGTTGGCCGTCACGAGGCTCTGATGCACGGCGGTGCCGACAGCCGATGCGATCGGCAGCGATCCCGCGAAGCGCGTGTAGTAGCGCAGGTCCTTCATCGCGTTCGAGAGCGTGAACTTGAGCCCCGTCAAGTCGCGCGACTCGAGCATCCTGCCGACGATCGCCTGGAAGATGCCGGAGTTGATCCCGCCCGCGGAGATCACCTCGTGGAGCTTGGCGATCGCGACACCCGACTTGGCGCAGGCCGCGCAGGCCTCGGCGGTCGCAGTGGCGATCGACATCGCGACGAAGTTGTTGACGAGCTTGAGCATGTGGCCGTGCCCGGGCGGCCCGGCATGGATCACGTTCTCGCAGTACGCGGCGAACACGGGCTTCAGCAGCGCGAAGGTCGCTTCGTCGGCGCCGACCATGGTGTTGAGCCGGCCCTCTTCGGCCTCCCTCGGCGTGCGCGCGAGCGGCGCATCCACATAGCGCGTGCCCACTCGCCCCAGGTCGGCGCGGATCTTCGCCGTCGACTCCGGCTCGGCCGTGGAGGTGTCCACGACGACGAGACCCTCGCGCGCCGCGCCGAGGATACCGCTCTCGCCGTAGACGATCTCTTCGACCTGCGGCGAGCCTGTGACGCACAGGATCACGACGTCGGAGGCCTTCGCGAGCTCGGCGTAGGTCTTCACTTCCTTGGCGCCGGCGGCGAGCACGTCTTCGGCAGCTTTGCGGTTGCGATGAACGCGGATGGTGAGCGGAAAGCCTTTGGCGACGAGGTTTCTGGCCATGCCGTGGCCCATCAGGCCCAGGCCGGTGAAGCCGATGCGGGGTTTGTCCATTGAGCGATCCTCGGGGGAGAAGCACGGCCTGGCGTCGGTGCAGCCATCCGCGAGAGGGCCGCATTTTACTCCCGCGGCGCGGGCCGTCCCCGCGCCGTCACTCGACCGCCGCAGGCTCCGATTGCGGCAGGCTCGCGCGCCAGCGCTCGTACCAGGTGAGCACCACACCGCTGCCGGCGATGACCAGGATGCCGGCCGCCGTCCACGCATCCGGAAGCGTGCCGAAGACGAACCAGCCGGCGAGAGTCGACCACATGAGCTGGATGTAGGTGAAGGGCGCGATCCCCGACACCGGGGAGCGCTGGAAGGCGCGGATGAACAGCAGGTGCCCCACCGAGCCGACGACGCCGATCCCGAGGAAGGCGCCCAGATCCGACGTGGGATACGCTTCTTCCCGCTCGACGAACGGCACGCCGAGCGACAGCAGCGCGGCGCCCACGAGGCTCGGATACGCGAGGAGCACCATCAGGTCCTCGCCGGCGAGCAGCCGAGTCATAATCTGGAAGGTCGCGTACAGCGCCGCGCCCAGGATGACGAGCACCGCGGCCGGAGCGAGCATTCCCGTGCCGGGGCGCACGATGAGCAGCACGCCGACGAACCCCGCCACGACGAAGGCCCAGCGAGGCCGCGTGAGCCGCTCCTTCAGGATCCAGCCGGCGAGCAGCGTCACCATGATCGGCGCGGTGTAGTTGAGCGCGGTCGCCGCCGCCAGCGGCAGGGAGCGAAGCGCGAGGTAGAACGACAGTGACGAGGCGATCAAGAGCACGCCGCGCACGAGCTGCATCGGCAGCCGCTGCGTGCGCAGCATGCGCAAGCCCATCCTCGGGGCGAGGACCGCCGTCACCACGAGGGCCTGCACGCCCCAGCGCGCCCAGACGATCAGCGGGACCGGATAGCGCTGGCTCAGGAGCTTGACGGATACGTCCACCGTCGTGAAGCACGCGGTTGCGCAGACGATCAACAGCACTGCCGAAAGAGGAACGTGCGCGTGATGCTTCACCGTGGTCGGAAGGTTCCGGGACGCGCTTCGGGACGGCGCGAGCGCGATTCTACCTCCCCGCCGCGCACGAGCCGCGCCGAGCGGCGCATAATGGCCGCGTTTCGACCTGGTCGAGGACGCCTCTCATGCATGCAGCCATCGTCGCGCGCGCGCTCGCCCTGCCCGCGCTCTTCGTCGCCTTCGGCGCGATTGCCGATTCGCTGGCGCAACCCTCGCCGCCGCACAATCGCGTCGTGATCCAGGTGAGCGACGCCGACGCCGCGAAGTGGAATCTCGCGCTCAACAACGCCAACAACCTGCAGACCGATCTCGGCCAGGCCAACGTCGCGATCGAGATCGTCGCCTACGGTCCGGGGATCGGCATGCTCAAGATCGAATCTCCGGTCGCCACTCGCATCGCGCAGGCGAAGGCTGCGGGCGTCGGGATCTTCGCCTGCGAGAACACGATGAGGAACCAGAAGCTCGTGCGCGCCGACATGCTCGACGGCATCGGCTACGTCGGCGCCGGCGTCGTCGAGATCATGCAGCGCCAGCAGCAGGGCTGGTCGTATCTGCGGCCCTAGGCGCGGCGCGGGACGGAAGCGCTCCGGCGGCCGGTCGCGGCCGCGATCGCGACGCTCAGCCGCGCTCAAGCCGGGCGCGGGACCGCCGAGGCCGCCTGCAATCGGTCGATCAGCCTCTGCTTCACGAGCACGATCGCAGCGAGCGCGGTCAAACCTTCCGTGAACGCCTCGTCGTCGGCCCCGAAGACCGCCGGCGCGCCTTCGGGCGTGCGGGCGTTCACGAGCTGCAGCACGCCGATCACCGTCGAGGCCTGATCGATCATCGGCACGGTCAGAAACGAGCGCGAGCGATAGCCGTGAGCGGCGTCGAAGGCGCGGGCGCCGGCGAAGTCGAACCCCGCGGCGACGTACGCGTCGTCGAGCCGCACCGAGCGGCGCGAATGCACGCAGTGCGCGACCACCGAGCGGTGGTTCGGTGCGCCGTCGGGCTCGAAGAGCGGGGGCGCCTCGAGATCGAGAGGCACACCGCAGGCCGCGCCGCCGCGAATGCCCAGGGTGTCGTTGATCAGGAGCGCGAAGGCGAGGCTGCGTCCGCCCGGCTCGACCAGGTAGACCGAGCCGCCGTCGGCCCGCGAGGCCTGCTTCGCGGTCAGCAGGATCCGCTCGACGAGCCGCGAAGTGTCCGGCTCGCGCGCGATCACGCGCGCGATATCGAGGAGCTGCGACAGCCGATCGTCGTCGGCCATGCGGCAAGCATACGGCAGGCCGCCGCGGCGGCGCCAGCGCCGCGCCCGCTCTTGGCAACCTCGCGTCGGTGACGCACAATGCCTCGCCACCCGCGGGTGTAGCTCAATGGCAGAGCAGAAGCTTCCCAAGCTTACGACGAGGGTTCGATTCCCTTCACCCGCTCCAGGCCTTCTGCAGCCTCGCCCGGACGCCTGCCCGGCCTCCCTCTTTGGGTCTGCTGACTACGAGCTGTTACAGCTTGTAACCGGCCCCAAACACAGTCTGTTTACGGGATAATGGTCGGCTGACCGGCGGTACGGGGGAGCGGTTCGGGGCCTCGCCGGCCGCGGCGGTGAACCGATCAATCATGGCGACGGCGCCGAGCTGCCCGCGCGCCGGGAAGCGCCGGGATCGATGTCGACACAAAGAAAGCTGTTCTCCGGCATTTTCCTGGTTGCGGTCCTGGCCGTAGCGGGCTTCCTCGTCTTCCAGGCGAACCGCGCGTCCCGCGCGGAGGCGCAGAAGGGTGCGCCTCCCGTGCCGGTGACGATGGCCGCGGTCGTGGTCAAGACCGTCCCGGTCCGCCTCTACGCGATCGGCAACGTCGAGCCCTACACCACCGTCTCGGTCAAGGCCCGCGTCGACGGGCAGATCGTCTCGGTGCATTTCAAGGAGGGCGACACGGTTCGCGAGAGCCAGGTTCTCTTCGAGATCGACGCGCGGCCGTTCGTCGCCGCGCTCAGGCAGGCGCAGGCGAACCTTCTCCGGGACAAGGCGCTCCTCGACCGGGCAGTCGAGCAGGAGAAGCGCTACCGCGATCTGCTCGCCAAGAACTTCATCTCGCCCGACGCCTACGAGCAGGTCCGCACCAACGCCGACACCGCAAAGGCGACGGTCGCCGCCGACGAGGCGGCCGCGGACAGCGCGAAGCTCTCGGTCGACTACTGCACGATTCGCTCGCCGATCACCGGCTTCGCGGGACGCATCCAGATCCAGCAGGGGAACCTGATCAAGGCCAACGACACCAATCCCCTGGTGACGATCAACCAGGTCGTGCCGATCTATGCATCGTTCTCGGTGCCCGAGCAGAGGCTCGCCGACATCCGCCACTACCAGGCCGACGGAGAGCTCAAGGTCGAAGCCCGCGTCGCCGACGTGCGCCACCCGCCGGTCTCCGGGAAGCTCTCGTTCATCGACAACTCGGCCGACACGACGACCGGGACGATCAAGCTCAAGGCCGAGTTCCCGAACGCCGACAAGGCGCTGTGGCCGGGTCAGTTCGTCAACGTCGTCCTCACCCTCTACGAGGAGCAGAACGCCGTCGTCGCGCCGTCGACCGCCGTCCAGAACGGGCCCAACGGGCAGTACGTCTTCGTCGTCGACGCCGATCGGACGGTCGCGCTGCGCGACATCAAGGTCGCCCGCGCCGACGGCGAGGACACCGTCATCGCGAGCGGTCTCAAGCCGGGCGAGCAGGTCGTGACCGCGGGTCAGCTCCGGCTAGCGCCTGGCAGCAGGGTGAGCCCGGCCAAAGCAGCATCGTGAACATCGCCGCACTGTTCGTGCGCAGGCCGGTCATGACGATGCTGGTCATGATCGGCATCCTCATCTTCGGCCTGATCGGCTACCGGCTGCTGCCGGTCAATGCGCTGCCCAACGTCGACTTCCCGACCATCCAGGTGAGCGCGAGCCTGCCCGGCGCCAGCCCGGACACGATGGCCTCGTCGGTGGCCACGCCGCTCGAGAAGCAGTTCTCGACCATCGCCGGCATCGACTCCATGACCTCGACGTCGATCAACGGCATCACGTCGATCACGCTGCAGTTCGCGCTCGACCGCAACATCGACGCGGCGGCGCAGGACGTGCAATCGGCGATCGCCGCCGCGGCGCGCCAGCTCCCGTCGAACCTGCCGACCCCGCCAACGCTGCGCAAGGTGAACCCGGCGGACTTCTCGATCCTGCTGATGGCGCTCACCTCCGAGACGCAGCCGCTGTCGGTGGTCGACGACTACGGCGAGAACAACCTCGCGCAGCGGATCTCGACCATCAGCGGCGTGGCGCAGGTGCAGGTGTTCGGCTCGCAGCAGTACGCCGTGCGCGTCCAGCTCGATCCGAACGCGCTCGCGAGCCGCGGCATCGCGCTCACCGACGTCGAGCAGGCGATCGGCAACGCCAATGTGAACCTCCCCACCGGCACGCTGTACGGCCGCGAACGCGCGACCTCGGTGATGGCGACCGGCCAGCTCAACGACGCCACCGCTTTCGCCCCGCTGATCGTCGCCTACCGCAACGGCGCGCCGGTGCGGCTCGATCAGCTCGGCCGGGTCTTCGACAGCGTGCAGAACGACAAGATCGCCGCCTGGTACAACGGCACGCGCGGGGTGGTGCTGGCCGTGCAGCGCCAGCCCGGCACGAACACCATCGAGGTGGTCGACGCGATCAAGAACGTCATCCCGACCTTCCAGGCGCAGCTCCCGCCGTCGATCAAGCTCTCGATCCTCTACGACCGCTCGCAGTCGATTCGCGAATCGGTGCGCGACGTGCAGATGTCGCTGCTGCTCGCGCTCGCGCTGGTGGTGGGCGTCATCTTCATCTTCCTGCGCAGCGTGCGCGCGACGCTGATCCCGAGTCTCGCCCTGCCGATGTCGATCATCGGGACCTTCGCCCTGATGTATGTGTTCGGCTACAACCTCGACAACCTCTCGCTCATGGCGCTGACTCTGTGCGTCGGCTTCGTGGTCGACGACGCGATCGTCATGCTCGAGAACATCACGCGGCACATGGAGATGGGCAAGCCGCGGATGCAGGCGACGCTCGACGGCTCGCGGGAGATCGGCTTCACCATCGTCTCGATGACGCTGTCGCTGGTCGCGGTGTTCATCCCTGTGCTGTTCATGGGCGGCATTCTCGGGCGGCTGCTGCACGAGTTCGCCGTGACCATCATCGTCGCGGTCCTGCTCTCCGGGATCATCTCGCTCACCCTGACCCCGCTACTGTGCAGCCGGATGCTCACCAACGAGCACGAGGAGAAGCACGGCCGGATCTACGCGCTGGCGGGGCGGATGTTCGACGGCCTCCTCGCCGGCTACCGCGAGACCCTGGCGCGCGCGCTGCGGCACCGGCGGCTGGTGATGCTCGCGTTCGGGGCGCTGTTCGTGGCCACGGGTCTGCTCTTCGCGTACATGCCGAAGGGCTTCCTGCCGAGCGACGACGTGGGGCAGCTGTTCGTGTTCACCGAGGCGGCGCAGGACATCTCGTTCGACGCGATGTCGAACCTGCAGGGCCAGGTCGCGGAGATCGTCCGCCGCAACCCGCACGTCGACAGCGTCATGTCCTTCGTCGGCGCCGGTGGCGGCGGCAGCTCGCTCAACAACGGCCGGATGTTCGTCACTCTCAAATCGCGCGAGGACCGGCCCAACGCCGACGTCATCGTGCAGGAGCTACGGCCCGCCATCACCAGCGTGCCCGGCATCAAGGCCTTCGTCCAGAACGTGCCCGCGATCCGGCTCGGCCAGCTCACCAAGAGCCTCTACCAGTACACGCTCCAGGCCTCCGACACCAAGGAGCTCTACGAATGGGCGCCCAGGATCGAGGAGAAGCTGCGCACGCTGCCGGGACTGGTCGACGTCACCACCGACCTGCAGGTGACCCAGCCGCAGGTGACGGTCGAGATCGACCGCAACCGGGCGGCGGCGCTGGGGGTTTCCGCGCAGGAAGTCGAGAACACGCTCTACGACGCATACGGCTCGCGCCAGGTGTCGACGATCTACGCGCCGACCAACCAGTACTGGGTGGTCATGGAGCTCCTGCCGCGATTCCAGGCCGATCCCTCGGCGCTGTCGCTGCTGTACGTGCGCTCGACCACGGGCACGCTCGTGCCGCTCAACGCCGTCGCGGCGCTCAAGCCCACGATCGGTCCGCTCGCGATCAACCACCTCGGGCAGCTTCCGTCGGTGACCATCTCCTTCGATCTGAAGCCCGGCGTCTCGCTGTCGCGGGCGATCGAGGAGATCCAGTCGGCGACCGCAGCGATGCGCCTGCCCGCCACGATCAACGGCACGTTCCAGGGCAACGCGCAGGCGTTCCGGTCGTCGCTCGCGGGCATGGGCGTGCTCCTCGCGCTGGCGATCTTCGTCATCTACCTCGTGCTCGGGATCCTCTACGAGAGCTTCATCCACCCCGTGACGATCCTCTCCGGGCTGCCGACGGCGGCGTTCGGCGCGCTCGTCACCCTGTGGGCCTTCAGCATCGATCTGAACATGTACGCCTTCGTCGGCATGATCATGCTGGTCGGCATCGTCAAGAAGAACGCGATCATGATGATCGACTTCGCGATCGAGGCGGAGCGCAAAGAGAACAAGTCGCCGGAGGAAGCGATCTACCAGGCGTGCCTCACGCGCTTCCGGCCGATCATGATGACGACGATGGCCGCCCTGATGGGGAGCCTGCCGATCGCCCTCGGCCTGGGTGCGGGCGGCCACGCGCGGCGCCCGCTCGGTCTGGCGGTCGTCGGCGGGCTGATCGTGTCGCAGGCCCTCACGCTCTACATCACGCCGGTGATCTACATCTACTTCGATCACTTCCAGCATTGGCTCGCCACGCGGCGCGGCGCGCGCGTGCCGGCGCCAGCCGCGGCGGATTGACTGCTCCGCCGCAGCGGCGGAGCGTCGCCGTGTTCGATCTCGGCGGCGTGCTGCTCGACTGGAACCCGAGGCACCTGTATCGCAAGCTTTTTCCCGGCGACGAAGCCGCGATGGAGCATTTCCTCGCCACGGTCTGCACTACCGAATGGAACCAGCGCCAGGACGCCGGCCGGACCTTCGCCGACGCCGAGCGCGAGCTCCTGCCCCGTCACGCCGACAAGCTGGAGCTGATCGAAGCCTTCGGCAAGCGCTTCGGCGAGATGATCGCCGGCGCGATCCCCGGCAGCGTCGAGGTTCTCTCGGAGTTGAAGCAGCGCGGCGTCCCGCTGTACGCGCTCAGCAACTGGTCGGCCGAGACGTTTCCTCCGCAGCGCGAGCGCTTCGCGTTCCTCGCCTGGTTCGACGGCATCGTCGTGTCCGGATCGGAGGGCGTGATCAAGCCCGATCCGCGCATCTTCCGCGTGCTGCTGGATCGCTACCGCATCGACCCCGGAACGGCGGTCTTCATCGACGACGTCGCCGGCAACGCCGCGGCGGCCGGGGCCTTCGGCATCCACGGCATCCACTTCCGCTCCGCGCAACAGCTCCGCGAGGAGCTGGCTGCGGTCGGATTGCTCCCGGCGTAGATCGTGGCCGCGCGGAAAGGGGCTAGAACGCGCGAGCGGCTCGCGCCCGGTTGCCGCCGCGCCACGATTGGCGTAAGGTTGACTTCCAAGCGCTAGGGGTCCCCTCGAATTTTTCGAAGTGCGCGAGGCGGTGAGATCACACCCTTGGTACCTGTGCGGATAATGCCGGCGCAGGGAAGCGTGCCTCCATCCGACCGCTCCCTGCCCGAATTTCGCGCTCTTTGCAGAGGAGCCTCATGAACGCCAACGACCGGTTCTTCGCGCGCGACGCGCGCGTCGACGAGGCGGCGGTGCAGCCGCTGCCGCAATCGCGCAAGATCTACGTGGAGGGCTCGCGGCCCGACCTGCGCGTACCCATGCGCGAGATCGCGCAGAGCGATACGCCCGGCTCCTCGTCGGGCAACGAGGGCGCCGAGAAGAATCCGCCGATCGTCGTCTACGATACGTCGGGCCCGTACACCGACCCCGGCGCCCCGATCGACATCCGCGCCGGGCTCCCCGGGCTGCGCTCGCGCTGGATCGAGGAGCGCGGCGACACGGTCGAGCTCGATGCGCCCTCCTCCGCGTACGGCCGCGAGCGCCTCGCCGACGCGTCGCTCTCCGGCCTGCGCTTCGCGCTCGCGCGCCGGCCGCGCCGCGGCGCCTCTGTCAACGGCGCCGGCGCCAACGTCACGCAGATGCACTACGCGCGCCGCGGCATCGTCACACCGGAGATGGAGTTCGTCGCGATTCGCGAGAACATGAAGCGCAAGGAGATGCTCGCCACGCTGCCCGCGCTGGTGACCGCGCAACACGCCGGACAGAGCTTCGGCGCCTCGATTCCGCGCGAGGTCACGCCGCAGTTCGTCCGCGACGAGGTCGCGCGCGGCCGGGCGATCATCCCGGCCAACATCAACCACCCGGAGACCGAGCCGATGGCGATCGGCCGCAACTTCCTGGTGAAGATCAACGCCAACATCGGCAACTCCGCGGTGTCCTCCTCGATCGGCGAGGAAGTCGAGAAGATGACCTGGGCCACGCGCTGGGGAGCCGATACGGTCATGGATCTCTCGACGGGCAAGAACATCCACGAGACCCGCGAGTGGATCGTGCGCAACTCGCCGGTGCCGATCGGCACCGTGCCCATCTACCAGGCGCTCGAGAAGGTCGACGGCAAGGCCGAGGAGCTCAGCTGGGAGATCTACCGCGACACGCTGATCGAGCAGGCCGAGCAGGGCGTGGACTACTTCACGATCCACGCCGGCGTCTTGCTGCGCTACATCCCGATGACGGCGAAGCGCATGACCGGCATCGTCTCGCGCGGCGGCTCGATCATGGCCAAGTGGTGCCTCGCGCATCACCGCGAATCCTTCCTCTACACGCGCTTCGAGGAGATCTGCGAGATCATGGCCGCCTACGATGTCGCCTTCAGCCTCGGCGACGGCCTCAGACCCGGCTCGGGCTACGACGCGAACGACGAGGCGCAGATGGCGGAGCTCGCCACCCTCGGCGAGCTCACGAAGATCGCCTGGAAGCACGACGTGCAGACCATGATCGAGGGGCCCGGTCACGTGCCGATGCATCTCATCAAGCACAACATGGACGAGCAGCTGCGGCTGTGCGGCGAAGCGCCGTTCTACACCCTGGGCCCGCTCACCACCGACGTAGCGCCCGGCTACGACCACATCACCAGCGCGATCGGCGCGGCGATGATCGGCTGGTACGGCACGGCGATGCTCTGCTACGTGACCCCGAAGGAGCACCTGGGCCTGCCCAACAAGGTCGACGTCAAGGACGGCATCATGGCGTACAAGATCGCCGCGCACGCGGCCGACCTCGCCAAGGGCCATCCCGGCGCGCAGATCCGCGACAACGCGCTTTCCAAAGCGCGCTTCGAGTTCCGCTGGGAAGACCAGTTCAACCTCGGACTCGATCCCGACAAGGCGCGCGAGTTCCACGACGAGACGCTGCCGCAGCACGGCGCGAAGCTCGCGCACTTCTGCTCGATGTGCGGTCCGCACTTCTGCTCGATGAAGATCACCCAGGACGTGCGCGACTACGCCGCGAAGCTGGGCGTCGACGAGTCGGCCGCCCTGCACCGGGGAATGGAGGAGAAGGCGGTCGAGTTCGTGAGAAAGGGCGGAGAGATCTACTCCAAGGCCTGATCGCGCACGCCCCGCGAGTCCCTCCCATGCGCAACGCCGCGCTACCCATCACGCTGATCGCCGTCGGCGCCATCGGCCTGGTCTGGCACTTCGGCTGGTTCCCGAATGTCGAGTCGATCACCGCGCTGGCCTTGGCAGGCGCCGGCGTGCTCGTGCTCGTGACCGATCGCGTCACGAAGAGCTCGATCGTCCTCGGCCCGATGCTGATCGCGGTCGGCGCCGCGATCTGGCTGCACGATGCGTATCGGCTGCGCTGGTGGCTGCTCGTCTCGGTGCTGCTGATCGTGCTCGGCGTGTTGATGCTGATCGCGCGCGATCCGCGGATCCCGGAGCGGCGCACGCCGTCGCCGGGCGAGCCGCCGCCGCCCAGCGAGCCGACGCCGCCGAGCGCACCCTGATACGGCCGGAGCGGTTTGCGAAGCTCTGGCGCCGCGAGGAAATCCGCGGCGGCGCGTCGGCGGCTCCCGTCGCGCCTGCCTGCCGGAGGCGCAGGGCCCTTCGGTACACTCTGGCGATGGATGCGCGCGACGTGGAGAGACCCGAGGCGGCCGCCGAAGCTGCGCGGAGAGGTTCCGCGCTCGAAGTCCTGCTTGTCTTTCTCAAGCTCGGCATCGGTTCCTTCGGCGGCCCGGTTGCCCACATCGGCTATTTTCGGGAGGAGTTCGTCGTCCGCAGACGGTGGGTCGAGGAAGAGGCCTACGCCGACCTCGTCGCGCTGTGCCAGTTCCTGCCCGGTCCGGCAAGCAGTCAGGTTGGCTTTTCCATAGGGCTCCTGCGCGCGGGCTATCCGGGCGGTCTCGCGGCCTGGACGGGCTTTACGTTGCCGTCCGCCATCGCGCTCGTCCTCTTTGCCTCCGGCGCGAGCGCACTCAGCGGCCCTGCGGGACTGGGACTGCTGCATGGCCTGAGGCTCGTCGCCGCCGCCATCGTCGCGCAGGCCGTCTGGGGCATGGCGCGGACGCTTTGCCCTGACCGCCAGCGCGCCTCGATTGCCGTCGTGGCGATGCTCATCGTCCTGCTGGGCCCTGTTTCGTGGGCGACGCAGATCAGCGCGATCGTGCTGGGGGGCGTCGCGGGCCTGTGGCTTTGTCGTGATGTGCCGCCACCGAGCGCAAGCCGGCTGGCCATGCCGGTGTCACGCGGTGCCGCCATCGCGGCTCTGGTTCTGTTCGCCGTACTGCTCGCGGGCTTGCCGATTCTGCGCGACTTCGAGGGATCGTCGGCGATCGCGCTCTTCGAGTCGTTCTATCGCTCCGGTGCGCTGGTTTTCGGTGGCGGCCACGTTGTGCTGCCGCTGCTGCGCGAGGCATTCGTGACGCCCGGCTGGGTCGGCGACGACACGTTTCTTGCCGGCTATGGGGCGGCGCAGGCTGTGCCGGGTCCGCTGTTCAGCTTTGCCGCCTATCTCGGGGCGGTCGTGAAGACTCCGCCCCATGGCGTCGCCGGCGCGGCGCTCGGCCTGATCGGCATCTTCGCGCCCGGCATGCTGCTCCTGCTCGGAACGCTGCCTTTCTGGGCCAGCCTGCGCAAGCGTGTCGACTCGCAGGCGGCGATGCGGGGAATCAACGCCGCGGTCGTGGGATTGCTCGCCGCAGCCCTTTACGCGCCCGTCTGGACAAGCTCCGTTGCAACTCCGGCAGACTTCGCGATCGTTGCCGCCGGTTTCTTTTTTCTGACCGCCTGGCGCGCATCGCCTCTGCTGGTCGTTGTTTTCAGCGCGCTCGCGGCAATTGCGCAGGCGGCGATCCGCTGAGTCTCCTCGAGGACCTCGGTCGAGCTAACGACTTCGGGATGGCGCCGATCGCGACGATGCACGATCGCGCATGCGCAAGACGACGAAGCCGTAGACGAGGGCGTTGACGCCGACCACCAGCAGCGCGAGCAGCATCTGCGTCCCGCGCGTGAGCCAGTCGGGGTAGATGAGCGCGACGAGGTAATGCTCGACGAAGTCGCCGGCGTAGCCGGCCCCGCCGGCCGCTCGACGCAGGCTGTCTTCGAGCGGCGTCAGCGGACAGATCCAGCCCATCGCTTCGACCAGCGCGCCCCAGAAGACCGCCGGGAGGTGCAGCCACGCGAGCAGCGGCCAGCGCAGGACGAGCAAGCCGCCGAGCGCAACGAAGGCGATGAAAATCAGGTGAACGAGCAGGACGGCGTCGGCAGCGATGCGGTCCGGCATCGTCGCAGCCGGTAGCCGTTAGGGCGTGACCGCCGCCAGGCGCACGGGGACCCGCCGCCGGCCCCATTGCCCGTCGAAGCGCGCATAGCGGCCGCCGAGGGCGGCGCCGCAGGAAGCGCAGCGGCCATCCGGCGTCACGGAGTAGCGCCGGATCTCGTACCAGTCGCGCACGATCGCGGCCATGCCGCAGCCCGGACACAACGTCGTGCCGCCCTCGCGGTCGTGCACGTTGCCCGTGTAGACGTAGCGAAGCCCTTCGGCGATCGCGATGCGCCGCGCCCGCTTGAGCGTCGACGCGGGCGTCGGCGCGACGTCCGTCATCCTGTAGTCGGGATGAAAGGCGGTGAAATGCAGCGGCACGTCGGGACCGAGCTCGCGATGGATCCATTTCGCTTCCGCTTCGATCTCGGCGTCGGAGTCGTTCCTGCCCGGGATCAGCAGCGTCGTGATCTCGGTCCAGACCTTCGTCTCGTGAACGAGATAGGCGAGCGTGTCGAGCACCGGCTTGAGCCGCGCGCCGCAGAGCTTGACGTAGAACTCGTCGGTGAAGCCCTTCAGGTCGACATTGGCGGCGTCCATCTTCGCGTAGAAATCGCGCCGCGCCTCGAAGCCGATGTAGCCGGCGGTCACCGCGATCGCGTCGATGCCGAGCGCGTGGCAGGCGTCCGCGGTGTCCATCGCGTACTCGGCGAAGATGACCGGATCGTTGTAGGTGAACGCGACGCTGCGGCAGCCGAGCGACCGGGCTGTCTCGGCGATCGTCGCGGGCGAAGCCTGGTCCATGAGCGTGTCCATCTCGCGCGATTTCGAGATGTCCCAGTTCTGGCAGAACTTGCAGGCGAGGTTGCAGCCCGCGGTGCCGAAGGACAGCACGCTCGAGCCCGGATAGAACTGGTTGAGCGGCTTCTTCTCGACGGGGTCGATGCAGAACCCGGACGAGCGCCCGTAGGTGGTGAGCACCATCGCATCGCCGGCGCGCTGGCGCACGAAGCAGGCGCCGCGCTGTCCCTCGTGCAGCCTGCAGTCGCGCGGACACAGGTCGCATTGGATGCGTCCGTCGGGCAGCGCGTGCCAGTAGCGGCCCGGGTAGTCGCTCACGGCGCCGCCTGCCGCGAAAGAAGCTCGTCTTCCTTCCACTTCGTCACGCGGTAGAGCGAGACTTCGAGGCGCGGGCTCCAGAAGTCCGCCGGAAGCTTCGCCTTCTCCTTGAGCGCGGCCAGGAACTCCCGCGGCTCGGGCAGCAGCTCCCAGACTTGCGGCAGGAAAGTCGCCCGCCGGTCTCCGAGCTCCAGCGCGACACCGTCCTCAAAGGGGGTGAGGCGAGCGCGGAGCTCCGCTTCGCTCGCGAACGAAGCGATCTGCGGTGCGGAGAGCAGCGAGACCTCGATCAACGTGCCGCCGAGTTCGGCGGCAGTGAGCGGCGCGAAGCGCGGATCGCGGAAGGCGGCGGCGAGCGCGTTCTCGCGCACGTCGACGCCGAGGGGGCGGGTGGCCTTGAGGCTGCCGATGCATCCGCGAAGCCGGTCGCCGCAGACCAGCGTGACGAACGTCGCTCCGGGATGCTCCATCGCCGCGTCGGTCTCCGGCGCCGCGACCGGGAGCGCGAGCTCCCCCGCGATCGCGTGCCGCGCCACGGCCAGGAGTTGCCGCCCGAGGCCGTCCTCAACCATCGCTGCGTCCCGCGATCGCTGCGGCGTCCGGCCGGCCGGCGCCCTTGCGCGCGGTGAACGCGAACGCGGCGTAGCCGACCACGCGAGAACGGTCCCCCGCGGTGTCGCCGGAGTTGCGCAGATCGAGGAGCTCGGGCTCGAGCCCGTGACGCCGCGCACAGAGCGCGAAGCCGTTGATCGGCGTCGCTCCGCAGGCCTGCTCGTGGTCGAGCGGCGGGTCGAGGCCGAGGATCGCGTCGGCCGTGCGCCGGTCGATCGCGCGTGCCGCCGCGTAGGGGTGGTAGTGCGACAGGTCGGAGCTCACGACGATGAGCGTCTCGGGTCCGCCCCAGAGCGTCTCGATCACCGCCGCGACTTCCTCCTCGCTCGCGTCTCCGACCGTCAGCGGCACGATGGTGAAGCTGCCGAGCAGCGCCTGCAGAAACGGCAGCTGTACTTCGAGGGAGTGCTCGAGGGCGTGCGCGGCCTCGCTCACCCGCACCTGCGGCAGCGCGAGCGCGCGCGCCGCGGCTTCCTCGTCCACGGCGAGCGTTCCGAGCGGCGTTTCGAAGCTGCGCGCGGCGGGCAGCGCCAGCCCGCGGATGGGAACGCGGTGCACGGGCCCCAAGAGCACGACGCGCCGCAGGTGGCCGCGGCCGGATGCGATCCGGCGATAGGCGCGTGCCGCGACCGGGCCGGAGTACACGTAGCCGGCATGAGGGACGATCAGCGCCTTGGGCAGCCGATCGGCGGCGCTCCCCCGCTGCGCAGCCTCGGCGAGATACGCCTTCACGGCGCTCGAGAGCGCCGCGGGGCTGCCGGGGTAGAACATACCGGCGACTGCGGCCGGCCGTACCGCGGTTTCCATGGCCAATCCTCGGGGAGCCGCTCGAGCCTCGAGCGGCTCCCCGTCGAATCCGTACGACGAAGGCCCATTGTCCGCCGATGGCAGTCGCTTCGCCAGCGGCCTCGAGCGCGTCCTTCGACTAGCGCGCAGGCACGACCTTGTGATCGGCCATGTGCCGCAAGTAGGCGACGAGCTCCGCGAGTTCGCGATCGGGCAGCGTCCTGGCGTCGAAGGCGGGCATCCTGCTTTCCGGCCAGCGATGCAGCGCCTGCGGATCGCGAATCAGGCGGCGCAAGGCGTCGGGCCGAAGGTACTCCGTCGGGTTGTAGGGGATGTTGAGGTCGGGTCCCGCGGTCGACTCGCCGCCGCCGTTGATCGTATGGCAGGAAGCGCAGTGCTTCTGGAACGCAGCGAACCCGGCGCGAATCGGATGGTTCGCCGGAACGCTCGCTGCCGGCGCCGTCATGGGAAAGCGCCTGGCGGGGGTGGCTACCGTCTCGATCTTTACGATCTGGTAGGGCCACTGCTCGCGGGACAGCGGGCCGCGATCCGGGTGCGACCACACGAGGTAGAAGGCCCCCGCAGTGCCTGCCAACCCCGGCTTGAGCGGCGGCCACGGCGCGTCCGCGGGCTCGACCGCCAGGTACGCGGCGCCCGAAGCGAGCAGCGCCGCCGCGGGAAGAACCGTGCGAAAGCCGTCGGCGGAGGTGATCCGCACGGCGTCGTCCTGCGTGGCTCCCTGAAGCAGCGCAGAGACGGGCACCGCGCGGAACGTCATCGCGTGCCGGTAGGCGAAGTCGGCGGGAATCGCCACGCTCGTCGCGGCCGGCAGGCCGAGGAGTCCCGTCGGCGTGTAGATCGCCGTCCGTCCGCCCGCCACCACCGTGAGGGTCGGATCCGCGGCGGCCGCGCCCGCAAGCTCGCAGGCGAGCAGCGCGACCATCGCGCGCCTGCCGGGCATGCCCCTCATTCTTCGTGCGGAACGGCGCGGACGGTGTAGCCGCCGGATTTCTCATCGCGCTCGAGCGCGAGATTGCCGCGCCGCTCCGCCTCCTCGAGCAATCCGTTGAACGAGCGGAAGCCGTAGTAGGACTCGGAGAAGCCCGGCTTGCGGCGCTTAAGCGCCTGCTTGATCATCGACCCCCAGATCTTCTCCTCGGCACCGCGTTCGGCGACCAGCGCCTCGACGGTCGTATCGATCAAGTCCAGGGCCTCCTGGCGCCTTTCGTGGTCGTTCTTCCCGTCGCCCTTCCGTGCGGACGCCGGCGCTTCCGAGGCGGCCGGCCTGGCGGCCCCCTTCCTCGCCGATCCCCTTTTCTTCTCGCGCACGAGGTCGTCGTAGTAGATGAACTCGTCGCAGTTCGCGATGAGCAGGTCGGACGTCGAGTTCTTCACGCCGACGCCGATCACGACCTTGTCGTTCTCGCGCAGCTTGGAAACGAGCGGCGAGAAATCCGAGTCGCCGCTGATGATGACGAAGGTGTCCACGTGCGCCTTCGTGTAGCACAGGTCGAGCGCGTCGACGACCATGCGGATGTCGGCCGAGTTCTTGCCCGACTGGCGCACGTGCGGAATCTCGATCAGCTCGAAGGACGCCTCGTGCATCGCCGCCTTGAAGGCCTTGTAGCGCTCCCAGTCGCAGTACGCCTTCTTGACCACGATGCTGCCCTTGAGCAGCAGGCGCTCGAGGACCTTGCCGATGTCGAAGCGCTCGTACTTGGCGTCCTGGACGCCGAGGGCGACGTTTTCGAAGTCGCAGAACAGCGCCATGTTGGTCACTTCGCCGACGTTGGCCATGGATCGGATCGGTCGCCCGAGGCGACGCGTGAGAGGGAATGTTGGCGTTGGAATACCGCAGGCTCGGCCCCTACGATAGCAGCATCGGCCGGAAGTGCCTATCGCGGCAGGCGTCGCGGCAGCCTCGGGGCCGCCGCGGGCGATCCCGGCCTCCCTCGACCCCGCGCAAGCTGCGCTCGAGCGTCTCGCGGCGCGGTGCATCGCCTCGCCGCGGGAATCGCAGCCGTATCCTGCCGAGCCGCGACGGGAGGGAGCGGTGTAAACTCGAACCGGTACCGACCGCCTACAAGAGTCGCCGCCTTCTGCCAGGAGAATCCACATGCGTCCCGCGACCATCGTTTCATCGTTGCTGTGCCTCGCGCTCGTCAGTCTCGCGCAAGCCCAGGTGCCGTCCGGCTACCCCGCCGACTACGCGAAGCTCGTCGACGCGGCCCGGAAGGAGGGCAAGGTCGTCGTCTATTCGACCACCGATGCGAAGCTCGTGCAGGGGCTCATCAAGGACTTCGAGGCGGCGTTTCCCGGCGTCAAGGTCGAGTACACGGACATGAACTCGACGGAGGTCTATTCGCGCTTCACGAGCGAGAATGCGGCGAATGCAGCCTCCGCCGACGCGGTGTGGAGCTCATCGATGGACCTGCAGCTGAAGCTCGCCGCGGACGGGCTCGCGCTGCCGTACAAGTCGCCCGAGTCCGCCTCGCTTCCGGACTGGGCGCGGTGGAGGGATATGGTCTACGCGACGACTTTCGAGCCGATCGCTATCGTCTACAACAAGCGCCTGGTCACGCCGGACGAAGTGCCGAAGACGCACGCGGACTTCACGAAGCTCCTCACCACCAAGGCGGAGAAGTTCCAGAAGAAGGTGACGACCTACGACGCCGAGAAGTCCGGCGTCGGCTTCATGCTCGTCAACCAGGATGCCAGGCTCAACCCCGCCTTCTGGGACCTGGTGAAGGCGATGGGCGCGCGCGGCGTCAACCTGCAGAGCTCGACGGCCACGATGATGGAGCGGGTCTCCTCCGGGGAGAACCTCATCGGCTACAACATTCTCGGCTCGTACGCGCTCACGCGCGCGAAGAAGGACACCTCGATCGGAGTCGCATTCACGACCGACTACAACCTGGTGCTTTCGCGGCTGGCGTTCGTCGCCAAGAACGCCAGGAATCCCAACGCCGGGAAGCTCTTCCTCGACTACCTCCTGTCGAAGCGCGGACAGACGATCACCGCCGAGCAGTCCGAGCTGTTCTCGATCCGCACGGACATCACCGGCAAGGATTCCGGCGTGGGCTTCGCCAAGGAGCTCGGCAGCGCGGTGAAGCCGATTCCGGTCTCGAACGACCTGCTCGCAGGGCTCGACTCGGCCAAGCGACTCGAATTCCTGAAGCAGTGGCAGTCCGCGCTGGGCAGGAAGTAGGACGCGCGAAGGGGTAGGCGCGAAGCCTGCAACCCGGAGCCCGGAGAGGCGGCCGACACGTGAACGAAGCATGCCTGCGATCGGCCGCAGGAAGGCCGCGCAACCGTCCGAGAGCAAGAGGCGAAGCCTCGCGGCGATCGGATACGGTTGCATCCCCGCGCAAACCGGGATCCAAGTTGGCTAGGGAGCACATGAACGGTCCAGACTTGGGCCCCGGCCGGCGCCGGGGCGACGCTCTGGGCTCGACGGCCCCCGGCCTGCGCCGGGGCGACCGACAGAGCCCATGACCGCCCGCACGTTCAGCCTTCCGCGGACCGCGGTCGTCGCCGTGACCGCGGCGGTGATCTTCCTGCCGCTGGGCCTGATCTTCTGGCAGAGCTTCCTCAACGCCCCGTTCTTCGTGCCGACGCATCGGCTGGGTCTGGACGCCTACGCGTTCATCTTCGAGGACGCCGACTTCTGGACCGCGTTCGGCAACTCGATCTTGATCGCCGCCGGGATGGTGGTGATCGCGCTGCCGCTGGGCGCCGCGCTCGCCTTCCTGCTCACGCGCACCGACCTGCCGGCGCAGCGCACGATCGAAGTGCTCGTGCTCATTCCGGTGTTCGTCTCGCCGATGGTGCTCGCGTTCGGCTACGTCGTCGCGATGGGCCCGGTCGGCTTCTACTCCACGTGGGCGAAGTCGCTGGTCGGGGGCGTGCCCTGGAACATCTACTCGCTCGCCGGCATCGCCGTGATCGCTGGCCTTACGCACGTGCCCCACGTCTATCTCTATTCCTCGGCAGCGCTCAAGAGCCTCGGCTCGGACGTCGAGGAGGCGGCACGCGTGGCGGGCGCCAACCCGCTGCGCGTCGCGCTCGACGTGAGCCTGCCCATGACCGCGCCTGCCCTGTTCTACGCGGCGGTGCTCGTGTTCTTCCTCGGCTTCGAGCTCTTCGGGCTGCCGCTGGTGCTCGGCGACCCCGAAGGGCACCTCGTCCTCTCGACCTACCTGTTCAAGCTCACGAACAAGCTCGGCACGCCGTCCTACCATCTCATGGCCGCCGTCGCGGTGTGCATCGTCGCGGTGACCTTTCCGCTCGTGCTGCTGCAGCGGTGGCTGCTCAAGTCCGCGGGCAAGTACATCTCGGTCAAGGGCAAGGCGACCCGCCAGAAGCTGCTTTCGCTCGGCGGATGGAAATGGGTTGCGCTCGCGCTGGTCGCGCTCTGGCTCGCGTTCACGATCGTCGTCCCGATCTCGGGCATCGCGCTGCGCGCCTTCGTCGAGCAATGGGGCGAGGGCGTCAATCTCGCCGACGTGCTCACGCTCGACAACTTCCGCGGCGTCTTCGAGTCGACCGAGCAGGTGCGCGCGATCGTCAACACGCTGCTGATCGGCACCGTCGGCGGCGCCCTCGCGGTCGCCTGCTACACCGCGATCGGCCTCGCCGGCCATCGCCAGCGCGGCGGCGTGGCGCGCATCCTCGACTACATCGTGCTCATCCCGCGCGCGATCCCGGGCATCCTCGCGGGGCTGGCGTTCCTGTGGATCTTCCTCTTCGTCCCGGGAGTGAAGGAGCTGCGCAATTCGCTGTTCTCGGTGTGGATCGCCTACACCGTCGTATGGCTCGCCTACGGCCTGCGACTCATCTCCAGCGCGCTGCTGCAGATCGGCCCCGAGCTCGAGGAATCGGCGCGCACCGTCGGCGCCTCGAGCCGCCGCGTCCTGACCGACGTCACGGTGCCGCTGATCCGCTTCGGGCTGCTCGCGAGCTGGCTGCTCGTCTTCATGATCTTCGAGCGCGAGTATTCGACCGCCGTGTATCTGCTGGGCCAGGGAACCGAGGTCATCGGGTCGATGCTCGTGTCGCTGTGGGGCGGCGGCGCGATCGACCAGGTGGCCGCGCTGTCGCTGATCAACATCGCGCTGGTCGCCGTCGGGCTGGCGGTCGCGCTGCGCTTCGGAGTGAGGCTCCATGAATAAGCTCGTCGTCGACGACCTGCACCTGCAGTACGGAGACAACCAGATCCTGAAAGGCGTCTCGCTCAGCCTGAGCCCCGGCGAGGTCGTTGCGCTGCTCGGCGCCTCGGGGAGCGGCAAGACGACCCTGCTTCGCTCCGTGGCCGGACTGGAAAGCCCGAGTCGCGGCCGTATCACGATCGGCGATTCGGTGCTCTACGACGGCGCCGCCGGCATCGACATGCCGGTCGAGAAGCGCAGCCTCGGCCTGGTCTTCCAATCGTACGCGCTGTGGCCGCATCGCACGGTATTCGACAACGTCGCCTACGGATTGCGGCTGCGCGGGACGCCCGCGGGCACGCTCGAGGAGCGCGTGACCGAAGCGCTCGGCAACCTCGGGCTTCGCCAGCTCGCCGACCGGCTGCCGCACCAGCTCTCCGGCGGCCAGCAGCAGCGCGTCGCCATCGCGAGAGCGCTCGTCTACAACCCGCCGGTCGTACTGATGGACGAGCCGCTTTCGAACCTCGACGCGAAGCTCCGCGAGGAGGCGCGCGCGTGGCTGCGCGAGCTGATCGTGAAGCTCCACATCTCCGCCCTGGTCGTCACGCACGACCAGACTGAAGCGATGGCGATGTCCGACCGGATACTGCTGCTCAACTCCGGTCGGATCGAGCAGCAGGGCACGCCCGAGGAGATGTACAGCCACCCGCAGAGCCAGTTCACGGCCGAGTTCATGGGCAGCAACAACCACCTGCCCGGCCGGATCTCGCAGATCGCGGACGGGCGCGCCGAGCTCGAGGGCGATGGCTGGCGCCTGTGGGGCACAGCGCGCGGCAATCTCAAGCCCGGTGACGCGGCGACGGGCATCATCCGTCTGGAGCACACGCGCATCGCCGATGGCGCCGACACCGGGAACCGCGTTCGCACCGAAGTCGTCACCGGCATGTTCCTGGGCGACCGGCGCGAGAATCTTTTCAAGCTCGGCAGCTTGCGCCTGCGCTGCTACGGCGCGGCGCCGGCGAGAGGCGACTGCTGGCTCGAGCTGCCGCGCGACGCCCTCTGGGTGTTTCCCTCGCCTTAGAGCCCGTGTGGCGCGAGCGCTGGTTTCACTTCCTTCACCAACCTTCCGACGAGGTGCACGATGGGATTGCTCGACAGTTTGCTTGGAAGCTTGATGGGCGGGACATCCGCGCAGGGACAGAGCCCGTTGCTGGCCGCGGCCCTGCAGATGATCCAGCAGAACGGGGGCCTCCCGGGCATCATCGGCAAGTTCCAGCAGGGAGGCTACGGCCAGCAGATGGGTTCCTGGATCGGCACCGGCGCCAACATGCCGATCACCGGCAGCCAGCTTCAGGAAATCCTCGGCTCCGGCTCGATCGGTCAGATCGCGCAGCAGCTCGGGCTTTCGCACGGCGACGCGAGCTCCGGACTGGCGCAGGTATTGCCCCAGCTGATCGACGGGCTGACACCGAAGGGCCAGGTGCCCAGCGATCACGCCGATCTCCTGCAGCAGGCCCTGACGGCGCTGACAACGCGGCGCGGCTGAGCCGGTTAGAATACGCGGGCCGGACGGCGCTCCCGTCCGGCCTTTTTTGTCCGCGGTACCCATGACCGAGCCCAACCTGCTCACCGCCGCAATCCTCGGCGTCGTCGAAGGCCTGACGGAGTTCCTTCCGGTCTCGAGCACGGGCCACCTGATCGTCGCCGGATCGCTGCTTCACTACACCGGCGACCAGGCGAAGCTCTTCGAGATCGTGATCCAGGCTGGCGCCATCCTCGCGGTGTGCTGGGAATACCGCGCCAAGCTCTGCGCCGTCGCGGCAGGCGTGCTCAGCGACCGCAGCGCGCAGCGCTTCGTCTTCAATCTGTTCGTCGCCTTCCTGCCCGCCGCGATCCTCGGCCTCGCCCTCGGCAAGGCGATCAAGGCCAACCTGTTCGCACCGGTGCCCGTGGCGAGCGCATTCATCGTCGGCGCGTTCGTGATACTGGCGGTCGAGCGCTGGCAGCGCGCGCACCCGCGCGCGGCCCGCATCGAGCGCATCGACGACATCCGCTGGCCGGACGCGCTCAAGGTCGGGATCGCCCAGGCCTTCGCGCTCATCCCCGGCACGTCGCGCTCGGGCGCGACGATCATCGGCGGCATGATCTTCGGGCTGTCGCGCGTCGTGGCCACCGAGTTCTCGTTCTTCCTCGCGATTCCGACGCTCTTCGCCGCCACGGGTTACGAGCTGGTCAGGAACCGGCACCTGCTCGCCGGCGGCGACCTGTCGATGGTCGGCGTCGGCTTCGTCGCCGCGTTCGTGAGCGCGTTCTTCGTCGTGCGCGGGCTCCTGCGCTACGTCGCGCATCACAATTTCGTCCCCTTCGCCTGGTATCGAATCGCATTCGGCCTGGTCATTCTCGGTACGGCCTACGCCGGGCTGGTGCGGTGGTCGTAGCGAGGACGCCGGCCTCCGGCGCGCACGGCGCGGACTGGGTCGGACCGGCGCTCGCCGTCGTCGGCGTGCTCGGGTTCTCGTTCAAGGCGATTCTCATCAAGCTCGCCTACGCCTGGGAGCCTATCGACGCGCTGACGCTGCTCACGCTGCGCATGGTCTATTCGGCGCCGATCTTCCTCGCGATGGCATTGTTCGCGCACCGGCGCGGCACGGCGCCCGTCAGCCGCGGCGACTGGCTGCGGATCCTGTGGCTGGGCTTCGTCGGCTACTACCTCGCGAGCCTGGTGGACTTCATGGGGCTCGCCTATGTCACGGCAGCGCTCGAGCGGCTGATGCTCTATCTCTACCCGACGATCGTCGTCGTGCTCTCGGCGATCTTCCTGCGCCAGCCGATCACCCGCCGCATGCTGGCGGCGCTTGCCCTTTCGTACGCGGGCATCGTGCTGGTGTTCGGCCGAGACCTCAGGGTCGCGGGCGATCCGCACGCCCTGTGGCTCGGCGGCGCGCTGGTGTTCGCGAGCGCCTTCCTCTATGCCGTCTACCTGGTCTGCGCCGGACCGGTGATCGTCCGGCTGGGAAGTCTTCGCTTCATCTCGCTCGCGATGCTCGCCTCCACGGTATTCGTGCTCATCCAGTTCGCCGCGACGCGACCGCTCGCGAGCCTCGCGGCGCCGATGCGCATCCAGCTGCTCTCGCTCGCGATGGCTGTCTTCTCCACGGTGCTGCCGACGCTGTTCGTCGCCGAGGCGATCAAGCGGATCGGCGCGAACCGCGCTTCGCTCCTGGGCTCGCTGGGACCGCTGTTCACGATCGTCTTCGGCGCCTGGCTCCTCGGCGAAGCCGTGCAGGGGATCCAGCTCGCGGGCGCGGCGCTGGTGCTCGCCGGGGTGACGCTCGTCACGCTCAAGCCGCGCAGCGCCCGGCGGCAGGCCCCCGCGTAGGGCCGCGCGAGCTTCTTCCCTTACAATCGCACGTCCCGGAACCGTCGCGGCGCGACGGCTGTCCGAACTCGAAAGGAGCACCCCGCATGGCACCCGACACGCGCGAACGGCGAGCAGCGCTCCCCCTCAAGGATCCGTCGCTGTTCAAGGAGCAGTGCTGTCTCGACGGCCGGTGGATCGACGCCGACGGCGGCGCGAGGCACGAAGTGGCCAATCCCGCCACGGGGCGGACGATCGGGAGCGTCCCGCGGATGGGCGCAGGCGAGACGCGGCGCGCGATCGAGGCCGCGGACAAGGCCTGGCCGGCCTGGCGCAGCAAGACCGCGAAGGAGCGCAGCGCGGTCCTTCGCAAATGGGCGGAGCTGCAGCTCGCGAACGTCGACGATCTCGCGCTCATCATGACCACCGAGCAGGGCAAGCCGCTCGCGGAAGCGCGCGCCGAGGTGACGATCGGCGCCGCCTACACCGAGTGGTTCGCCGAGGAAGCGAAGCGGGTGTACGGCGACGTGATCCCCACCATCGGCAACGATCGGCGGCTGCTGGCGATCAAGCAGCCGGTCGGCGTGTGCGCCGCGATCACGCCGTGGAACTTCCCGTCCTCGATGATCACGCGCAAGGTCTCGCCCGCGCTCGCGGCCGGCTGCACGGTGGTGATCAAGCCGGCCGAAGCAACGCCCTACTCCGCGCTCGCGCTGGCCGTGCTCGCCGAGCGTGCGGGCTTCCCGCCGGGCGTGCTCAACGTCGTCGTGGGCAGCGCCAAGGCGATCGGCGGCGAGATGACCGCGAACCCGCTGGTGCGCAAGCTCTCCTTCACCGGCTCGACCGAGGTGGGGCGGTTGCTCATGCAGCAGGTCGCGCCGACGATCAAGAAGCTCTCGCTCGAGCTCGGCGGCAACGCGCCGTTCATCGTGTTCGACGACGCCGACCTCGACGCCGCCGCGGAGGGCGCGATCGTGTCGAAGTACCGCAACACCGGGCAGACCTGCGTGTGCGCGAACCGACTCCTCGTGCAGGATAAGGTCTACGACGGCTTCGCCTCCAGGCTCGCGGAGAAGGTGCGCTCGCTCAAGGTCGGGCCAGGGACCGAAGCCGGCGTCACGCAGGGCCCGCTCATCAACGACGCGGCGCTGGCCAAGGTCGAGGAGCACGTCGCCGACGCGACCGCCCACGGCGCACGTGTCGTGGCCGGCGGCAAGCGCCATGCCCTCGGGGGTAGGTTCTACGAGCCCACCGTGCTTGCCGACGTCACGCCGGATATGAAGATCTTCCGCGAGGAAACCTTCGGCCCGGTCGCGCCGCTGATCCGCTTCGCGACCGACGCCGAAGCGATCGAGCTCGCGAACCGCACCGAGTTCGGGCTGGCCTCGTACTTCTATTCGCGAGACATCGGCCGCATCTGGCGCGCGGCGGAGGCGCTCGAGTACGGCATGGTCGGCGTCAACACCGGCCTCATCACGACGGAGGTCGCGCCTTTCGGCGGGGTCAAGCAGTCGGGACTGGGCAGGGAAGGCTCGAAGTACGGGATCGAAGAGTACGTCGAAGTGAAGTACATCGCGATGGGTGGCGTCGACCGCTAGCCCGCACGCCGCGACCGCGACCCCGGTCCATTCGCGCCTCGACGGGCACGAACGGACCTTGACGGGTGATCAGAAGGTCGGGGGCTGCTCTTCGGTTGCGCCTTTCGGCTCCGGAAACTGCGACGGGAAGTACGCGTCCGGCGCCGCGGTGTTCGGAAGCGACGGCGCCTGGTACGGCGCGGCCGTCGGCGACTTCGTCGAGGCAGCCTGCGGAACGTGATTCGGCGCCATGTCGGTGGCGATGATCTCTTCCGGCGAGATCACGGTCGCCATGTGACGCTCGGCGGCGAGCACGACGGTTCCCAGCACGGTGACCAGGGCCACGACCTTGAGCGACGTCACGATATGACGCATCGGAGAAGGGGGTTTCCTGAGCATGGTTCACTCCTTAGCGTATCGTTTCGCGGCGGCGATCAGGAGCTCGCCGCGAGCCCTCGAGCGGGCCCCTCCTTGCTCCGCTCTTCGGAACGTCGCTACTCTAGCCGCGCGGGGGGCCGGGCGAACGCGACGATTCGTTAGGGGAACTGCGTAAGATTCACGGGGGACGGTGTCCGGTGCGGCCGCCCGTCTCCGTGGGCCGGACCGGGGCTACCAGCCGTGCGGTGGCTTCTTAAGGATCGTGATCATGTGATTCTGGATCACGAGGTAGCCGCCGGCCACCAGGTCCTTCAGCAGCCGGCTGATCATGTCGCGCGACGCGCCGACGCGCTCCGCGATGTCCTGCTGCGTCAGCCTTTCGGGCACGATCAGCCGGCCCTCCCTCTCGACGGCAAGCGCGAGCAACAGCTTGACCAGGCGGCCGTAGACATCGGAGAGCGCGAGGCTCTTGACGTTCTCGGTCGTGAGCCGCACGCGCTGGATGAGCTTCTCGATCAGGTGCAGCGCGAACTCGGGATGCGCGAGCAGGAACTCGCGGAAGCTCGCGCGGTTCACGACGGCGCAGGTCGTGGGCTCGACGGTCATCACCGATGCCGAGCGGGGACTGCCGTCGAGCGACATCTCGCCGACGTATTCGCCGGGCCCGTGGAAGGCAATGACGACTTCGCGGCCGGCCGCGTTGCTCGCATACACCTTCATCCTTCCGGACAGCACGATGAACAGCGAGTCGCCGACCTCGCCTTCGTTGATGATGACCGTGCTCTTCGGGTAGCTCCGGATCACGCCGGTCGCGGCGATCTCGCGCAGAGTCTCGGGCGCGAGCGGCGCGAGCGGATCGGGGGAAGCGGTCTTGGGCATTGGGCGCGACCCTCTGGCCCGCGAATCCTAACACGCGCGGTCGGGCTCCGGTCGCAACGCTGTGCGCTAGGTGTACTTGCGGAGGTCCTCGATCACCTTGCCGTCGTTCGCGAGCTCGCCCGGCGCGTGGAAGGCGACCTCGCCGCGGAGCTTGGTCACCTCGCGGATCGACGCGACGATCGGCTCCGGCGCGCAGCGCCGGTCTCGCGCCTCGACGTGAAGCGTCATCCGGTCGGCGCCTTCGGCGGTGTCGACCGTAAGGCGCGCCTTCACGATCTCAGGATGGCGGCGCAGGATCTCCGCCACCTGCGACGGGTGCACGAACATCCCCTTGACCTTGGTCGTCTGGTCCGCGCGGCCGAGCCAGCCGCGGATGCGCAGGTTGGTCCGCCCGCAGGCCGACGGCGCGGCGAGCGACGCGGGGAGCAGCGCGGACAGGTCGCCCGTGCCGAACCGGATCAGCGGGTAGGCGGTAGTCACCAGGGTGGTGACCACTACCTCGCCAACCTCTCCGGCCGGTACCGGGTCGCCGGTTCCGGGGCGCACGATCTCGATCAGCACGCCTTCGTCGCCGATCAGTCCGTCGCGAGCCTCCGACTCGTAGGCGATGCTTCCGAGGTCTGCGGAGGCGTAGGCCTGAAACCCGGTGATCCCTCGCGCGAGCAGCGCGTCGCGCAGGCTCGCGGGAAACGCCTCGCCGGAGACGAGGGCCCTCCGGAGCGTCGGCAGCGCCACGCCCAGCTCGTGGGCCTTGTCGAGGAGGATCTTGAGGAACGACGGGGTGCCGACGTAGCCCGCGGGGCCGAGGTCCGCCATCGCCTGGACCTGCTGCTCGGTCTGCCCGGTTCCTCCGGCGACCACCGTGCAGCCGAGCGCGTGCGCGCCCGATTCCAGCATCGATCCCGCTGGGGTGAGGTGGTAGGAGAACGAGTTGTGCACGAGCTCGCCGCGGCGAAACCCGGCAGCGTAGAGTGCCCGGGCGAGGCGCCAGTAGTCGGGCACGGCGCCGTCGAGCTCGTAGATCGGTCCCGGCGAGGCGAACGCGCGAGGCGAGTCGCCCCAGCGGCCGGCGGCGAATCCGCCGAATGGCCGCGCCGCCTTCTGCAACTCGAGGAGCTCGGACTTGCGCGTCACCGGAAGCTGCGCCAGCGCGGCGCGAGAGTCGATCGACCCCGGCTCGACGTCCGCGAAAATCTTCGCGTACGCCGCGGTGCGCGCCTTCGCGAGCGCGATGCGTCCGGGCAGCGCCGCCGCGTGCGCCCGCTCGCGCACCTCGGGATCGCGCGTCTCCAGCGTGTCGAAGTGCTCGGTCATCGGCGCCTGCAAGCCGCGGACGCGTGGGCCCGTCAGGCGAGCCAGCGCTTGCGCCGGCGATAGTGCTTGACGTCACGGAAGGATCGGCGCCCCGCGGTCGAAAGCCCGAGGTAGAACTCCTTCACGTCCTCGTTCTGCGCGAGCTCCGACGCGGCGCCGTCCAGCACGACCCTGCCGGTCTCGAGGATGTAGCCGTAGTCCGCGAAGCGCAGCGCCACGTGGGTGTTCTGCTCTGCGAGCAGGAAGCTCACGCGCTCGCTGCGGTTCAAGTCGCGCACGATCTCGAAGATCTCCTCGACGATCTGCGGGGCGAGCCCCATCGAGGGCTCGTCGAGCAGGATCATCGTCGGGCGTGCCATCAGCGCCCTGCCGAGCGCCGTCATCTGCTGCTCGCCGCCCGAGGTGTAGCCCGAGAGGCTCGTGCGCCGGTGCTTCAGACGCGGGAAATAGCGATAGACCTTCTCGAGATCGGTGCGGATCTCCGTGCGCGCGGCCTTGCGCGTGAACGCCCCGGTGAGCAGGTTCTCCTCGACCGTCAGGTGAGGAAAGCAATGCCTGCCCTCCATGACCTGGCACACGCCGAGCTTGACCAGCTCGTTCGGCGTGAGCCGGTCGACGCGCCGGCCCCGGAACTCGATCGTGCCCTTGGTCACGTCGCCGCGCTCCGCCCGGAGGAGGTTGGAGATCGCCTTGAGGGTCGTCGTCTTGCCGGCGCCGTTGGCGCCCAGGAGCGCCACGATCCCGCCCTGCGGCACGTCGAGCGACACGCCCTTGAGCACGAGGATCACGTGGTCGTAGATGACCTCGATGTTGTTCACCGATAGATACGGCGCCGGCGCAGCAGGCGCCGCGCCGGGAGCGGGCACGGGGCTAGGCATCACGATCGGAAGCGGAGCCGAAGCGAGGACGGCGGCCGCGGCGCGCCGGCGCGGGCCGGCGCTCTGCGGCGCAGGCGCCTCAATCCTCTTTCGAGCAATCGCGCAGGGCCATCTTCTTCTCCGCGGCGTACTTGCCGGCCGCTTCCTCGACCATCTGGCGCACCATCGCCCGGTCGCCCGCCATGAAGCCCGTCACCTGCTTGAAGCCGGTGCCATCCCACTGCTGGAACTTCACCATCCCCGAGCCTTCGTGATCGCTGCAGCTCGTCTTGATCGGCGGGAACAGGCCGCCGGCGCCGAGCTCCTTGATCCGCGCCTCGGTGAGATTCAAGTGCTCGAAGCCCCAGCGCAGCTGCTCCGGAGTCATGACCTTGCCCTTGCCGAAATGCCCCTGCGCTACGCGCAGGGCCTCGACTACGATGATCCCGTAGACGACGCCGCGCGTGTACATCACGTTGCCGAGGCGAGCCTTGTCCTCGAGGTTACCCTTGCCGGTGCCGTAGACCTTGGTCTTGATCTCCTGCATCACGGGGAAATTGGTGCCGGTCGCCGTGAACGACGCGCTGACGTAGCCCTTCGCGGCATCGCCGGCCGGGACGACGTCCTCCTCCGACCCGGCCCACCACACACCGAGCAGCTTGTCCTTCGGGTAGCCGACCTTGGCCGCCGTCTTGAGGGCTACCGTGCTCATCACGCCGTAGGTCCACACGATCACGTAGTCAGGCTTCGCCTGGCGGATCTGCAGCCACTGCGATTCCTGGGTCTGGCCGGGCGGGGCGACGGGAATCTTGAGCGTCTCGAAGCCGAGCTTGGCCGACATCGCGTCGAGGACGGGGATCGGCTCCTTGCCGTACGCCGACTCGTGGTAGAGGAGCGCGATCTTCTTGCCCTTGAGCTTGTCGAGACCGCCTTCCTTCTGCCCGAGGTAGGCGATCATCGCGGCCATCTGGTCCCAGTAGGTCGTCCCCAGCGGGAAGACCCAGTCGTAGACGCGGCCTTCCGCGGCGCTCGCGAGCCCGTAGCCGAAGGTCGTGAGCGGAATCTTGTCCTGCGCCGCCCGGTCGAAGAGGCCGTAGGCGATGCCGGTCGAGAGCGGGTCGACGGTCGTCGCGCCGCCGTATTTCTTCTTCAGCCGCTCGTAGCATTCGACGCCTTTCGAGGCGTTGTACTCCGTTTCGCACTCCTCCCACTTGAGCTTGACGCCGTTGATACCGCCGTTCACGTTGGTGAGCGTCCAGTAGTCGATGGCGCCGCCGTAGTAGCCCGATCCGCCGGCCGCGTACGGCCCCACGCGGTACGACAGCACGGGAATGAACTGCTCGTTCTGCGCGCTCGCGGCGCCCGCCCAGCAGCCCAGCAGCGCGGCGCCCAGCAGCGCCGCCTTGATTGCCTTCATGTCGCTCCTCCTGGTGATGCGTTGTCGAAACAGGTCGTCATTCTAAACGGCCGGCGGCGGTGCTCGCGACTCAGTGCGGGAACGGCCACAGCCGCAGCTTCTCCTTCGCGATCTGCCAGAGCCTCGCCAGTCCGTGCGGCTCGACGATCAGGAAGAAGATTATAAAGCCCCCGAACAGCATGAGCTCCAGGTTGGAGATGGTGCTCTCGGGAATGTGCAGACCCAGGTTGCTGTCGAGAAAGCGCACGGTCACGCTCAGCAGCACCGGCAGGAGGGTCACGAAGGCGCTGCCCAGGAAGGAGCCGAGCACCGTTCCGACGCCGCCGATGATCACCATGAACAGGACGCGAAACGACAGGTCGAGGCTGAAGGCTTCGGGCTCGACCGTGCCCAGATACGCGTAGGCGAACAGCGCCCCGGCGACGCCGCAGTAGAACGAGCTCACCGCGAAGGCGAGCAGCTTCGCGCGCATCAGCCGAATGCCTATCACCTCCGCCGCGACGTCCATGTCGCGCACCGCCATCCACGACCGGCCCACGTTGCTGCGCGCCATGTTCTTGGCCGCGAGCGCCATCACCGCCACGATCGACAGGATGAGCAGATACTTCGCCTGCGGCGTCGTGAACGCGTAGCCGAGCATCACGATCGGCTGCGCCGTGATCACGCCCGAAGAGCTGTAGTTGGTGATCCAGCCGACCTTGGTGAGGAACCAGAGAATGAAGAACTGGGCGGCCAGCGTGGCGACGGCCAGGTAGAAACCGCGGATCCGCAGGCTGGGCAGGCCGAAGAGCACGCCGACCAGCGCGGAGACGACGCCACCGCCGGCGAAGGCCGCCAGCACCGGCACGCCGGGGATACGCAGGATGAAGTTGTAGGAGGCGAACGCGCCTACCGCCATGAAGGCCGCGGTGCCCAGCGAAAGCTGGCCCGCGTAGCCGGTCAGGATGTTGAGTCCCAGCGCCGCGAGCGAAAGGATCAGGAACGGGATCAGGATGCCGGTGAACAGGTACGGCGTCGCGAGCAGCGGAACGGCGACGAACGCGACGGCGAGGATCACGGCCATCGCGATCCGGTCCTGGCGGATCGGGAAGATCGCGGTGTCGGCGTCGTACGAGCTCTTGAACTGGCCGGCTTCGCGGTAGAGCATGCTGGGGGCCCGGGGTCAGATCCGCCGGATGATCTTCTCGCCGAACAGGCCCTCGGGCCGGATCAGCAGGAAGGCGAGCGCCAGCACGTACGGGAACCAGCCCTCGATGCCGCCGCCGACGAACGGACCGAGGTAGACCTCGGCGAGCTTCTCCGAGGCGCCGATGATCAGCCCTCCGACGATCGCCCCCGGGACCGAATCGAATCCGCCGAGGATCAGCACCGGCAGCGCCTTCAGCGCCACGAACGTGAGCGCGTACTGCACGCCGTTGCGCGCGCCCCACAGGAGTCCCGCCACGAGCGCGACCGCGCCCGCGACGCTCCACACGATCGCCCAGATCTGCTTGAGCGGGATGCCCACGGCGAGCGCGGCCTGGTGGTCGTCGGCCACGGCCCGCAGCGCGCGCCCGATGCGCGTGCGGTTGAAGAACAGGGCGAGCGCGGTCACCAGGAGCGCCGCCACGCCCGCGGCGACCAGGTCGAACTTCGAGACGTTGATGCCCGCCTTGTCGGCGAGCCAGGCGATCGGCTCGTCCGCGAGCCCCAGGTCGAGACCGCGCACGTTCGCGCCCCAGAGCATCTGCGCGAGCCCCTCGATGAAGAAGGTGAGGCCGATCGTCGCCATGAACAGCGTGATCTGCGGCTGGTTCACCAGCGGACGCAGCACGACACGCTCGATGGCGAGCGCCAGCACGACCATGACCGCGAGGGTCGCCGGGGCGGCGAGCCACGGCGACAGTCCCGCCTCGAGCAAGCCCACGTAGGTCAGCGCGGCGAAGAACACCATCGCGCTCTGCGCGAAGTTGAACACCCCCGAGGCCTTGTAGATGAGCACGAAGCCGAGCGCGACCAGCGAATACATCACGCCCGAGAGGAGCCCGCCGATCAGGACTTCGAAGAAGAACTGCATCGCCTAGTGGGCGACGCCGAGGTAGGCGTCGATGACGGCCTTGTCGCCGCGAACGTACTCCGGCGTGCCGTCGCCGATCTTCTTGCCGTAGTCGAGCACCACGACGCGGTCGGAGATGTCCATCACCACGCCCATGTCGTGCTCGATCAGCACGATGGTCGTCCCGTACTGCTCGTTGACGTCGAGCACGAAGCGGCACATGTCCTGCTTCTCCTCGACGTTCATCCCGGCCATCGGCTCGTCCAGAAGCAGCAGCGAAGGTTCGCTCGCGAGCGCCCGCGCGAGCTCCACTCGCTTCTGCAGCCCGTAGGGCAGCCGCCCGACCGGCGTCCGGCGGATGTGCTGGATCTCGAGGAAGTCGATCACCTCTTCGACCCGGCGGCGGTTCTCGAGCTCCTCGCGCCGCGCGCGCCCGACGTAGATCGCCTGTTCGAGGAAACTCGCCCGCATCTTCAGGTTGCGCCCGGTCATGATGTTGTCGAGAACGCTCATGCCCTTGAACAGCGCGATGTTCTGGAAGGTGCGCGCGATGCCCTGGGCCGCGGCGCGATGCGTGTTCATCTCCCGGCGCACCTGGCCGCGGAAGGTGATCGTCCCTTCCTGCGGGTGGTAGACGCCGTTGATGACGTTGAGCAGCGAGCTCTTGCCCGCGCCGTTGGGACCGATGATCGCGCGGATCTCGTGCTCGCGGACGTCGAAGCTGATGCCGTTGAGCGCCTTCACGCCGCCGAACGAGAGCGAGATCCGCTCGAGCTCGAGGACCACCCCTCCGATCGGCCGCTGCGGGCTCATTCCCACCGGTCCGGGCGCTAGGCCGCCTTGCGCGCTTCGCCTGCGGCGAAACACTTCGCTTCGGCGATCGCCAGGTCCGCGGTCACGGCGCCCGTCCGTCCGTCCTCGAACTTGACCTGGGTCTCGATGCGCTGGACCGAGCGGCCCTCGTAGAGCGCGGCGATGAGCACGCCGTATTTCTCGGCGACGAACGAGCGGCGGACCTTGCGGGTGCGCGTGAGCTCTTCGTCGTCCGGATCGAGCTCCTTGTGCAGGATGAGGAAGCGCCTCACCTGCGAGTCGGCCAGCGCGCCCTCGCCCGCCAGCTCCGCGTTCACCTGCTCGATGCAGCCGCGGATCAGCGCGTAGACCTCCGGCTTGGCCGCGAGGTCGGTGTAGCCCGAGTAGGGAATGCCGCGGCGCTCCGCCCAGTCGCCCACCGAGCCCGCGTCGATGTTGATGAACGCGCACACGTGGTCGCGGCCGTTGCCGAAGGCGACCGCCTCGCGGATGTGGGGAAAGAACTTGAGCTTGTTCTCGATGTAGTTCGGCGCAAACATCGCCCCAGACGCGAGCCTGCCCACGTCCTTGGCGCGGTCGATGATCTTGAGCTGGCCGTTCTCCTCGAAGAAACCGGCGTCGCCGGTGTGGAAGTAGCCCTGCGCGTCGATCGACTCGGCGGTCGCGTCCGGGCGCTTGTAGTACTCCTTGAGCAGCATCGGTCCGCGCACCATTACCTCGCCGTTGTCCGCGATCCTGATCTCCACGCCCGGGGCGGCCTGGCCGACGGAATCGAACTTCACGGCGCCGTCGGGCTGCAGGCAGACGTAAGCACAGGTCTCGGTCGAGCCGTAGAGCTGCTTGAGGTTGACCCCGATCGACCGGTAGAAGCGGAAGAGGTCGGGACCGATCGCGGCACCGGCGGTGTAGGCGACGCGGATCCGGCTCATCCCGAGGACGTTGCGCAGCGGGCCGTAGACCAGCAGGTTCCCCAGCGCGTACCGCGCGCGGTCCAGGATCCCGACGGGTTTGCCGTCCAGGATCTCCGGCCCGCAGCGCCTCGCGACCTCCACGAAGCGGCGAAAAAGCCAACGCTTCGCGGCGCTCGCGTCCTCCATGCGGATCATCACCTGGGTGAGAAGGTTCTCGAAGATCCGCGGCGGCGCGAAGTAGTACGTCGGACCGATCTCGCGCATGTCGATCATCACCGTCTCGCCCGATTCGGGGCAATTGATCGTGAAGCCGGCGACCAGCCACTGCGCATACGAGAACAGGTGATCGCCGACCCAGGCCATCGGCAGGTAGGAGAGCATGCTGTCGTCGGGCCCCAGCTTGTCGAAGCCGCAGCCGCCCTGCGCCGAGACGATGAAGGCCCGGTGCGTCTGCCGCACGCCCTTGGGCTTGCCCGTCGTGCCGGACGTGTAGAGCATGATCGAGACGTCGTCGGGCCGGCCCCGCGCGAGCTCGGCATCGAAGAAACCGGGATTCTCGCGGTCGAACTCGCGGCCGAGCTCCTGCAGCCGATCGAGGCTCGTGATGCCTTCGTAGCTGCGCAGGCCCCGCGGATCGTCGTAGTAGATGTGCGCGAGCGACGGCGCGCCGGGCTTCGCTTCCAGGATCTTGTCGACCTGCTCCTGGTCTTCGGCGACGGCGTAGACCATCTCGGCATCGTTGAGAACGTAGGCGAACTCGGCGGCGGGCGCATCCTGGTACATCGGGACCGGCACGCCGCCGAGCGACTGCGCGGCGATCATCGACCAGTACAGCCGCGGCCGGTTGTCGCCGATGATCGCGAGATGCATGCCGCGCCGAAAGCCCTGCGCGGCGAGGCCGCAGGCGAGCGCACGAACCTCGGCGGCGACATCCGCCCAGCTCCACGTCTGCCAGATGCCGAGGTCCTTCTCCCGGGTCGCGGGCGAGCGCGGGCGCTCCGCGGCGTGCTTCTCGAGCAGCCTCGGAAACGTCAGCTCGTCGGGTGCGCTGCCCCCCATGGGTCCTCCCTCGCTTCGAGGCGCCGGCGCGACTCTCACTGCGGTCGCGGCGTCGGACGCGCGCCCAATGATACCCGGTCCGGCGGCCGCCTAGCCGGGGAGGCTTCCCGCCCCGCGGAGGCAGCCGGCTCAGAGGCTCCCGTGCTCGACCGGACGGCGGAGCAGGGCGAGCGCGAGCAGCGCCGAGGCGATCATCAGGAACAGGCTCACTGCGTTCAGCACGGGGCTCGCCCCTTCGCGCATCCTGCCGTACATCATGATCGTGAGCGGCGGGTCCGAGCCGACCAGCATCAGCGTCGTATTGAAATTCTCGAACGACATCAGGAAAGCGATCGCGCCGGCTCCGATCAGCGCCGGCACGAGATAGGGCAGCGTGATCGTCCGCAGCACGGCGGCGTGCGACGCGCCGAGATTCAGCGCCGCCTCCTCGAGCGTCGCATCGAAGCGCTTCAGTCGGGCCGCGATCATCAATGTCGCGATCGAGACGATGTAGGAGAACTGGCCGGCGACGACCAGCGGCAGGCCCGGGCGCAGAAACTCCAGCTCGAGCCCGAAGGCGTCGTCGGCGAACTGCGCCAGCCGACTCGCGAACGCGAGGATCGAGATGCCCAGGATCACGCCCGGAATCACCAGCGGCGCGAGCATCGCCAGCGCGAGCAGCGGCTTGCCGCGAAAGCGCCCCCGCTCGAGCAGGAACGCGTTGGCGGTGCCGACGGCCACCGACAGGATCGTCACCCAGAAAGCGACCACCGCGCTGGTCCACAGGCTCGCGAGAAGCGGCGGGTCGGCGAAAAGGCCCGCGCGCTTCGCGCTGCCGACGAACCAGTCGAGCGTGAATCCGCGCCATGGCGGCGCCGGGTAGTTCGCGTCGTTGAACGCGAACACGGCAACGACGAGGAGCGGCAGGAACAGGAACGCGAAGAAGCACGCCACGTAGGCCGCATAGGACAGGCGCGCCCGGCGCGATCGCGGCAGCGAATGGATCATGCACGTCGCATCACGTCGCCGAAGCGCTGGCCGGCGAGGGCGAGACCCAGCCAGACGATCACGGTGGAGAGGCCGAGGAGCAGGAAGCCGAACGCCGCGCCCTGCTCCCAGTTGAAGCGGGTGATGAACTGGGCGTAGATCTGCTCGGTGAACCACAGCGAGTTCTTGCCGCCCAGCAGCATGGGCGTGAGGTAGTTGCCCAGCGTGAGCATGAACACGACGATCGACCCGGCGGCGATGCCCGGCGCCGCGTGGGGAATCACGATCTGGCGCAGGATCGACCAGGCGTTGCCTCCCAGGTCGTAGGCGGCCTCGATCAGCGCGTCGTCGAGGCTCTCCAGCGCGTTGGCGAGCGGCACGACCATGAACAGCAGCGAGGTGTACACGAGGCCGACGAGGATCGTCGCATCGTGGTAGAGCAGCTCCGGCGGCTGGTCCGCGAGCCCGGCCGCCACGAGCAGCTTCGGGACCACCCCGGATTCCCTGAGCAGGATCATCCACCCGAGCGTGCGCACCGTCTCGCTCACCCAGAACGGGATCAGGCAAAGCACCAGCAGGACCGACTTCGCCCGTCCGCGCGCGATCTTGACGATGTACCAGGCGGTCGGAAAGGCGATCAGCAGCGTGCAAGCCGTGGCGAAGATCGACATGACCGCGGTGCGTGCGAACGTGTGCCAGTACAACGGCTCGTCGACGAAGCTGCGGTAGTTGTCCAGGCTCAATTCGTAGGTGCGCGGCGCGACGCGGGCGCGCAGCGAGAGCACCGCCAGGTCCACGTGCGGGAGCACGATGAGGCCTACGAGCCAGACCAGCGCCGGCGCGAACAGCAGGCAGAGCCCGATCCGGGTCCGCGGGGCCGCGAGCTCGGCGCCGGCGGGAGCGCTCATGCGCCCGCCGCCGCGAAGCACAGGGCACGCTGCGGATCGAACCCGAAGACCACCGCTTCCCCGACGCGCAAGTCGGCGAAACCTCCGGTTTGCGGCAGCGCGATGCGGAACTCGCTGTCGCTGCGCTCCTCGCGGACCAGGACCGCAGAGTTCGCGCCGTCGAAGAGCAGGCTTTCCACCCGTCCCGCAAAGCGCTGCGCCGACGGGAAGGATTCCCCGGCCGCGCGGGCGAGCGCGATCGCTTCGGGGCGGACGAAGGCCTCGACGGCGGCGCCGGGCACGATCGCGCCCGTGGCGCGGACCCGAACCGTCAACCCGCGCGTCTCGAGCTCGACGACCTCCGCGTCGGCGCGCGAGGCGACACCGGAGAGCCGGTTGTTCTCGCCCACGAAACCCGCGACGAACGGCGTCCGCGGCTCGTAATAGAGCTTCTGCGGCGTTCCGACCTGCTCGAAGCGGCCGGCGTTCATGACGGCCACATGGTCGGAGAGCACGAGCGCTTCGGACTGATCGTGCGTGATGTAGACGAAGGTCGTGCCGAAGTCGGCCTGCAACTGCTTCAGCTCGATCTTCATGTGCTCGCGAAGCTTCAGGTCGAGCGCGCCGAGCGGCTCGTCGAGCAGCAGCAGCGTCGGCTCGAGCACCAGGCTGCGCGCGATCGCGACCCGCTGCCTCTGTCCGCCGGAGAGCTGATCGATGCGCTTGCTCTCCGCGCCGGGCAGGCCGACGCGCCTGAGCATCGCCGCCGCGCGCTCGCGGATAAGCGACGCCGCCAGGCCGCGGCGCGCGAGTCCGTAGCCGACGTTTTCGCCGACCGACATCATCGGAAACAGCGCGAGATGCTGGAACACCATGTTGACCGGCCGATGGTTGGGTGGCACCCCCCGCATCGAACGCCCGCCGATGCGCACTTCGCCCGCGTCGGGCTCGAGGAATCCGGCGATCAGCCGCAGCAGCGTCGTCTTGCCGCAGCCGGAAGGCCCGAGAATGGAAAAGAAGCTGCCGCGCTCGATCGCCAGCGAGAGAGCGTCAACGGCGCGGTGCGCGCCGTAGCTCTTGCTGACCCGATCGATCTCGAGGTCCGGCTGCATGGACAGGAACCGTCGTTCCCGCGAAAGCGGGTACCCGGCGGCGTTCGCAAGCGGAACGTCGCCGGGTCGCCGCTAAGGTCCGCCCCCGGGCATCTCGATCGCGAGCGGGAGCGACGAGGCGCTAGTTCGCGGCCTTGACGCGGTCGAGCACCTTGCCTTCGATGTCCTCGATGCCCGCAGGCACCGCCGGATACCACTTGATATTCTTCATCGCGGCTTCGGGAAAGCTCTTGATGAACTGCGCCTTGAGCTTCGGGTCCATGAGCTGGTCCGCTCCCCTGGACGCGGTGAAATTGCCCGCGGACGAGGCCACCTTCGCGGCGATCTCGGGCCGCATGTTGAAATTGATCCAGGCGTAGGCAGCCGCGTCGTTGCGTCCCTTCGCCGGCAGCGCATAGGTGTCGATCCAGCCCAGCGCGCCCGACTTCGGCGCGATGTACTGGATATCCGGGTTCTCCGCGTTGAGCTTCCATCCGCCGGTATCCCACATCATCGCGGCCACGACTTCGCCGTTGCGCACGCCGTTGAGCAACTGATCCTTGTTGTCCCAGAAGAATTTGACGTTCGCCTTGCACGCCGCGAGCTTTTTGCCCATGTCGTCCATGAGCGCCGCGTAGGCCTTGGGATCGCCGTACAACGCAAAGGGGTCCTTGCCGCTCGCGAACGCCATCGCGATGAGCGTGGGACGCTTCAGGCGCACGCTGGTTCTGCCCTTGTAGTCCGCCAGGCACAGGTCGGGATAGTCGGCCACCTTGCCCGCGACCCTGGTGTTCACGACCAGGCCGTCCGTCCCCCAGATGTGCGGCAGGCCGTACACCTTGCCGTCGAGCGTCGTGTTCTTCTTGGTCGCTTCGAGCATCGTGGGAACGAAGAGCTCGGTCTTGATCTTGCTCAGCTCGATCGGCTTGTAGATGCCGAACTCCTGCTGCGGCCCGACGATGCGATCCTGCGAAGGCTGCGCGAGGTCGAATCCGGCGCCGCCGGTCGCGCGCAGCTTGGAGATCATCTCCTCGTTGTTCGACAACGTGATCTCGACGTCGATGCCGGTCTCCTTCTTGAACTGGGCGACGACCTCCGCGGGCGCGTAGTCGGCCCAGGTGATGATCCTGAGCCTGTCCTGGGCGGAGGCGAAGCTCGCCACGGCCGCGGCGAGGACCGCGCCCAGCATGGCGCGCAGGAAGCGTGATGAATTCATCGGGGACTCCTCCTCGTGTGGTGCGGGAGCGGCTTCGAGCCGGTATGACGCCGAATCCGCGCTCGACAGCTTACCGCAAAGCGATTCCGCGCGTTCGCTCAGCTCAGCCCGTCGTCGACCGCAACGTTCTCCGGTGCGAGCTTCACGCCGGCGGCTTCGGCCTCGAGCAGCAGGAGCTGCGCGAAATCCTCCTCCGTCATGCCTCGACCGATGAGCGTCTGCACGATGTCGCGCGTGAGGGAGGCGAGCGGCATCGGCACTTCGTAGCGCCGACCTGCGTCGAGCCCGAGGTCGAGATCCTTGCGCAGGAGCTGCGGGGTGAACGTCACCTTGAAATCGAGATTGACGAATGCCGGTGCCTTGTAGCGCGAGAAGGTCGAGCCCATCACGCTCTGGTTGATGAAGTCCAGGAACGCATGACGGGGGACGCCCGCCTTCTGCGCGAGCACCGTGATCTCGGCCAGCGACTGCGTGACCACGCCGAGGAAGACGTTGTGGCAGATCTTGACGATGCGGGCGAGCTCGCCCTCGCCGACGTAGCTCGCCGCCGGCGCGATCATCCTCATGTAGGGAAGCGCCGCGTCGTACGCCGAGCGCGGCCCCGAGCAGACGAACGAGAGGCGCCCCGCCTTGATCACCTTGGCGTTGCCCGACACCGGCGCCGCGAGGAGCTCGATCCCGCGCCCGGCGAGGATCTTTCGCAGCTCCGCGGAGCCCTCGAGCGAGATCGACGAGCACTCGATGAGCAGCCTCGGCGCGCGGGCTCGATCGGAGAGCAGTCCACCGCGACCCGCCACCACCTCCTGCACGTCCTTCCACGCCGAGACCATGCAGAACACGATCTCGCACGAGGCGATCTCCGGCAGCGAGGCGGCGATCTTCGCTCCGTGCGCCGCGAGGGGCTCGGCCTTGGAACGCGTGCGGTTCCACACCGTGAGATCGGCCCCGGCCTTCGCCAGGCGCTCGGCCATGGCGTAGCCCATGCGGCCGATGCCGATCCAGCCGACGCGGGCCGAGGCGCCCCGCCTGTCCTCCACGATCAGCCTCCGACGCCGAACGGAAGATCGATGGCGATCAGCCAACGCCCGTCCGCCTGGCGCCGCGCGACGACGACTTCCTGCGCGCTCATCTGCGTCCGCTTCCCGTCCTGCCCGGCGACCTCGAGGTTCCATTTGCCGTTGACGACGGCGACGTCGCCGCTCTGCGCCGCGACGCTCGGGGCGATCGAGATCTTGGGCTTGCCGGCGAGAAATCCGTTGAGCGCTTCGCGAATGGCAGCATGGCCGGTGACGAGCTTGCCGGGCATCGGCATGAGCGTCGCCTGCGGCTCGTAGAGCGCGACGAGGTCGTCGATTTTTCCGGCGTTGAGCGCCTCCTGAAAGAGACGGTCGAGATCTTCAGGTTTCCGTGCACGCATATGCGTTCCTTTCATCGGATCTCCCGCCGGTTGAGCGGCGACGCAGAGGAGCGCCGACTCGAACCGACGGACTTGGAGCGTCGCTCGCCGGATCGGTCTCCGCCAAAGCTCGCGTCCGCGGGCGAGCGACGCTCTAATAGGGATTCGCGATCGGCAGCTCCTGCGCCGGGTAGAGCGAGATCACTTTCGGGCCGCCCGGCGTGAGAATCACTTCCTCCTCGATGCGCGCCGCGGAGATGCCGTCCGTGGCGGGACAGTAGGTCTCGACCGCGAACACCATCCCGGCCTTGAGCTCGATGGGCTCCTTGAGCGAATTCAGGCGCGAGATCAGGGGCCGCTCGTGCAGTCCGAGACCGAGCCCGTGGCAGAAGTTCAATCCGAAGGCATCCATCTCGCTCGCGAAGCCGATCTCCTCGGCCTTCGGGAAAGCCCGCGCGATCCGGTCGCTCGTCACGCCCGGCTTGAGAAGCTCGATCGCCCGGTCCATCCATTCGCGCGCCTTGCGATACGCGTCGCGCTGCGCCTTCGTCGCCATGCCGACGTTGAACGTGCGGTAGTAGCAGGTGCGATAGCCCATGAACGACTGGATCACGTCGAAGAACGCCTGATCGCCGGGGCGGATGAGCCGATCGGTGAAGTTGTGGGGGTGCGGGCTGCAGCGCTCCCCGGAGATCGAGTTGATCGCCTCGACGCAGTCGCTGCCCATCTCGTAGAGGCGCGCGGTCGCCAGGGCGACGATCTCGCTTTCCTTCACTCCCGGACGCAGCGCCTCCGCGATGTCCTCGTAGACGCCGTCGACCATGGCCGAGGCCATATTGAGCAGCGTGAGCTCGTCGATGTTCTTCACCTCGCGCGCCTCGAGCAGCGTCTGCTGGCCGTCGCGCACCTCGATCCCGAGCTTCTGCAGCTCGAAGAGCATCGGGGGCTCGACCACGTCGAGCCCAAGCGGCATGCGGCCGACGCCTTCCGCGTCGAGGAGCGACTTGATCTCGCGCGCCGCCGCGCGGAAGAGCTCCCCGTCGCCGCCCACCGCGCCGCGCATTCCCAGGAGGCCCGCCCTGCAGTGATCGTGCGCGAGCCATGGCGCGTGCAGCCGGTGATGCCGGGCGGCGGAGCCGAAGTCCCAGATGTACGGATCGCCGTTGCCGGTCAGCAGCGCGTAGCGCGTGAGCTTGTCACGCGCCCACTCGCCGATCACGGTGCTGGTGATGTAACGGATGTTGTGCTGGTCGAAGCACAGCAGCGCGCCGAGCCCGGATCCGGCCAGTGCGGCGCGCGTGCGGGCGAGCCGGTAATCGTGCAGCCGCCGGAAATTGACGCGCTCCTCGAAGTCCACCTGGGTGTGGCCCGGAGCCTGCAGCGGCCGGTCCCAGCGCCAGTGCGCGTCGATGTCGTCCGGGCGGACGATCCGGGGCTCTGTCTTCCTTTTCCTCGCCATGATGCGGGACCGTCCTCCCAAAGCGGAGGATTAAATCACAACGCGGGACGTGCCGCGCGCAAGCGGCGAATCCACCGCCAGCGCGGGAGCCGCATCAGGCCGGCGAGACGGCTCGCGGACGCACTCTCGGCAACACGCGCTCGGCCCGGCGCGGAGGATGGGCCACCAGACCGCCGATGATCGCGTCGACGAACGCCGGCGCGCGCGCCGCGAGATCGTAGGCGGTCTTGTCGAGCACCCATTCGCGCATGAGGCCCGCGATGCACGCGTGCAGGAATCGCGCGGCGAGCCCGGGATCGGTGTCCTCGGGCAGCTGACCGACGGCGACCGCCTGCTGCAGCAGCCTCTCGACGTTCGCGAGGCATTGACAGCGCTCCTGCTCGCGCTCGCCCGCGACCGAAGCGAGCTCTCCGGTCAGCTCGGTCTTGTGGAAGATCACTTCGAACACGGCCTGCGCCCGCGGATCGCCCGCAAGGGTGTTGAGCACGGCGATCGAGAGCTCGCGCAGCGCGGCCATGGGATCGGAGCATGGACCGGAGGCGCTCTCGGACAGCAGCGCGTCGAGCGGCAGGGTCGCGCGCTCGCACATCGCCTCGAAGAGGTCGGCCTTGTCCCTGAAGTGCCAATAGACCGCGCCGCGGGTCACGCCCGCGGCGGCGGCAACCTCGGCGAGCGAGGTTCGGGTCACGCCCTGTTCGCGGAATACACGCTCCGCCGCGTCGAGCAGTTGCTCGCGCGTGATCGCAGCTTCGGTCTTCGTCTTGCGAGCCATGTCCTGCCCTAGTCCGCGGTCATGAAAATAGCCACAACTCGCTCAGGGTTTACAAACATACACGATTGTATGTAATCTCTCGCCGTCATGCAAGCTGAATCGCCCAAAAAGCATCCGGATAGGAGTCGGCTCATGCGTTCTCGTTTCTGGTACGGCCTGATTATCGGGCTCATCGGGGTCATCATCGCCGCGCTGGTACTCACCGGCTGCGGGCAATCTCAGTCGAAGGCTGCCTTCGGCGGCTTTCCGCCGGCCGAGGTGAATGTCGTTTCAGTTGCACCGCACAACTTCCCGGTCGCCTTCGAGTACGTCGGCCAGACCCTTGGTTCGAAGGACGTCGAGGTTCGCGCCCGGGTCACCGGGATCATCGAACACAGACTCTACACCGAAGGCTCGGCGGTCAAGGCGGGGCAGCCGCTGTTCATCATCGATCCCAAGCCTTACGCGGCCCAGGTGGCGCAGGCCGAGGCCGATCTCGCCCGCGCTCAGGCGCAGAAGGTGCAAGCCGATCGCGAGCGGGCGCGGCTCGCTCCGTTGGCCGAGCGAAAGGCGATCGGACAGAAGGAAGCCGACGACGCGGCGTCCACCGCCGAGCTCGCCGCGGCGGCCGTGCAGTCGGCGCGCGCGCGGCTCGACGAGCTCAAGCTCAATTGGGGCTATACCAAGGTCGTCGCCCCGATCTCGGGTCTGTCGAGCCGCGCGATGAAGTCGGAAGGCAGCCTCGCGACAGCCAACGACACCCTGCTGACGACGATCTCCCAGACCGACCCGATCTGGGTCGCGTTCAGCATCTCGGAGAACGAGCAGCTTCGTCTCAACCGCGCGGTCGCGAGCGGCGCGCTCGCGCTGCCGAAGGACAACGCCTACGACGTCACGATCAAGCTCGCGGACGGGTCGACGTTCCCGCGCCGCGGCAGGATCAACTTCGCCGACACCCGGGTGAGCCCGACGACCGGCACCTACGACATGCGCGCCGAAGTTGCCAACCGCGATGCCGCGCTCAAGCCGGGGCAGTTCGTCCGCGTAGTGCTGCGCGGCGCCGAGCGCAGGGACGCGCTCGCGGTGCCGCAGGTCGCGCTCCTCGACGGTCCGCAGGGCAAGTTCGTCTACGTGGCGGCGAAGGACAAGGACGGCAAGGACATCGCTCAACCGAGGCCCGTGGTCGTCGGCGACTGGATCGACGGCGACAGCGGCAACCTGTTCGTCATCGAATCCGGGCTCAGGGCGGGCGACACGGTCATCGTCAATGGCATCGCGCGGCTCCAGCCCGGCGCGCCGATCAAGCTCGCGGGCGCTGAAAGCGACAAGCCGGCGCACCCCGCCGCCGTCGCGACCAGGTAGGAAGGGCATCCATGTTCTCGCGCTTCTTCATCGACCGGCCGCTGTTCGCGGCCGTGATATCGATTTTCATCGTTCTGGCCGGTCTCGCTGCGATGCGCTCGCTCCCCGTCGCCCAGTATCCCGAGATCGCGCCGCCGGTCGTGACCGTGCAGGCCGTGTATCCCGGCGCCTCGGCATCGACGCTGGAGCAGACGGTCGCCTCTCCCATCGAGAATGCGATCACCGGCGTGCCGAACATGATCTACATGAGCTCGAGCTCGGCGTCGAACGGCACGGTGCAGATCCAGGTCACCTTCGACATCGGCACCAACATCGATATCGCCGCCGTCAACGTCAACAACCGGGTCAAGCAGGTCGAGCCCCGGCTTCCCGAGGAGGTGCGGCGCCAGGGCGTGACGGTCGAGCGCGGCAGCTCGTCGTTCCTGCAGGTGCTCGCGTTCTTCTCTCCCGACGGCCGCTACGACGATCTCTACACCTCGAACTACGTGACGCTCAACGTTCTCGACCAGCTGAAGCGGCTGCCCGGAACGACCAACGTGCAGATCTTCGGGGCGCACGACTACGCGATGCGAGTCTGGGTCAAGCCGGACCGGCTGGCGCAGCTCAAGCTCGCGCCCGCCGACGTCGTGGCCGCGCTGAACGAGCAGAACGCGCAGTTCGCCGCCGGCAAGGTGGGTCAGTCTCCGATCGATCAGAA
>Ga0335076_10000216_pt1 | contig 48689 bp, 43 predicted proteins | sample Lox_Sample_25_FD_206717 | JGI IMG/M metagenome (GOLD analysis project Ga0335076, IMG submission 206717) | Soil microbial communities from Loxahatchee National Wildlife Refuge, Florida, United States - Lox_Sample_2.5 | ecosystem: Environmental > Terrestrial > Soil > Wetlands | place: USA... | reverse complement strand
AAAGAGCGTCTTTCGAAGTTCGCGACTCGAACCTTCGCTGCGCGCTTATGCATGGCGAATTCGGCAGTGATAGTTTGCGTGCTCGAAATTGTCTTGCACGTTCCCGTCTCGCTTGATGTCTCCGGAAGAAACTTTCTCCATTTGACCGCCCTGTATCTTGCCGCTGCCGTCCCTTTCTTTTTGACGGGACTGCTTTTCTCTGTGGTCTTCGCGCGGGAGTCAAACCGCATCCCGCGGCTTTATGGCGCCGACCTTTGTGGTGGTGCGATGGCCTGTCTGGCGGTGGTGCCCCTGCTGAATTGGCTGGGTGGCCCGAATGCGATTCTCTTCGCCGGGATCGCTCTCGCGGTAGCCGCCTTTGTCTGGTCAGACACTCCCGCCAATCGTCGAAACGCCGCTCTTCTTGCCTTGGTATTGGTCGTTCTGACCACCGCGAACCATTCTGGGCGCCTGATCGATATCGTCTACGCCAAAGGCATGTTTCGCAATCCAGCATGGGTTGAGTTTGCGCGCTGGAATGCACTGTCGCGAGTCGAAGTCGATCGTCAAGGACAAGCGAAAGCGATCGTGATCGATGCCGACGCGTCCACCTACATCATGAACGCAGAGGTATCGCGCTGGCACCAGACCGAATGGGAAAGAGACCTGATGTCGGCGCCACCTGCTCTCGCAAACGTACTACGCCCACATGGGGACTTCGCAATCATCGGCCCGGGCGGCGGCGTGGACGTGCTTCGAGCGGTTGCGAATGGAAGCCCCAGCGTCACTGGTATTGAAATTAATCCCATCATCGCCACGACCATCATGCGTGGCCGCTACGCCGATTACGCCCAACACCTCTACGAGCGGCCGGAAGTCCACATTCACGTGACTGACGGCCGATCCTATCTGCGCGCCGCGCAGCAACAGTTTGATGTTGTCCAGATGACACTGGTCGATACATGGGCGTCGACCGCCGCTGGCGCCTTCGCGCTAAGCGAGAATAATCTCTACACCGTCGAAGCGTTTCGCGAGTATTTCGATCATCTGAAGCCCGATGGAATGATCGCCATCACGCGATGGGAATTCCAGCATCCTCGCGAGGCTCTGCGCGTCGTTTCGGTCGCGATGGAAGCCCTTCATCAGCAAGGAGTGGCAAATCCAGCCCACCACTTTATCGTTGCGTCTTTAGGCTCACTCGATGAAGACGGTATTCCAGTCGTCGTGCTCGCGAAGAAAACGCCCTTCACGGACGACGAAGAAAATGCCGTTGAGGAGCACTGCCAACGTTATTCCGATCTCGATCCTATTTATGTCCCCTCCGAGCCTGGACACAATCCCTTCGCTGACCTCATCGCGAGCAATGACCCTTACGCTTACGCGCGCAGCTATGCATACAACGTCGCTCCCGTGAACGACAATGCCCCATTCTTCTTTTTCACGCTGAAGGCACCTCAGATTCTGGCTGAGATTGGCCTGCATCACGGCATCGATTGGAAGGTGAATCTCGGTGTCCTCGTTTTGCTGCTTGTGCTCGTCATCTCAGCCGTCGCCGTAATGGTGTTTCTGGTATTGCCACTGCTGTTGAGGCGGGGAACGAACCGCCAGTCTCCCACTCCTCTTTTTTATTTCGTTGCCGTGGGACTCGGGTACATTCTGGTTGAGATTGCTTTCATTCAGCGTTTCGTACTGTTTCTGGGGCATCCAACTTACGCGCTGACGGTGGTGATTTTTTTGCTGATGGTCTCGAGCGGAGCGGGAAGCCTGGCATCTAGGCGCTGGCTGGTTCGCGCCGACAAGGGGTGGGTACCGCTCCTGATCGTTGTTGTCGTGCTTGCTTCATATGTGGTCTTGTTGCCAGGTCGTCTAGCTGCGTTGGTTGGGATGAGCTTCGAATCGCGGCTGGTCGTGAGCGGGCTGCTGCTGATCCCGCTGGGCTTCGTAATGGGCATGCCATTTCCGACGGGTTTGCGCGCCCTCGCGGCGTCTCGGGATACTCAGTCGCGGGTCACCCAAGACGACGCCGATAACGCCGTCGAATGGGCCTGGGCCATGAATGCCGCGGCCAGTGTCCTAGGATCGGTTCTGGCGATGGTCTTAGCCATCCAGTTCGGGCTAACCGTGACCCTGGCCTGCGGTGCAGCGGCATATCTGATCGCGCTCGCGACTCTGCCTGCGGTGCATCGGAAGGCAATCTAGATCGGCGAAAACTTTTGTTATCATTCTGCGATGGGCGTGCAACGAGCAGCGTCGTCCCTTTTGAAAGCTTGCCAGCATCCTACGGATCCAAATCCGACTGGCATCATGAGGGAATCATTTGCCTAGCCAGAAGCAGCTCAAATGGTCGCAACTGCGCGTTGGGATCACTGTCATCGTTGCCAGCTTGACGCTCGGATTTCTCCTCTTCCTCATGTCGGGCACCGCGGGACTTTTTACTCCGCGCATCACGGTCAAGTGCTATTTCGATAACGCTGAGGGCCTGCGAACCGGCGCTCCTGTACGCCTTGCCGGCGTGGATGTTGGAAACGTGACTCACATCGCTATTGTTCGTGGCAAGCCTCTCACTCCTGTCGAAATCACAATGAAGTTGAGCACGAAGTTTGACTACGGCATGCGCCGCGATTCCATGATTTCTCTTGAGACCGCGGGCGTGCTCGGCGAAACGTATCTAGACATCGACAGTTCACAGGCCGTAGGCGGGCCGGTGCAAGACGGAGATACTCTGCCGACCCAGGTGCATCCTGACTTCAACCAGGTGGTTCGGGCCAGCCAGAGCACTCTACAAAACATGGACGCGCTGTTGAAACGTGCGGACCGCATTCTGGCGTTTGCAGAAAGCGGCAAAGGCTCCCTCGGCAAATTAATTTACGACCCAACGCTGTACAACCGGTTCTCCCTTACAGTGGCGGACTTCCAGAAAATCGTTGAACAAGTGGGCAACGGCGAAGGAAGCCTGGGACGCCTCATTAGCCGCAATGATGCTTATGACAAGTTCATCGCGACGCTCGACAAAATGAATGGTGTCATCGACGACATGCAGCAGGGAAAGGGAACCGCCGGCAAGTTCTTGAAAGATCCCGCGCTTTATAACAATGCCAACGACACGATCACAAACCTGAAGAAAATTACCGACGACATCAATGCGGGAAAGGGAACAATCGGTAAGTTATCGAAGGACGACGAACTCGCCAAAAAGCTCGATACGACGATCACCAAACTTTCCGAGTTAACGACTCAACTCGAGGCTGGCCAAGGCACCGCAGGCAAACTTATCACAGACGAAACGCTCTACAACAACACCAATCAGGCGATGATCGAAACACAGGAGCTCTTGAAGGCCATTCGCCAAAATCCAAAGAAATATCTCAGTATCAAGCTACACATCTTCTAATCAGTGCTCGCCGATGCCGAACACCGATCCCACCAGCAATATCACCAGCACTCCCAGCGATACATAGCCGTATTTGTAATCTTTTTCCCGGAAGAAGAGAAAGCACGCTACAGCGACGCGAACGACTGGTGTTGCCAGCATCAACAATACACCTGCCCGCTCGATCTCGAGCGGGATGCGCCCCTTCATAAACAATCCGTCAATCAGGCCGGCGAGCATGATGAAGAAGCAGCCGAACGCTCCGAATCGAAGTACCAGCGCAACGATTCGATCGAATGCCGGTTCGCGCAGCTGGTTCATAAGACCTCCTCCAGGAGGTGAACTCCCAGGTGCGCGGCCAGATACAACATGACTGCTACAAGTAGATAAACAACAATTTTGGTATGGACCCTTGGAGCCAGGCGGGCTCCAAGTAGCGATCCCAGAAATACCCCGACAGCGAGCGGCGCGGCGATGTCAACCTGTATGTCTCCGCGCCGGTAGTAGACAATAGCACTGGCCGCTGCTGTCACACCGATCATGAAATTCGAGGTCGCCGTGGCTACCATCAGCGGCACATTCATGAAAATGAACATCACCGGGACTTTGATCGGCCCGCCGCCGATGCCCAGCAGTCCCGAAAGAGCCCCTGCCACCAGCGAAGCGCTCAATCCGAGCGGGTAGCGCTGCGGTTCATAAGCAGGAATCTCGCCGCTGGGACTCATCATCGCTGAGGAATCTTCGTCAGACTTCAGCTTTCCCCCGCTTCTCAGAATCGTGAACGAGCTGTAGACCAGAAAAGCGACGAATAGCCCTTCCAGGACACTTCGATTGAAGTACCCGACAAGGTATGCCATGACCGCCGCACCCAGCGATGTAGCCAATTCAAGCGTCATGCCCAGCCGAATGTCAGTAGTGTGGCGCTGTAGATGAACCGAAGAACTGGCCGCCGACGTCGTGATAACCGCAACCAGGCTCGTACCGATCGCCTGCCGTATCGGCACGCCGAAATGCAAGGCAAGGATGGGAGTGAGTAACACCCCGCCCCCAATACCGGTCAGTGCTCCCAGCAATCCCGCACAAAAACCAAAGATCACAAGAAGCACCGTTACCATGACCGGCGCCTCCGAATGACAACTTCTTCGATGGAGATACTAAGTGAGTGAATCGTGATCTGGGGAGCAACAACCTGGGCGGGCAACCCCGTCCGCCGCAAGGCTAAATCACCGCCCTTGGCAGCGCAGCAGCATCGGCATGCTCGTGTGCGTGATAACTCGAGCGCACCATCGGCCCGGATTCCACATGCCGGAAGCCGAACCGAAGTGCTTCGTTTCGCAAATAAACGAATTCTTCGGGTGTGTAGAATCTCGCAATCGGCAAGTGATCCTTTGAAGGACGCAGATATTGGCCGACTGTAAGGATGTCAACGCCCCGTGTCCCGAGATCATGGAACACTTCGATCAGTTCTTCGCTCGATTCTCCCAGCCCGACCATCAGACCCGACTTTGTAACCATTCCCGGGGAGATTTTCTTTGCGTTTTCGAGAAGGGCGAGTGAGCGTTCGTATCGCGCTCCAGACCTTACCGCCCGATACAGCCGCGGAACAGTTTCTGTATTGTGATTCAAAACATCCGGTTTGGCTTCAAGCACAATGCGCAGCGATTCTTCCAGGCCCTGGAAGTCGGGAATCAGCACCTCGATACGGCAATCCGGTGTAAGTTCGCGAATCTCGCGGATCGTTTCGGCAAAAACCCCGGCGCTCCCAATATTGTCATCGTCTCGATTCACGCTGGTGACAACAGCATGCTTCAGGCCCAGCGTAGCAACGGCCTCAGCCACACGGCGCGGTTCATTCCAGTCAATCGGCTCAGGACGCCCCTTCGGAACGGCGCAGAATCCGCAGCGGCGCGTGCAGATATCTCCCAGCAACATGAACGTCGCGGTCTTGTGGTTCCAGCACTCCCCAATGTTGGGGCATTGTGCAGATTCGCAAACGGTGTGCAGAGACAATCCGCGCGCAAGTTTCTTCAGATCGTGGAAGTTATCACCCACCGGAGCCTTCGCCCGCAGCCAGGCAGGCTTCGGCACCCGCACCGGAGGCGACACCTCAATCTGAATCAGATGGGAGGAACTACTCATCTTTCCAATATTATCAGGTGGCTCCCGATGCGGCGAAAAGCCAACCCGGCTGCGGCCCTGAACCAGGATCGACGGTTTTGCGGTGAGTCATCAACCGCTATCGAACGGCTTCCGCCTTCGCCAGAACTGCAGTCGCCTGAGACGACATGGAATCGTAGTATCCGACAAAGCGCTGCGGTTCCACAGCTTTGTAGGACCCAAGATTGTGAGCCCACCGAAAACCGATGGGCTGATATAAAAGCTCAACCTCAATGCGGAACGGACCTTCTTCGGTCACAGGTATGGAGTACCGCACCGCGTCTTCACCGGCAGCGAAGCTCGGATCGTCGGCAGCATCGCCAATGACGGCAATATCTTTCTCAGCCGTTTGCTTGTCGAATCCAGTCGGCAGGATCCGATTGTCTTTCAGGTACTGAGTTGCCGCGATCAGGCCGGTGGTGACGCGCCCCGCAGGATCTCCCAGGATTGACTCGAAAATCTGAACCTGATCACCCGACGTAATCTCCCGGTAATGCGGCTCGTAGCGCAGCGGATCCGCATCGTTATCATTGCCGGCGATCGATCCGTCAGGATTGAGTTTTCCGGATTCGAATACAACGGTTCCGTCCCGATCACGCACCGTAACATGCAACCATGTACGGCGTGATGGATATGCCGTCGGCAACTTATGCCCTGTAAGGTTGTGAACCGAAACCTCCATCCGCAGACCGGATGCGTCCAACTCCACATCGTGTATATCCACCCGTGCCGACTCAGATTGCAGAAACGCCAACGTGCCGTCGGCCGCAGCCGTCAATTCTTGCGGAAGGGCCTCCACCTGCAGTTCGCCACGGTACCGATTGAGCATGCCTTGCAGCAGGAAGTTTCCTCCCACAAACACATGCTGATGCATCCCATTCCTCGGCACCCCAAGCACGGAACTGATATTCACAGCTTCGTTGACTTCCGGCATGTGACATCCCTGGCAACTGTATTTTTCGGGATAGTCACTGTGCTTCCATTCCAGATACGGCATCTGCTCAGGAAGATAGCCGTTCTCTTTACCCTCGGCATCTCGCGCCGTCGTGTAAAGCTGGTGGCACGAGCCGCACAATGCGGAGTCCCGAATGTGCTGGGCATAAGTCGGCTGGAATCCTCCCGTCGACGTATCCATGATGTGCTGCCGGTCGGATGCAACCTCGAAGGGCCCATATTCCGGACGATCATTTCTTGTTTTCGGTGGCTCAATCACGAAACCGCCGTTAAAGCTCTCGTGAGTGCCGAGCTTCTCCTGGCTGACCTGATGGCAGACAGAGCACGTTACTCCATCCGCAGCGGCGCCCGATTCCTTGTTGCCGGGATCGAAAGGCAATTGCTTGAACACCTCCGCTTTTTGCCCGCGCAACTTGGCTTCGTAATGCACGATCGGCATGTGGCAAATAGAGCACTCGTCTTCAATGTCTTTGGCTGCTTGTGGATGATCAATGGTCTCGCGCCGCACGCTGCCTTGCCAATACGGATCCCGGGCCGAGTTGGCCATGATGCTTGAACGCCATGCAAGGCCAATCGAGATGTCGCGCCCGCTCTGAGTCTTCAGCTCATTGTGACAGGCAAAACAGCGGTCCGCGGTGTGGAACCCGGGCTTGAGTTGCTTTTCGCCACCACGCATGCGAACTGCCGCGCAAAGTATCAGCGACGAGATCAGAAGCGCGTAGTGGATCAGTTTCCGCATTACCAACCCTCGCTCAAGCGCCCGTCCGCCCAATCCCAAAGAAGATAGAAGACGATGCGCTTCTGACGGCCGGCGGTATTCGCCGCCGGGATTTGCAAGCCCAAATCTCCGCGAATATGTTGCCGGCGGCTGATCGTCACCTGCATCTCGGGCAACACGTCCCAGTCTGTTTTCGCGCCGGTGGTCAGATCTCGGCTGGCTAGGAATTCGAACATCGGTGTCCAAAGCCGTCCCAGCCCGTGATTCGCTGCAAAACTCTGCCCAATCGCAGTGTTGAAAAACCATGACTGCGGCGCAATCGTCGTTTTGAATGGTAAGTCAGCCCCAAACTGCGTCTGTATAAATGTGTCGCTCCGAAAGAGCTGATCGAATGCCGCGAACGTCTCAAACGTAGTTGTCCCAGCTCCGAAACCCCGGGAACGATTGCCGACCGGCAATAGAAATCCGCCCTGCAGACTGAGGATCGACCCGCTATCAAGATCAGAGAACATCACCCGCTTTAACGCGAGAGTCGTGTCGCCGACGCCGCCGTACCAGATATGGTTTTGATTCTCGAATTCGATCGGAACATCCACTTCGATCTGATTCTTCTTCCCAAAGCTCTGCTCGTGGATGATATGAGTGGTGTTTCCCGGCGTTCCGTTCACATTCACCGAAGTCGAAATTACTAACTCATCTTCGGGAAACGCCTTCTCAGTAACGATTGCCCGCGGCAAATTCAGCTCTCCGCGAGGCCAGTGCCGCGCTTTACAGAAAGAGCGCAGGTAAGCGACCAAATCGTTCACATCTTGTGCCGACAATGCCTGGTCGAATGCGGGCATGATCTGCGAAAAACCGCGGCTTGGCCCGCCATGCTCGATGACATCTTTGTAAGCCGAGTCCACTTCGGGAGTGGTCTGGTCGCACCTTGTGAAGTCCGGAAATGTACGCGGCTGCTGAAAACCCGCAATCGCTTGCGGGGCGACCTTCCCATCCCTCCCGTGACATGAGGCGCAGGCCGCGCTGAAGAGCTTTCCACCTCGTGTCGCATCAGCATGGAACGAATGTCCGAGGTATTGGCCCTGCGACGAAGCTCCGGCCACCATTAGAAATAGAAAAAGCAAAAGCACTTTCTTCAAGCGTATTTTCGCGATTCCTGGAAGCCCATCTTGGATCGGGTCGGGGATAAGTGACTGACAAGCGTCTTGCATGCTTTCACAGGACATGGGGCCGAGTTGCACAGGCAGAAAGAACCATCGGGGTACAAAACCGCGGAGCCATCTGTGGCTGCTGCCGATTATAGCGAACGGGAAAAGATCGACTCTGAACTGTTCGCTTCACCACCTAGCCGACTTCTACCAAACCATACGTGTTCTGCCAGCGAGCACGCATTTGAACCAGCGCGCGGCTGAGCTCCTCCGAAGAAATCTCGGTGTTCGGCCCGGCAAGCACAAAAGCCGCTTCCCGCTTCGCAATCTCCAGCAACTGACCGTCCCGAATAATGTTCGCTACCCGGAAGCTCGGCAATCCTGCTTGACGCGTCCCGAAGAATTCTCCGGGCCCGCGTAGCTCCAGGTCGAGTTCGGCGATCTTGAATCCATCGTTGGTGTCGACCATGGCCTGGAGCCTGCGCTGGCCTTCCTCGGTTACTTTGGCGCCGGTCATTAGGATGCAAAACGACTTCGCCGCGCCGCGCCCAATCCTGCCCCTCAGTTGATGAAGTTGCGCCAGCCCAAATCGTTCCGCATGTTCAATCACCATAATCGTGGCATTGGGAACGTCCACTCCAACTTCAATCACGGTTGTCGCCACCAGAATCTGAAGCTCGCCTTTCTGGAACATGCGCATGACTTGCTCTTTCAAGTCCGCATCCAGCCGGCCATGCAGCAATCCGACTTTGAAATCGGCAAAGACTTTGCCGCTCAGCTCGCGATACATCTTGATCGCGGCCTTCAGTTCGCTTTCTTCGTTCTCAGCAATGACCGGATAGACAACGTAGGCCTGATGTCCCGCACCCACCTGTTTGCGGAGGAAGTCCCAAACCTGCGCCGACTGATCGTCACTGACCTGCCTCGTCACAATGGGCGTGCGCCCCGGAGGCAACTCGTTGAGAACACTCAAGTCGAGATCGCCATAGAGCGTCAACGCCAAGGTTCGCGGAATCGGCGTGGCAGTCATCACCAGAACGTCAGGCTCCGGAATCGATTCGCCATTGTCCCCCGACTTCTTCATCAGCTTCAGCCGTTGCATAACGCCGAACCGGTGCTGCTCGTCCACGATCACAAGCCCGAGCTTGCCGAACTCCACTTTTTCCTCGAGCAGCGCATGGGTCCCGATCACGAGCTGTGCGTTGCCTTGCGCAATGTGACGCCGGACTTCTCGTTTGCGGTCACTCTCGAGCGATCCGGTCAGCAGCACAATTCGATATCCCGCATTTTCCAGAATTCTTCGGGCCGAAAAATAATGCTGCTGGGCCAGAATCTCGGTTGGCGCCATCAGCGCGACTTGATATCCGTTCTCAATTGCAATAATGGCCGCTTCGAATCCGACGATCGTCTTGCCCGACCCGACATCTCCCTGCAGCAACCGCCGCATCGGGTATGGCTTCTCCATATCGGCCGCGATCTCCTTGAGAACCTTCTTCTGTGCGGCAGTCGGATGGAATGGCAGAATCTTCTTGATGGCCGCCCGAACGTTGTCGTCAAGCCGAAAAGCGATTCCCGTCTGCGCCTTCTGCTGGCGTCGCTTCAGCTCGAGTCCAAGCTCGACAAAGAACAGTTCCTCAAAAATCATCCGGATATGCGCCGGCGTGCGTGAAGATTGCAGATCCGCCAGACTCTCGCCCGGCTCTGGCCAATGTACGTTCCACAGCGCAGCTCGTGGCGAAACTAGCCCCAGATGGGCACGAACCGAGGCCGGAATCGGCTCCGGAAGGTCTGGCGTAAGGTTCTCAAGCGCCGTGCGGATGATTCGCCGGAACCATTTCGACGTAAGCCGACCCGTACCCTCATAGATCGGTACAATCCGCCCGATCTCAAGCGACTCAGCCGCTTTTTTCTCAGGATCTCCTGTATCCGAGGGATCTCCCAGAATCTCGAACTGCGGCTGGACAATCTGTAGCTCGCCGCTTCGCTGGTCTGCCTCAACTTTGCCGTACAACGCGATCATCTGCCCCGGCACAAATTTGTCCTGCAAATAAGTCGCATTGAACCACAAGCACCGCAGCCGAGATCGGCCCTGCCCTACCGTGAGCTGGAAGATGGGCATGCTGCGCGTGCGGAACAGACCCGAGTTCCGCACCTCGCCCACCACGCTCGCCATCTCGCCAGCTCGTAATTCCGAAATGCCACGAGGATTTAACCGGTCTTCATAACGAAAGGGCAGATAATGCACCAGGTCGCCGACGGTCTGAACGCCCTTGCCTGCCAGGACCTCGGCGATCTTGGGACCTACCCCTTTGACGTATTGAACAGGCGTGGCGAGTTCGAGCATGCGGACGGAGCCGCTTTCCCAGTCAGGATTGCTCTCCGAAAACTCATGGTAGCAGGAGCCACCCATCAACAGTTCCCGACGCACCAGAGCATTTCTCGCGGAAACCATTCCGGGAATCCGGGTGTCTAATTCACCAGTGTTCGTCAATTTCGCGCAGGCGTTGCTGGCCATCATTCTGGGCAACATCGTGTATTTCCTCTTGTTGCCTTCACTCCCCCTTATTGCGCGCCACCATCGTTTTCATATGGATCTGGGCCTTATCCTTGATTTTGGCTTCTGTTTCATCATTTATGGCGTGATATTGCGCATCGCGCGAAGATGGCATTAATCCCAAACTGCCAGCGTCCTCCGTTACTTTAGGTACCTCCGTCTGGGTCATCTCCCACGGCTAGAATGAGTTGGAATGCCGCAGATCGCCGTTTTATACGATGCTGGCCAGGCGGTTCTCTCGACTTTTGACCTCGATGAGGTTCTGAAGAGAATCCTGGGGATAGCTCGCGACTATTTTCATATTCCCAACGTCGCCGTCCTCCTGCTCGATAAGGAGGCGCAGCAGCTTTACGTGCGTACTCACATTGGATGGGATCCCGGCCGGAACACCATCCGCCTCCCGATACGGCAAGGAATCACAGGCGCTGCGGCGCGGAAAAAGGAACCCGTTTACGCTCCCGACGTCAGCCGGGATGACCGCTACGTTTGCGCCACGGAATCCACCCGCTCAGAATTGGCCATTCCCCTGATGGTGCGCGATGAGGTTGTCGGTGTCCTCGATTGCCAAAGTGACAAGCCGGATCACTTCGGCCGGGAGAAGATCGAACTGCTCACTCTGTTTTCGACCCAGGCCTCCATCGCCATCCAGAATGCCCGCTTATATACGCTGGAGCGCCAACGTGCGCGCCAACTCGAAGCGATCAATACGATCGCGCAACAAAGCACTGCGGTGATGGACTTGCAGGAACTGCTGGTTCGCGTCTGCTCGATTATCCAGCAAGCATTCCAGGTGCATCACGTCTCCTTGCTCTTACGGGAGGAAGGCGATCTGGTCATGCGCGCCCATCACGGCACCCTGACGCTTTGTTCGCCGCCCGGTCGCCGGCTTTCCGGGACACAGCACCCCTGGTCGGACGTCCTTGCAGGCAACCAGACCGTGATCGAGAATGACCTCAGCGGCATACCCGACGCCGCTCGCCTATTCGCCGAATCAGCCTCGCGGCTCAGTATTCCGCTCATCTCGTTCGGTCAAACGCTGGGCATCCTGACATTGAACAGCTCTAAACCTGGAGCATTTCACGACAACGATTTGCAGTCCCTGGAGTCGGTAGCAGATATTTGCGCCAATTCCATTCAAAATGCCCACTATGTCGAGCGCGTCAAACAGCTGGCTTACCTCGATGGGCTAACCGGCATCTTCAATCGCCGGTTCTTCGAGATGCGCATTAATGAAGAAATCGAGAGGGCGCGCCGTTATGGAACCGGCATGGCCGTAATCATCGCCGATATCGATCATTTCAAGCGCCTGAACGACGAATTCGGACACCTCCTCGGGGATGAAGTCCTTCGGCAAGTGTCTTCGATTTTTCATCAGCAAGTCAGAAAAATAGACGTGGTCTGCCGATATGGCGGGGAAGAGTTCGCGATCCTCCTTACCCAGACCAACGAGCAGCAAGCGCTCACCATCGCTGAGAAACTGCGCCGGCAGGTGCAGCAGTGGCAATTCCCAGGCGTGCCTCGGACAATCACAGTTAGTGCCGGAGTCGCTGCCTTTCCTGCCCACGGGAGAAGCAGGGATGACATCGTGCGTACGGCCGACAAGGGTCTTTATGCAGCGAAACAGGATGGACGGAATCGAGTCTGTATGATGCCCGCCTCTTCGGCTGCCGTGGGCCTCTAATGAACGCCGGAAATCCTAAAGCCAGTCTTCTTTCATGAGCAGCAGTTCTCGCTGCAGTCGATCCATGTCTCTCTGCATCCGCGCTCTTTGCCTCTGAAACTCCTTCTGCTGTTGGCAGAATCCCTGTTCCTGGGCTTTACGGAAGTTCTCGGTTGCCTGCAACATTTCGGGCCGCAGCTGGGCGAGTTCCGCGCGCAACTTGCTCATCTTTAGCCTGACTTCAGCATTCAGCAGCGGCGCGGTATCGAAACTCTCCTCTTCAAAAACATCTCCTGACTCTTTACGAGTCGGCAAAGATAGCGTGAGCGTTTGTTCTTTCTTGTCCCGCATGATCACTACCGGAACAGAGTCTCCGCTCCTTGACTTGACGCCATGCGCAAAATCGCTGGTATCGTGTACCGCTTGGCCATTGACCTTTACCACGACATCCCCCGCGCGGAATCCGGCTTTCTCTGCGCGGCTGCCTTTTTCCACCGACCGTACCAGCACCCCATTGCCATCCTTGACCCCAAAAAAGTCTCCGAGTTGCTGCGTAATATTTTCCACCATCAGTCCGCTGCGGGCCGACGAGGTGACCACCACCATGTTCATCGCGGGTATGTCGATGTCCGGCACGTGGATCTCGGGAATTTTTACGTGAACATCGGGATTGGGCGGCATGAATGCGAACTCTTTGTGCTTGTCCGCCAGCTGCACTTTCACCGTCATCGGCTGTCCATCACGGCTCACGCCCAGCGTCACCACGCGGCCAGGTGGCGTCTCATGAATCATGCGCCGCAATTGCGCTCCACTCTCGACGCTCGTGCCGTTCATGGTTAGGATCACGTCATGCTCTTTCAGCCCAGCCTTCCCAGCCGGAGCATCCTGATCCACCATCGTGACTTCTACGCCCTTCTCTTCTTTAAGCTTGAGTGCCGCCAATCGTTCGGTCGTGACGTCAGCAATGTCAACGCCCAGGTAAGAACTCGTCCCGCCTTCATCACTCGAGAAAACCCAGGAATGCGAATCATCGACCGAATAACTCTGCGCAGCGTACGAAAAACTCAGCAGCATCGGAAACACCATGACACCGATTGATAAATATTTGCGCATGGTCATTCTCCCCGATTCGTATAGTCATTCATTGCCGAATTTTGACTGTGTGTGGGTAGTTGAAAACCAGATGCCGAGTGCCGGGTCTTCAGTCAACAATCAAGAATTCAACAATCAACAATTGCTTTTCTACCGGCTTGCCTTTTTCAGGCAGATGTCGCCCGTAGACGTATGTACCTTCAGCAACGGTCCGCCGCCGTTCAGCTTTCCTTCGGCGGTCAGCGTCTTCGGACCCCATTGATCGCCTTCGCTGCTGACGTGAATGTCCGCAAAGTCCGACGTGATCCGGTGTCCATTGCCCATGTCAACGCTGGCTCGAACGTTAATGGCTACATCCGAAGCGATGTAGACCGTGATATCGCCGGCCGCAGTCTCCAAATCCGAATCATGGCGCTCTCCACCGGTGTTCACCAGCTTCACGGTAATTCCGCCTGCGCCGGTTTCGGCGCGCGCTGAGGGCACCCCATACAGCTCAATACCACCGCCACCAGTTTCGGCATGAACGTGGCCCTTAGCCGAAGTCAGGCGGATCGTGCCGCCGCCGGTCTCGATGTCTGCCGGACCGCCAACATCGCTTAGATCAACGCTGCCGCCCCCCGTGGAGACCCTGACTTTGCCCGCGCACTGGCGGACTTCGATGCTGCCACCGCCAGTCTCAATGCTGGCTTCCTGCGAGCCGGACTCGATACGCACGCTTCCGCCGCCTGTCTCCGCGATGATTTTTCCGTTTCCATGGCGGACGACAATTCCTCCTCCGCCGGTATGTAACCCGAGATCCCCGCTCACGGTTCCTACGTCGATCGATCCGCCACCGGTCTCGGCGTTTACTCCGCCACCGATGTCGTCAAACTTAATGCCGCCGCCTCCACTTGAAGCCTCAACGCGGCCTCCAATTCCGGAGGCGTCGATATTTCCACCTTCCGTTTCCAGCTTTACCAATGTCATTTCGCGAGGAACCATCACTGAGAATTCACCGGAGAAATGACGCGGCTGTCTTCCGCCTTGCCAGTCTCCCACGATCCAGGCCGTATCGCCCTTTACGTATGCGGTCACTTTGTACTGGTCAAACTGGCGGCGAGCGTCCTGTTCCGAAGAATTTCCAAAACGTGTATGAACGACATAATTGATGCCTTGCTGTTGCCCGCCTCGTACCACCACCGAGCCCATGTCCACCTTGACGCGCAGAACCTTCACGGCGGCCAGAGATCCCGTCGTCTCCTGTGCCCAGGATCCGCCCTCGCGAGATACCTTTGTTTCCTGCGCCTGGCTTTCGACGAAGCTCAGCGGCGCAAGCAGGGCCAGCACCATTGCCAACCCGACGATTTGTAGCGCTTTTTTCAACTCAGCCACCTCATTTCTCGCGGCCCAATGCCGCGATACTTTTTCCGATTCCGATTCGTATCAGGGCATGCCTTGAGGCATGCCACAAAGCTGCGCTTCTCGTGCGCCTTTAGGCGCTGAAGGCCTAATCGATCTCCGGCAACTGCGCCAGCATGGTGCGCGCCTGCGACTTGATGTACTGGCTTGAATCCTTCGCCGCCAGTGCCATCAGCACACCGCGTACGCTCCCGTCGGCTTTCACCGGCTCGATCAGCCGCAGTGCCTCAATGCGCACACCCGAATTCGAATCATTCACCAGTGCCCGCAAGATGGCGTCACGCACATTCGTGTCACTTCGGACGTAGGTCCCAAGTGCATCGAGTGATTTCAATCGCACGCCAGGATTCGTATCGTTCTGCAGCGCATAAATCAGCGCATCGCGAACCTGCTGTTCGCCACTCTTCTGCGCCAACAGGTCAACCGAATCCACACGCACGCCCGAGTTGTAATTATTGCGGGCCGCGAACAGCAGCAGTTGCTGGATCTTCTGATCGTTCAGGGATCCCTGCGCTTCCTGACTGGAAACCGTGTTGTATTTGATCGTGACCTGATCGGTGCCGGGGACGGGAGTTACAGAATCGATAGCGGAAATCGAAGCTTCAGCAGGGGCACCGTTGGAAGTATTGTTAGCGATCGAGGGGCCGTTTGCGGCAGGGTGTGAACTATAAAGCTTGTAAGTTGTGCCAACGCCTCCCGCGAACCCAAGAATCAGAATCACCGAAGCCAGCGCCGGCGAAAAGCTGATCTGCCGCAGCCAGTTCGCCGGATCAAACGCCAGGCGGCTCCAGATGCTGCCCTGCTCTACCGTCTCCAGCGCTTCCTGCAACCGCATCCGGGAAGCAGCCAGCAGATTCGGTGTCGGCTCTTCAGCGCGATCCTGCGCAAGCAGCGCATGAAAGTTCTGCTCCGCCTTCAATTCCAGAGCGCAATCGGCGCACCGGGCAATGTGCTGTTCCAGTTCATGACGAGCGTCATCCGCCAACTCGCCATAAACATGAAGCACGATATTTTCTCGAACCCATTCACACTTCATAGTTGCACCTTAAGCTTCGCGCTCCGAGCTATGAGCTATGAGCTATGAGTTATGAGCAAATCCTTAAGACTCGGCTCGCCGCTCGAAGCTCACTGCTATCTCATGTCCGCCAAAGCCCCGCGTAACTTCTGCGTGGCCCGGAAGAGGGTGTTCTTGGCGGTCTCTTCCGTCGTATGCAAAATCTCTCCCACGGTTCGCAACTTCAGCCCGTGATAGTGCTTCAGCTCGAACACCATCCGTTCCCGCGGAGTCAATTTATCCAGCGCTCCGGCAATCTTGGCTCCCAGCTGACGCCGCATCAGATCGCGCTCCGGATTCGCCCCCGGCCGACCATCCGCCACCTGGTCCAGCAGATCGTACTCGCCGCCATCCGCATCCTTCACCACCGGAGCGTCTTCTTTGCGTACGTTCCTCTTACGCAGATGGTCAAGACACAAGTTCGTTACGATCCGGTAAATCCACGTGTAGAAGGAGCACTCGAACCGGAAGCTGCCGATGTTTTTGTAAGCTTTGAGGAAGGCGTCCTGATACACGTCTTGAGCGTCGTGGTCAGTCCCAGTGAGGTGCAGGGCCAATCGCAACACGGCCTGGTCGTAATGACGCACCAGTTCCTCGAAGGCTGCGCGGTTCCCGCGTTGCGCCTCTCGGATGAGCATCGTGTCATCGATGCGCCGATCTGTGACTTGGCGTTCTAGCCCGGCCATGCAACCCCGCGTGGGGTTCTGGTTCCTGTTGACTCTCTCAGCTAACTCACTCTCTCTCGAGTGGGCCCGTCCGCCAACCGAAAATGGCACTGCCAATACACCGGCCGGCATTTTTGCGTCGCTTCCTCTGCGTGCCCGGCCTTTAATGTCTCTTCCGGGCTTGCATTGAAATAGACGGGGAAGTTCCAGAACCGTGAGCAGAAATTATAGGCTTTACAATGAATTTATGGCGCGTCTAGGTGCTTCTCTCCCAAAGATTTAGTTGGAAAACACAACACCTGTCCAACGTAAGCTCTGTAAGTTTGGCACCGGAAATGCCCACTATTTGGGCAAAACCAACCAGACTTCGCCATCCAAAGCGAAAAGGCGGCCTCGCGGGCCGCCTCATTTCCACTCTCGAGTGTAATATCTCAAATTGGCTCGGGTAAACCGGCAAAGATTTCAGAGATATTGTCGCTGCAATTCCAATGACTTAAGATGCGGAAGGCCTTTTGGGGGGCTTGACACCATTCCGCCCGGAACACAGTCCTCTGATGTCTGCAGGCTCGATAGACACTGTGGCCCGAGCGAAAGCCCGGGCCGAAGTCCGAACTATTCTTCTACCGCTTCCTTCGCAATCACTACCTTCAGATGCGCCGTCACATCCTTGTGCAGCTTCACTGGCACGGTGAACTCGCCCAAAGTCTTCAGCGGCTCGTGCAACTGGATCTTCCGCCGATCGACGTTAAAGCCCTTCTTCACCAGTCCATCCGCCAGATCGCTTGACGTCACCGATCCAAACAGCTGATCGTGCTCGCCCGACTTCCGTGTAAACGTCACCGACACGCCATCGAACTGCTTCGCCAACTCTTCCGCCTGCGCCTTTTCTTTCGCAGAGCGGCGCACGGCGGCAGCCTTCATCTGCGTGATGACGGCCTTGTTGCCCTCATTGGCCTCAATGGCCAGCTTCCGCGGCAGCAGGAAATTCCGCCCATATCCCTCGGCGACCTTCACCACATCGCCCCGCGACCCCAACTTCGCTACGTCTTCTTTGAGAATGACTTCCATGAATAGCTCCTGGCTTCTAGCTGCTAGCTTCCAGCTTGGCACTGCCCTCGGCTCGGCTTGAGCTAGGAGCTAGTGGCTAGAAGCTAGACGCTGCTTTAGCTTGCTCTTCCCGCAAACGGCAGCAGCGCGATGTTCCGCGCCTGCTTGATCGCCGACGACAACCGGTGCTGATGCGGCGCGCACACGCCCGTCAGGCGCCGCGGCACGATCTTGCCGCTCTCGGCCACGAATTGTCCGAGTAGCCGGTAGTCCTTGTAGTTGATGTCTTCAATCTTCTCGACGCAGAACTTGCAAACTTTCTTGCGTCGGAAAAATTTCCGTCCGCCCGGTCCGCCACCCTCACGCCCAGGTCCTCCTGGACCGCGTCCGCCACCGCCAAATCGCGGACGATCTCCGCCCGGCCTTCCGCCGCCCTCACTCCGCGGCCTCTCGCTCGATGCCGCTTGCTCTGGTGCTTTCGTTTCGTCTGCCATGTCTCTCCATTCAGTGGCCGTGATCAATAATCAGCGGCCAGAAAGAAATCTTTTATTCGCAATGACCGGTCACCCACCATTGGCCAAGGACCGTCCGCTCTTACGCGCTCGCCGGAGTCTCCGCCGCCGGAACCGCCGCAGCCTCTTCTGGAGCCGCAGCCGCCGGCTGCGCGCTCACTTTCTTCTTCGAGTCGCGCAGCTTCTTGATCTTGTCCAGCCGCTTCTGCTCCTCGTCGACACGCACTGTGAGGAATTTGATCACAGGCTCTGTGACCCGCAGCCGCCGCTCCAGTTCATGGATCACCGCGCCGCCACCCTCCACCACCATCAGCACATAAAGGCCGTCATGGAACCGGCGCACCGTATACGCCAGACGCCGCTTGCCCATCTTCTCGACCTTCACCACGTTTCCGCCTGAAGTCGGTACTACCGACTGCAGGGTCGAGATCAGTTTGTCCAGATCCTCGTCCGTCATATCCGGCCGGACGATGAACATCAATTCATAGGTACGATTCATTCGTTGTCTCCAAACTTTCGCTTGTCATCCTGAGCGAGACGCTTTTGGTCCCGCGAAGGATCTGGGTGAGCTGCGTGACGCGTCGCCGGTTTCTACTAAGAAACGACTGCGACGCACAAACCGCGCGTTTAGCTCACTTCCTTGTCTTCCGGATCTTTCCGGTTAAAGCGATTCATCGCCGCCGCGGGACCTTCCCGCAAAATCATCTTCACGGCTTCCTCGGCGCTGTCGAGCATCCGATCAACAACCTCGAGATCTTTCTTTTTCATCGGCGCCAGCAGATACTCCGCGCCGTCTTCCACTTTCCGATCCGGAGCCACTCCAATCCGGATCCGCAAAAAATCCTGTGTGCCCAGCGCACCGATGATCGACTCGATCCCGTTGTGCCCCGCCGAACTCCGTCGCGTATGAATCCGCAACGTGCCCAGCGGAAAATCTAATTCGTCCTGAATCACAATCAGGTCCGATTCCGGCGCTGCCTCGTATTCCCGAAGCAACTCCCGCACCGCCAGTCCGCTCAAATTCATGAACGTCTCGGGCTTCGCCAACAGCACCATCTGGTCGGCAATCACCGTTCGCGCTGTCTGCGCCCGGCACTGGCGATTCCTGACTTCTACCCCCAGGTTCCCCGCGATTCGATCAATCGCCAGAAATCCCAGGTTATGCGGCGTGAACTGATATTCGATTCCGGGATTGCCGAGACCCACAATCAGTTTCACGCCCGATCCAGTTCCTCAAACCAACCCTCTTGTCATCCTGAGGCGGATGCTTTTTGTCCGCCGAAGGAGCTGGGCGAGCCGCGCGATGCGTCGCGTTCTTTGCGACGCAACAAACGCGCGACTGGCTCGCTTCCTTACTTCTTTTCCTTCTTCTCTGCCTTCTCCGGAGCAGCCTCGGCGCCTTCTTCCTCGGTCTCCTGCTTGCCCTTCTTGATAACCTCGGGCTCGGCCGGACCAGTCGCCGCAGCTTCCGCCGCCGCTTCTGGTGTGGCCACAACTTCTTCCTTCACCGAGGTCACGTGAGCCACCGGCTGATTCTCATCGGTCAGGAATTTGATTTTGTCCGAGTGCGGCAAATCCGAAACGCGTAGCACCTTACCGAACGTCAGATGGCTGATATCCACATCGATGTGGCTCGGAATGTCCGCCGGCAAGCACTCAATCTCAACCTCGCGCAACATCTGCTCGAGAATGCCACCCTCCTGCTTCACGCCTGCAGCCTCGCCGGTCAATTCAATCGGCACGCTGACGCGCAGCACTTTGTCGAGCGCAATGCGCTTCAGATCGATGTGCAGCAATCGGCCCTTAATCGGCTCATACTGCCAGTCGACGATCATGGCCTTGGCCGTTTCGCCATTCAGGTTGAGATCGAAAATCGTGTTGTGACCCGACTCGGAGTTCAGGATGCGTGTTACCACACGCGGATCCACACTGACCGGCACCGAGTCCTTGCCCGCTCCATACACCACAGCCGGAATCTTGCCCTCCAGTCGCACGCGTCGGGCATGGTTCTTCGTGCCCGGTTCGCGCTTCTGTGCTTCCAATACATTCGTTTCCAATGCAGTCGCCATAAATGTCAATTCCTATCTAAGAATTAAACGTTGTCATCCTGAAGCGGGCGTCCTTTGCCCGCTGAAGGACCTGGGCGCGCCGCGCGATCCAAGTAGCCTGCCCTGAGAGAGCGCAAGCGACCGAATGGGCGCGTTTGGCGCGCTTCCTTGTTACATAAACAACTTACTCACCGAAGTCTCTTCATGATTCGCCTGGATCGCCCGGCCAATCAGTCCCGCAATCGAGAGGACCGTAATCTTTCCTCCCTTTTCCGTCCGCGCCGCATCGGCCTCGGCGTTCAGCGGGATCGTATTCGTCACCACCACATGCTTGATGACCGAACCCTTTATGTTTTCCACCGCCGGCCCCGACAGCACCGCATGCGATGCGCAAGCGTAAACTTCGCTCGCCCCGTTCTCTTTCAGCGCCGCCGCCGTCTTCACCAGCGTGCCCGCCGTGTCGATCAAGTCATCGATGATCAAGCACGTCCGTCCATGCACATCACCGATCACGTGCATGATCTCGGCCACGTTCATCTCGACGCGCCGCTTATCGACGATCGCCAGGGCCGCGTCCACTTTCTTCGCAAAAAACCTGGCTCGCTCCACGCCGCCCGCATCCGGTGAAACCACCGTCAAGTTCGGCAGCGCCAACTTGCGGAAGTGATCCACCAGCACCGGCGAAGCAAACAAATGATCCACCGGGATATTGAAAAATCCCTGCAACTGCGGCGTATGCAAATCCACGATCAACGCCCGGTGCGCTCCCGCCGCCGTCAACAAATCCGCCACCAGCTTCGACGAGATCGGGCTCCGCGGCTTGTCCTTGCGGTCCTGCCGAGCGTAGCCGAAGTACGGAATCACCGCCGTGATGCGCCGCGCCGAAGCGCGCTTCAGCGCATCGATCATCAGCAGCAACTCCATCAGGTGCTCGTCCACTGGACGGCACGTCGGCTGCATCACGAAAACGTCCGCGCCGCGCACGTTCTCCTGAATCTGCACATAGCATTCGCCGTCGGCAAATCGCACGACCTGCGCCTGCCCGCGTTGCATTCCGAGAAAATGGCAGACTTCATCGGCCAAACCCTCATTGGCTGTGCCGCTGAAGATCTTGAACTTGTCGTCGGTTCGCGGCCGCAGTTTCCGATCTGGTTTTTCATCGGGCACTGGCGGACTCTTCTTCTCAACCTTTTCGGCTTTCTCGGTCGGCGTCACTAAAGTAGCCATGGTTCTTCTTGGGCTCCTGGCCTTCAGTTTTAACCGGTTGGTCTTGCCACTCCGTTGCCAGCGGTTTTTCTGGCAACTGGGTACTGGCCACTGACAACTGATCTTTGGCTGGGCCGCTAGGATTCGAACCTAGACAAAGTGCTCCAAAGGCACTTGACCTACCATTAGTCGACGGCCCAGTAAGCCATTGTCGATTGTTGTGGAATCCCCAAATCGGGGACTCTATTTTCATTCAACAATCGAAAATCAACAATCAAAAATTTGACCGAAAAACAGACATCAAAGCTGCCGCCGTGATCCCACTGCAGGCCTGCCCCCACAAACCATGCGGAGACCTTCCGCCACGAACCATGTGGAGACGGCCGCCTCAGGCCATGTGAGAACGGACGCCACAGGCCATGTGGTGACGGCCGCCTTCGGCCGTCAAGCGAAGGCAAAGCCGAGCGCATCCGACCACAAAACTCTACGTTCTAGTTTTAAAGATCTGCCGCCAGTACGACCTTCGCGTCAAAGTCACGGTGGCCTGTGCCGCCCAGCCAGCCTTCTTTAGCTTGCTCACCGCGGATACCGCGGCTTGCCGCGACGCAAACAGCCCGTACAGCGTCGAGCCAGAGCCCGACAGGGACGCATACTTCGCTCCCGCGCGCACGAACGCACGCTTTGCCTCACCTAGTTCGGGATACTGAGGAAAGACGACCTGTTCGAAGTCGTTCTCGATCCCAGCCCGGACGAGCCCGAGAAGCGGATTCCCGGCCCGGCCCCCTCGTCTCTTCCAATCCGAAGGAGCACTGGAGTGCCACTCGCTCAGCCAAGCCGATAAGCCATAGCCAAGCTCATTCATTCTATCGGAGCCATCAGAAGCCGTCAATTTCGCGGACGTTCTTGTAGGGACAGCCCCGGGGTCCCCGGCGCGCTCGCTGTTGGCGCGACGGGGTGGAGGTGCCCCCGGCTGTCCAACCGAGCGAAGTTCGGCAGCAGTTTCCTCTGCGCTTACCGATGCTGCCGACGGTTCCGTGGAAGAGCGGGCCTTAAGGCCCGCGTTCGGGCTCGTGGAGAAATGGGGCTTTAGCCCCTGTTGTTTATCCCACTCCGCAAACGCCTTCGGCGTCGACACCCCAATCTCCGGAGTCAACACCACACAAGCCACCGAAGGAAAATCCGTCACAGGATAGACCTGCTCCCCGCGTCCCACTCCCAAAACCGTCCCGCCAACAAGAAACAGCGGCAAATCCGATCCCACCTCCGCCGCAATCCGCAACCGCTCCACCGCCGATAACGATTTCCGCAAAGCCCGTTCCAGCCCGAGCAGCGTAGCCACGGCATTCGCCGAAGCCCCGCCAAGCCCACCCTGCACCGGCAACCGCTTTTCGATATCGATAACGACTCGCCCGCGCCCCCGCAGCGCCGCCATCGCCCGCTCCACAATCCGATAGCAGGTATTCGACGCATCCCGCGGCACCCGCGGATCCTCGCACCGAATCTCAATCCCGGACCCACGCTCCACCGAAACCCGAATTACATCATGCAGCCCAATCGTCTGATAAACAGTCAGCAACTCATGAAACCCATCAGCCCGAGCCGCACCAATCCGCAGGCCAAGATTGATTTTCGCGAACGATCGAACAGTGACGGTCATGGACAATTTGTTTAGATAACGAGCATAGGGTATCCGTTCTGCATTGCCAAGGAACAGTCAACGGGCCGTTTCACCAGCACATGCGGGTATACTTCGAGCGATTACGATGCTCACAGCTGCCTTATTTCGAGAACGCGGTCTCGGATACTTCGTCGTATTCCTTTACAGCATCGTTGTCGCGGTGCTGTGGATACCTGTGTTTCTCATTCGCCAGGGTGCTCGCCTCCTAAGGGAGATCGGCGTCGAAAGCTGGCCTCGAGCAGAAGGCTCAATTACAAGTGGTGAAGTGAGGGCGACCCACGGCTGGATTCTCGACTATGCGGTCGGTCAACTGGCGTACAGTTACCACGTTCGCGGTGAATACTACGCTGGCAGCATCACGCGACAGTATGCCGATGAACAAGCGGCTTGGGACTTCGTCGATGCTCGCCGTGGCAAAAGCGCGTTGATCCGCTACAAAGACGACAAACCTCAGGTGTCAGTCTTTCTCGAAACAGATCAGGGCCTTTTATGGAACCCCGAACCATCTCCAGCTTTTTTCACTCAACTCTGGCGACATTGGAGCGACGAATTGCGGCGTGAACCAACAGGCAACGACGCACCGGAAGCAAACGACGATGACTATGAGCCAATTTCGGAGCCCGAAAGATAATCGCCGATACAAGTGACCACCCGTTCAAAAGCGCTCATCCTCTTGATCGTCACTGCGATCGTCATCGCAATCATTGCAGTTTTCCTCCCGCCAATCCCCCAACCGCTCTCATACCACAACTTCGCCGAACACCGCTCTTGGCTCGGCATCCCAAACTTTGGCGACGTCACATCGAACCTCCCGTTTGCAATCGTTGGCGTTTGGGGATTGATTCTGCTGTTTAAACCTGGATCGATGCAGTTCATTGACAGCCGCGAACGGTGGCTTTACCTCGTCATGTTCGCATCTCTCATCCTCACCGCGTTCGGCTCCGGCTACTACCATCTCTCCCCCGACAATGCTCGTCTCGTTTGGGACCGCATTCCGATCATGATCGTCTTTATGGCCCTGCTCGCAGCCGTCATTGCCGAGCGCGTCACCGTCAGCACCGGACTTGCTCTCTTCCCCGTACTCGAAATTCTTGGCATTGCCAGCGTTCTCTACTGGCGCTCAAGCGAGTTGCAAGGACAAGGCGATCTTCGCTTCTATGCGGCAGTGCAGGTCTATGCCATTTTGACTTTGCTTCTCTCGCTTCTGCTTCCTGCCAAATACACACGCGGTTCAGACTTCGCCGTGGTGGTCGCTTTTTATGTCTTAGCGAAAATCCTCGAAGAAACAGACCGTCAGGTCTTCAGCGTCGGCCATGTGGTGAGCGGTCACACATTGAAACATCTCGCAGCGGCCGGGGCGGGCTATTGGATTCTGCGAATGCTACTGAAACGGAAAATCCTTCCTGCTCAGAAATCCGCGTGAATCCGCGTTGATCCGCGGCAAAGAAGTTGACTTTGCGCCCGTCCCAAAATGGGAATCTTCCCCGTGCGCAAAACCTGTCAAGCGAAAAATCCCGCGCCTCCTTCAAACTTCTCGGAGGAAAGGAAATAGAGTTCCATCCTCTCAGCGAGTTACTCATCTCTGACTGCTAAAATAGGAGAGAAGGGCGAAAACACTGGGCATGCGACACCGGAAATCCGGCAAGCTCGAACGGCGACCGGCATACGCGTAAGTCCAATGTTTGGAAGATTTTACCCGCAAGTCTTTTGTTTGGAAGATTTTGCGAGGGATGCTTTGGATCTCACCCACGCAAGTCATGTGATATCAATATTTTACGAAATTTGATCGAAAAAATTTTTCACGATATACAGTCTCGAGTCGCGAGTGCCCATTCGGCTTCTTCGTTCTCTCGCTCTGTGTAGAATGAACGCTGAATGTCTCAGGTAGCCCCAGCCATCACGCGCAGTCCGGCCGACATCGTCCAGCAGACCCCAGTCTCGCAGGCTCCCAACGGAGTCTGCTACGCCAGCGCCGGCGAAATCGCCGTCAACTCATTCGATCTCGAACGCATGGTCGCCGCCGTTCCCACGCGCATCGCCACCGCGCTCGAACGCAAGGCCTACTATTTCGTCCCGCTCACTGTCAGCCACGGGGATGAAACCCTGATCGCCGACCGTTACGATGTCGCCCTCAGCGACAACGCTGTCTGCCACCGCAATCTGACTCTCGGCGATTCCCAGTGCGTCTTCATCTCGACGCGCCTGATGGACGACAAATTTTCCGTCGCCTTCGAGTTTTACATCAACGTGGGCCACGCGCTGGTCGAGCGAGCGGGAGTTTCGCAGGATTTCAGTGAATTGGCCTGGAGCCACGTTGAAGCCGGAGTGCGCGGCGAAACCTCGCTTGACGCCTGGGAGGCCCGAAAGCTCGCCACCGCCAACGGCCCCGACGCCGAGCGCTACAAGACCGAATACTTCGAGGCCACATTCTCCGACACGATTTCGATCTATCTACTTTCACTCTATCTTGACGTGGACTACTACGATCTACGCGAGCGCGATTATCCTCTCCTTGCGCCGTCTGCCTTAGCCGAGCGCCTGCGCAAAGTCGCGGAACTATTTCCGCCGAACAGTGGGTTTGAATTTGCCGTCCTCTATAAGCGTCGCTGAAGAAGAGTTCCCCACGCGGAACTCACCCGCCCGGTCTCCGCGCTGGTACGGGATCCCGATCCGTATTCTTTTGATCACATTTGTGGGAACGCTGCTGGTCTTCGCCGTAAGCCTGCTGCTGGCAATCATCGGCACGGTCATCGCTTCCGCGCTGCGCGGGATTCATCCCGACATGCGCATCGCCTATCGCCTGATTGCCTTGCCCATGGCGGGTTTTGCGGGCACGATGATTTTCATCGGCTCCCTCGTGATGGAAGTCCGGCACTACCTGAAGGCGAAATCAGTTCGACCGTACTAGGCTGTCGCCCAGTTTTTCCGCTCGAGGATCGTTGGCGGCTCGTAGGTTTTCCCTCGCGCCAGCCGCTTCTCTTCTCGCCGCGTCGTCCACAGCAGAACCGGACCGAGAACCGCGGGCATCATCCGCGAAACCACACCCGACTCCCGCTTGAATTCCTCGCGCAGCGTGCCAATCTGGTCGCTGACCTTGCCGTCCACCTTGCGGAACTGCCGTTCCATCGCCCACAGCGCCGAACTATAGATTCCGCTCAGCCGGTGCATCTCGTTCGCAAAGCGTAACCGAACGCGAGCATCCGGCCAATCCTTGTACCGCTTCCATCCCGCCAGCAAAGTGCGCGAGATGCGATACAGGCTCGGCCCATTCACCTGAAAGTCGCGCCAGAACGCCCAATCCAGAAAGCGTTTCGAGTCTTCCCTCGAGATCGCGGCGTGTTTGAAGTTGAATTTGAATTGCCCGTGCACATCAGCATAGTCCACATCGCTCAGCATGCGCCCTTCGTCCGACATTTGCTGGTACAGCGGCGTTCCCGGCACGGGCGTGTACAGCATGAACTGGTGAAAGTCCGTGTCGTGGGAAACTGCATGTTCAATCTCCGACACGATGTTGTCGGGCGTGTGATGCTCGAGTCCGATGATCGTCGACCCCTGCACTCGGATGCCGTGCTCGCGCAACTCGCGCGTGAGTTGCCGCGTATCAGATCCGCTCAGCTTGCTATAACCCGCGCGAGGAGATTCCAGACCCATCCACAACCACGAAACCCCAAGTTCCACCAATTCCTGCATCGTGTATTTGCGGATCGCATTGGCCGACGCAAACACCGACATCGTCCAGCTCTTCTGCGCAGCTTTCATCCGGTCGAGCAAACGCATGGCCCGTTCACGATGCAGCAGGAAATTCTCGTCCATCACAAAAAACGAGCGCACCTTCAGCTGATCTTCCATGCTCTGCATGACGTCGAACAATTCATCACCGCTGTCAAAGAAGTTGACGAACTTTCCTTTACCGCCGAAGAAAGCGGAAGTCGTGCAGAAGTTGCAACCCATCGGGCAGCCAACCGACGGAATAATCGTTGCGGCGGTCGCGCCCTTTCGGTCCGGCAGGCTGATGCCCATGATGCGCGTGTTCATCCCCGAAACAATCGGCGGATGCTGGATCGGGGCGTCCGGATCTTCGCCAAGATACCGCCGCATCCACGAAACTCCTTCGCCGCGCACGATGAAATCGGCATCGATCATCTTCTCCACACCGGGAATCGCCGTCACATGTCCACCAATGACAATCTTGGAATTCGGCGAGACCTGGCGGATCATCCGGCACATCTCGCGCACCTTAAGAACATTCACGATGATCGACGAGATTCCCACGACGTCGTACTGATTGGCCTTAAGCTCGCGCTCGAAATCTTTTCGGGTAGGAAAATCGAGGACCGTGCAAGGCGCTGAAATATTGGCCTGGATCATCATGATTCCCCAGGACCGGTGGAACATGCGCAGCGAGAAGCTGCCTTGCGCGCGGGTTACCTGATTGTGATAAAGCTCCATCGGGTTGATGGAGCGGCTGCCGAATTCGTCGTCTTGCGCGTAAGGACCGAAGACCGAAGTCAGCAGGATGCGGGCGTGTGTGCCCTTGGGATGTTTCTCAACTTCAGCGGAACCACTCTCGTAAAGCCGGGCCGAAACGTCCACGTCTTCTTGCCATCCGTTTCCCCCCACATGCCGTTAACTGCATCGTAATCCTGCCAAGACACTTTGAACGCATACGGCGCCAGAAAACACAAAAACATTACAAAGCCAGGGACTACGTTTTGCAAACGGGATCAATCGCGAGTACCGCCCAACTTGAATGCCTTGCACTTTCTATCCTAGAATCGCTGGCCTATGGCATCCGAGCCGTTAGAGATTGAGCGCCTGGAGCAGGGAATCCTGAGCTTTCACGGTCCGCTCACAATGGAGAACGTCACGAATTTCAACAACGCAGTCAGGCGTGAGACTGCTCCGACGATGATTCTGGATTTCTCCGGCGTGCCCTATCTCGACTCCTCCGGGCTCGGCTCGTTAGTCAGCGCCTGCACGTCGTGCGTAAAGTCTGGACGCCGAATGGCACTGACCGGCGTCAACAAGCGGGTGCTGAAAGTTTTTGAGATCACCAAGGTCGAACAGATCTTTCTGATGTTTCCAACTCTCTCGGACGCGATCGAAGCGTTCACGAATGCGGGGACAGCGTAGCTTCATTCGGCGTGAAGTCTGCCACAGATCGGTCCTATGCGGCGCGGTCGTCCTGCGGTTTCTTCAGCTTTCCACCATTCACTGCGTTCAACCGAATCCGAGTCACCCGTGAGGTTTCTTCCAGAAGCTCGCTCTTGAACTTGGCGCCTTCTCCGGCCATGACAGATCCCGCGGCTAGGGCGAAGCGCAGCGCATCCGCCTGATTATCAAAATAAAGGACTACTTGTCCCGACATAGTACTCCCCCTGGGCTGCCAGCCAGCGAGCAAGAGGCTGGGAATTGGTTGATGCACTTCGACCTACCGAAGGTCGATCGTTGAGTTCGATTCTGAGAGTCTGCGCCAACACATCAAAGTGATTTTCTTGATTCCGAATTACTCGGTAGGACACAAACCGCGACCTCGATCTCGCGACGAACTCTCTCGCTGGTTTGCCGCCCCGGCTTCGGATATCATGCGTGGCATCTCATGCGCCGCACACGGGTTATTGCTCTTTTCGTCAGTCTTGCGAGCCTGCCTCTCGCCGCTCGTGACAAAGACGTCATTGGGTCGTGGGAGGGTGACTCCAAATGTACAGTCGCGAACTCGCCATGCCAGGACGAGCACGTACTGCTTCAGGTTTCCCAAGACAGGAAGGATCCATTTCAATTGAATCTGGACGCTTACAAGATCATTGATGGCGCGCCGGATTTCATGGGCACGCTGAGCTGTCACTATGAATCCAAAGCCGGTGTTCTCAGCTGCACGTCCAGCAACCGGGACAAAGACGATTGGGAATTCCATGTTATGGGCAATTCCATGGCAGGCCGACTGCTGGTCGATAAGACGCTTTACCGCCGACTCACGCTTCACAAGAGCCAAAAATAATTTCCATGTCTGTATTGATCTCGATGCTTCGCGGCGTGAATGTTGGAGCGCATAACCGGATCAAGATGGACGATCTGCGCGCCCTCTATAAGTCCCTTAAGCTCGAAGACCCGCAGACGTATGTCCAAAGCGGAAACGTCATCTTCCGCACCAAAGAGAAAAACCTGCTTCAGCTCTCGAAGAAGATTCAGGATGCAATCGAAAAGAAGTTCAAATTTCGGCCAGAGGTGATTCTTCGCACGACCGACGAATTCAGAAGCGCAATCGCAGCCAGTCCGTTTGCCGATCGTCCGGAACTTGAGCCGGGCAAAATTCTTGTGAGCTTCCTCGCTGGTGCTCCGCCAAGAGAAGCGCATACGGCGTTCGATCGTTTTAAGCAATACCCTGAGGAAGTCCATTTGAAAGGCTGTGAGCTTTATATCTATTTTCCCAACGGAGCTGGCCAGTCGAATCTGCCTTGGTCGTCCTTGGAGAAACTGCTGAAGGTGACGGGCACCGCCCGCAACTTGAACAGCGTCAGGAAAATGCTGGAGATGGCCGAAGAAATGGAGAAATCCTAAGAATTATGGTGAACATGAACCGCAGGATTTTTGTAATTTCATCCGCACTCGCACTCTGCACCGTGGCGATGGCGCAACAGAAGCCCACCGCGCGTCAAATCGTCGCCGAGATTCAGAAGCAAGTTGGCGTCGAGTGGCAGAAGGACACTGTCGACACATTTAAAGCGGGCAATCCCGACACGCCAGTCACCGGGATCGCTGTGACCATGATGGCTACGATGGATGTCTTGCAACGTGCATCGGCCGAGGGACTGAATTTCATCATCACGCACGAGCCAACGTTTTACGCGCACCTCGACACACCCGAAGGCGTTCCGCAGGACGATCCGGTGTGGGCAGAAAAGCGCGCGTTCATCGAGAAACATAATCTGGTCGTGTGGCGTTTTCACGATCACTGGCACATGCGCAAGCCTGATGGCATCGAAGCCGGTAACGTCCACGCTCTGGGCTGGGAGAAATTTCAATCACCTGACAACCAGTATCTCTTCGTGATTCCCGAGACTACGGTGAAGGAACTGGCGAAACAGGTGATGACAAAACTTGGATCATCCGTCCTGCGCGTGGTTGGAGATCCTGATATGAAAGTCACCAAGGTCGGATTCAGCCCGGGCGCGGCTGGTTCGGAACGTGAGATTCAAGCGCTCGAGAGAGACGATGTGCAGGTGCTCATGCTCGGCGAAACGCGTGAATGGGAAACAGTCGAGTATGCCGCTGACGCCGCGACTGAAGGACGCAAGAAGGCGCTCATCGTGATCGGCCACATCCCAAGCGAGCAGCCCGGCATGGAAGAATGCACTCGCTGGCTCAAGGGATTTGTGAAAGACGTTCCGGTAGAATTTATCGCAGCGAAGCAGCCGTTCTGGCTGCCATAGGGTGTGTCTTTTTTCTGCGCGTTCTGCGGCCGTTCTCAGCGATCTCAGCAGTAAGCTTTGCTGTCACCCAGCCGCCTAAGCGACTGGCTCAAGCTTCTCGACGATTCGGTCCGGATGCTGCGTGACGCCCCGTTCAAAGATGAGGATCCCATCCTCCATCCGGCTGAATTTCATCGTGAGCATGTCAAGAATGTAATTTTGCCGGATCGTCCACGGCTCTTTGCCACCCTGTTTCGGCAGGTCGGCAGCAGACCGCTGAACGTATCCGGAGTTGAGATTGAGCAGAGGTTGCGCTTCGAGCGAGGCGGGATCACACACCGGCTTGCAAGTCCGGTAACCGCGACGATCCATGTGATTCAGCACGCGGCAGACGAACGTGGAAGCCAGGTCCGCCCGCAATGTCCAAGAGTTATTCGTGTAACCCACGCAGAAAGCGAAATTGGGCACGTTGCCCACCATCGTGCCTTTGTAGACAAAGCTTTTCCCAACATCGACACTGACGCCATCGACCGTGAGGCGAATGCCGCCCAAAGCGAGCATTCGCAGCCCGGTCGCTGAAACGATGATGTCGGCCTCGAGTTGCTCGCCGGACTTCAGGCGTATGCCGTTTTCTATCAGTGTTTCGATTTCGTCCGTCGCAATCGAAGCGCGTCCTTTGCTGATCGCCTGATACAAATCGGCATCGGGCACAAGACAGAGGCGTTGGTCCCACGGCTGGTATCGCGGATTGAAATGCTTATCCACGTCGTACCCGTGAGGCAGGCTTCCAATCGCCGCCTTGCGCAGCAAGCGCCGAGCGTACCTGGGTGAGCGCCGGCTTAGTTGGTAAATTCCGATGCTGATCAGAATATTTTTCCAACGCACTGCGCGATGCGCCAGGTCCGTCGGCAGACACTTACGGAGTAAATTCGCAACGGGATCGTGCGTGGGCAAAGTCAGAACGTAAGTCGGCGAACGTTGCAGCATCGTGACATGTGCTGCCTTTTCCGACATGGCGGGAACCAGCGTGACTGCCGTTGCTCCACTCCCGATCACAACAATTTTCTTCCCGCTATAGTCGAGGTCCTGGGGCCAATGTTGCGGATGAATGAACTGCCCTCGGAAATTGCCGGCGCCGGGAAATGCCGGCTCGTAGCCGGAGTCGTAACGGTAATAACCCGTGCAACCGTAAAGAAAGTTGCATGAGTACTGCATGGTCTCGCCATTTGCGGTGGACTTGACCTGAATCAGCCAACGACCTTCATCCGACGACCAGGATGCCGATTCGACACGCTGCTCAAACCGTATATGGCGGTCGATCCCGAACTCGAGCGCTGTGTCGCGAACATATTGCAGAATGGATGCCCCATCCGCGATTGCCCTGGTTTCCTTCCACGGTCGAAAAGGATATCCCAGCGTGAACATGTCGGAGTCGGATCGAACGCCGGGATAGCGGAACAAATCCCAAGTGCCCCCAATTTCAGATCGCGCCTCAAGAATCACATAACTCTTGGTGGGACACCGCGTCTGAAGCCGATATCCTGCCCCGATTCCAGAGAGACCAGCGCCGATAACGACGACGTCAAAGTGTTCAACAGGCATATCCGGGCTCGCGGGCAACAATCTTATCCCAAACGTGCCGAATTGCCTCACCATCCAGGCGATTGGCATGAGCTGTCACGAGATGAGCTTCAACGTTCTAAGAAATTGGATTGAACTTCATTCCTGCGGCGGTTCTTGCAACACGGTCGCGGCGTTTATTCCCATGGCGAGTTCATCAACAATGCCCTTCTCAACGTAAATCGGGCGGACAAGTTTTCGCATGGCGGGCAGATACCAACCAAACACGGCAGCCCCTCCGACACAGATAGCGCCGCCACACATCAACGTATGCGGCGCACCGATGCGAGTGGCAAGCGCTCCAGCGATGAGGCTGCCAAACGGTGCCACACCTTGAATGGCCATCGAGTAAAAGCTCATCACTCGCCCGCGTTTCTGGTCTTCCGCAATCGTTTGCAGGATGGTATTGCTCGACGCCATCTGCTGCATGAAGCAGAAACCCGTCACCAGCAAAAGAAGTAGTGATAGCCAGAGCTGGCGGGACGCAGCAAATGCGACCAACGAGGCTCCGAATCCGGCTGCCGTAACCGCAACCAAGCGACCCAAACCGAGCACGCTAGGTCGGGCTGCGAGCGACACCGCACCGACCAGTGCGCCAACTCCCACCGCTCCCATCAGGAAACCGAATGTATGCGCTCCGCCATGCAGAATGGAACCGGCAAAGATGGGCATCAGCGCTGTATAAGGCATGCCCACCAGACTTATCAGCGAGAGCAACAATAAGATCGCCCAGATCGGGTGGAAACTTCGGATGTAATTCCACCCTTCGCTCAGTTCGGAGCCGATACTGGCGTACGCGCGCGGTGTCGCCGTCACGATGTTCATTGCCATCAGTGAAAATATGACGGCGATGTAGCTGATGCCGTCGATAAGAAAGCAATAGCCTTCACCAAATCCAGCGATCAACAACCCGGCGACCGACGGGCCAACCAGCCGCGCGGCATTGACGAGCGATGAGTTCAGAGCAATGGCATTCGGCAGGTCCTCCCGCGTCTCAACCATCTCAATCACAAACGCCTGACGAGCCGGCATATCGAAAGCATTCACCGCGCCCTGGAAGAGATTCAGCACGATGACCTCCGTCACCGTGATGACGCCGGAAAGCGCTAACGCCGCTAACGCGAACGATTCCAACATCGACAAGACCTGCGTCACGACGAGCACGCGATGGCGGTTCAGCCGGTCCACCCAAACCCCAGCGACCGGGCCTAAGAACAAGATCGGTATTTGCCCCGCGAAGCTTACGAGCCCTAGAAGAAACGGCGAGTGCGTCAGCCGGTAGACCAGCCAACCGGTGGCCACGCGCGTCATCCAGGTCCCGATGAGTGAGATCCCCTGCCCGCCATAAAACAGGCGGTAGTTTCGATGCCGCAACGCGCGCAGGATGAGGTGCCAGTTTGGCCTTCTTCTTTGACCCGAGCTGTTCAGTTCATCCGCCATGCTGAGTGCAGGGTCCGTTTAGCTTAAATCGTTTCTCTACCAGTTTGATTTCAAGAGTAGATTCCAGCTGGAAGCACCGCATTGCGCGAACTTGGATGCCTAGTGAAGGAATAGCGGCGGAAAATTGGACGAATCTGAGAACGGATTGGTCGGGACGGGCAGATTTGAACTGCCGACCCCTCGCACCCCAAGCGAGTGCTCTACCAGGCTGAGCCACGTCCCGACTGGAAAGGATTCCGCAGGTCGACCGCATTATCGGCGCCGTCCAGCGGAGGGGTTCCAAGCAATTCTACACTAGCTCGCTGCGCTGAAACGCTCGCGATCGTCGTGAAGCGTGGGCAGGAGCAAGGTTCAAGCATACATCGGCATGGTGCTGCTTAGTCCAGATCCCGCCAGTTCGGTCCGATCCCCATATCCACCTGCAGCGGTACGGCCAACTCGTGCACCTTCTCCATGTATTCGCGAACCAGCGGCTTCATAGTCTCGATCTCGTTTTCTGGCACTTCGAATACGAGTTCATCATGCACCTGCAATGTCATGCGTGATTTCAGATTGCGCTCGCGCAGCGCCACATCGATGCGAATCATCGCGATCTTGATCAAATCCGCAGCGGTGCCCTGGAGTGGAGTATTCACAGCAGTCCGCTCGGCAAATCCGCGCTGATTCGAGTTCTTGCTGTTGATGTCGGGAATCGGCCGCACGCGTCCGAAGAGTGTCTTCACTTTCATCTCCCGGCGAGCTTCTTCCAGAGTCTTGTCAATGAACTTCCGCACTCCTTCGTATGTCTCGAAGTAATTTGTAATGAACTGTTTCGCTTCGCTCGTGTCGATTCCAAGGTTCTGCGAAAGCCCGAACGGAGATAAGCCGTACACGATGCCGAAATTCACTACCTTCGCTTGGCGGCGGTGATCAGGCGTCACCATCAGCGGAGGAACTCCGAATACCTGCGACGCCGTCAAAGTGTGAATGTCATCTCCGCGGCGGTATGCGTCGACCAACAACCGGTCTCCAGAAAAATGCGCGAGCAATCGCAACTCAATCTGCGAATAATCAGCCGTGAGCAGCACACATCCGGGCTCGGCGATGAATGCAGCGCGTATACCACGCCCCAGCTCGGTGCGAATCGGAATATTCTGGAGATTTGGATTCGCGGATGAAAGCCTCCCCGTCGCCGTCCCCGTCTGGCCAAACGTAGTATGCAACCGTCCAGTCGACGACTTGATTAACGCCGGCAGCGCATCGACATACGTTGACTTCAACTTGGTCAGCTGGCGGTAATCGAGCACCATTCGGGCGATCGGATGATTCTCAGCCAGTTCTTCGAGCACATCGACAGCCGTCGAAATCATTCTTCCCTTGCCATATTTCACCGGCTTGGGCAGGTTCATCCGATTGAAAAGAACATCGCCCAGCTGCTTCGGAGATCCGACATTGAACTCCATCCCGGCAGCTTCGTGAACTTCTTTTTCTTTAGAAGTAATCTCGCGCTCGAGTTCTTCTGACATTTTTGAGAGCGCAGCCGTGTCAATCTTCACGCCGGCTTGCTCCATCCGTGCCAGCACCGGGACGAGGGGCAGATCAATCTCTTCGTAAATTTTGCCCAGGCCGGCCTGTTCGACTTCGTTGCACAGCGCTGACGTGAGCCGTCCGGTGATATCGGCGGACTCGGGCAATTGCCCACTCAGCTTCAGATTGAACCGCCTCAACGCAACGTCGGCAAGATTGTGCGAAGAATATGTCGGATCGAGCAGGTACGAATAAAGCATGGAATCATGACGTACGCCCTGGATCGCGACACCCATTGGCGTGAGTGTGTGAATCGCGGCCTTGTAGTCATGCACTGTTTTCAATATGTGCTCGTCGCTGAGGATCTGCTGCATACGTTTCCCGGCGTCGCCAGCGTCGAGAGTCACACTTACAGCCGAGCCGGCACTTGCTGAAATCGCAATCCGGCAACTGACAGATTCGAGGGCGCTCAGCGCCATCGCGCTCTCCATAAAGGAAAGCTGCGTGCTACCTGGCTCCTCTTCCTTCTCCTCTACTTCCTCGGCCGCAGGGACTGCTTCCGAGTGCTCGACAGCCACCGCGAGTACGGCGTCTTTGCTCAACGCCTTTACCACGCCATCGATATCGGCAGCTGTCTTGGCTTCAGCGTATTGCGTTTCGCTTACTTCAACGACCGGCAAAAGCTCTTTCAACAGAGATGTGAATTCAAGCTCAGTGAACAGCCCACGCAGCGCATCGACATCCGGCTCGCCCACGCGCATCGAGTCCACATCCAGCTCGACAGGAACATTCGTATCGATCGTTGCCATGCTCTTGCTGAACAGGATGGTATCGCGATTGTTCTGCAATGATTCGCGATAGGTTTTGCGCTCGACCTCGGCGGCACGTTCCAGTGCCTGCTCGACCGTTCCGAAACGCTTGATGATTTCCACCGAGCCCTTATCGCCGATTCCGGGAGCGCCTGGGATGTTGTCAATGGAATCCCCACGTAGCGCCATCACGTCGATGACGCGCTCAGGAGGCACGCCCAAAATCTCTTCTACCTTCGCCGCATCGCAAATCAAGTTATCCTTCGGCGGATTCAATATGTGCACGGTATCGTTCACGAGCTGCATCATGTCCTTGTCGCTCGACACGATGTAGACCGGATGCGATGCCTCAGCCGCTTTTCGTGCTAGCGTGCCGATTACGTCATCGGCCTCAAACCGCGTCACTCCAATCATCGGGATGCGATACGCTTCCAGTGCGCGCCGGATGTAGGGCACCTGCTGCGCGAGGTCCTCAGGCATGGCTTTGCGATTCGCCTTGTAGCCCTTGTACTCAATCTCCGTAAACGTCTGCGTCTTGATGTCGAACTTTCGGATACTGGTAACGGTCTCAGCCTGCTCGTCACGAAAGGTTCGGCCAGCTACGTCGAACACCGCAGCCAGATATTGCGGCGAAAAGTCGTCGCGCAACTTTCGCAACATATTCACGAAGACGTAGATCGCAGCCGTAGGAAGCCCCGTCTTGGTCGACATGGGCCGCTGCCGCGCCATTGCATGATAGGCGCGGAAAATAAACGACATCGTATCGATGAGGAAAATGCGCCCCTGAGATGATGGAGCCTCGTTGGCACATTCCTTCAAGGAACTGGCTCCGGGGGGCTTCTGAACCGCCAATTTGACGGTTGAAGCGCCAGGGGCCGGTTCTATCGGCAAGGTTTTTCGGCGCGGGGGCACCCGCTCAGTTTAGCAGCATGAGAGATGTTAGAAGTTCATCTCAAACTCCGCCTGGACGACCTTTTTGCCGGTCTTCGGCGAAACATTCCGGAAGATCAAGTGATATTTGACGGCCTGGTTCAAGGTCGGAGGTAGATTGGCGTTCACTTCCTGGTCGTGCGTCGAATCGGCAGAAAACACAGCATCGCTGGGACGCCCGCTCATAAGCGACGAAAATTGCTGATCGCTCAGCAACACAAAATCGACGTCGCCTGGTGCGGTGGTGGGCGCCCCTCCCGCCTGGATGAAGGACCGGAATGTTCCGTGCAACTGCGGGCTGTAAGCGTGAGCCGGAATTTCGAACGGCACATCAACAATGCCCGCGACTACAAAATTCTGATGCAGGACCTTGTTGCTGGTACCGACCACCGAATCGCCAACATAGTCGGAGGCGGTTGGTTTGTATTTGGCCTCGACGACTTCCACCTTGGTGAACCCTTTCATGAAGCTGGACAACGGGCTCCCCAATGTCTCAGATTCTTGCTCATCCTTGAGCGTATAGGTGTCTTCAGCATTGCGAGCCTGCTTCGCCGCTGCGGTGGCCTGATGCGCAACCGTCCCCGTCTGCAGTTCAACTGAGTCCGCCGACTGTTTCATGTGAATCCACGTGAAATAGCCAAGGAAGATCGTTATAAGAACGGCCGAAAGTAGCCCGAGCACACTTCGCATAACTCCCCCAAACAGAAGATCGTAGAGTTATTCGGATGGAGGCGCTAGTTATCGGAGGGCGCAGAGTGGTTACTTCGGTTTGCCGTATTCGGTGTTGAAATGCAGCTTGATTTCGCCACACGTCCCTTGTTCCGGAGAGTACACGACGCATGTATCAAACGGCCGCGAATAGATATGCAAGCTAACGGCGCGCTGACTGAATTCTTTCGGATTCACGACTCGATGAACCGGGTCTGCCGGGTCGACGGCGCATGGCTGGGAGGCATTCATCTCGACGATATTGAGTGGCTCCAGACAGCAAGTACCACACGCAAGATCCTGCTGCACAAGATGAAAGTTTTCTACCTGCAAACGTCCAACCGGAACCGCCATCCAGCAGTTCTGATCGCGATGGTTGTGTACCGAACTTGCCTGGCCGACTTCCCAGCAGATCGCCATTAACTCGTAAAGAGCAGTCCGGTCGATCAGGTTGCGCGTGTAGTGCTGACTGTTCCAGTTGAGATATGGCGCCAGAGAGTCCGCATCAACTGGATTCTGCTGAAGAAAATTTCGGATCGGCTCAGTCGGAATAAATGCCGACTCCGGGAAGGCCCGCAGTTCTTCTACAAGTTTCCGGATTGTGACTGTTTTCGCGGCAGTGATCATCAGTTACAGCGCTCGCATACAGGATACTTGTGTTTTATGGTTCTCTGCCAGCGCTCATAATATTGTTGCTTTCGCCGTGAGCCACCGCCGGATACGCGGCCTGCCTCTTCCTTCGCCTCAAGTCCCGAGGAAGCTCCGATTTCAGCAGCCACAAACCTAAAGCCACCGCAGCGCTCCAGGTGAGAGACACAAGCGCGAGCTGAACAATATCAGTCAGCCTACGACCGAGCCCCGTCGCGACGGGGACTTTTGCCACTTCAAAGCTGATCGCGCCCGCTATGAGAGCTGTGATGGTTGCTTTAGCCAACTCTCCCCACCGCAGTTCGCCGAGGGATACCAATTTCCGTCGATGCAGCAATCCTGCCAGCACTACCAGGTTTAATCCGATGCCGATGTCCGATGCCCATGCCAATCCGACAACACTAAATTTGTAAAAAAAGAATGAATAAATCGGGAGCGATGCCGCCGTCACAATCGTCACCGCGAGCATCGGCGTGAGCGTATTTCCCGCGGCATAAAATGCACGCGCGTACAGTCCCTGTGCCGACCAAAGTACGAGCGACACAGAGAACCAGAAAAAATAAAGCGCGGTCGGCTGCGTGTCCGAAGGCAGAAATTTCCCGCGACGGTAAACCAGATCGATCAGCGGCAACGCTGCTGCCATCATCCAGGTCGTTGCCAGGATCGCCGCTGCCGACACACGGTATACCGAATCGTTTACCGTGTCGGCAAATTCCTTCAGACGCTTCTCATTGAAGAGTCGCGCAAAAAATGGCAGGGATGCCTGTCCGGTTGCTTGCCCCAATACGGCGATCGGAACGGCGAACAAACGTTTTGCATAATTCAGCCGTGTGATGTCCCCGACGCCTTTGGCCGCATAGTGACGCAGAATCCAGTCGTCCGCCGTCACCAGCGAAACGCCCAGCATGAGTGGCACTGAGAGCTTCACCCACTCTCGAAAGGCCGGATTCGAGATATCAAACGATGGGCGGTAGCCCGTCCCAATCCGCGCCGCCCCAATGGCACTCGCCAGAAACGGACCCGCGAAGCTCCCGATCAGAGCTCCGTACGCCAGAGATGCAATACCCAGATGGTGCCCGCCGATCACGCCGCCGAGAATAATGAACAGGTTATAGATCAATGGCCCGAACGCGGGAAATAGAAACAGCCGATGCGAAAGCAACACCGCCGATACGACGCCCCCGACATAAAAAAAGATTTGGGCCGGCAGCAGAATTCGCGTCAGGTGTACCGTGAGTTCAATCTTGTCCGGCGTGAAGTCTTTCACGTACCAGCGAATGAACTCGGGTGTAAAAATTTCTGCCACGATCGTTCCCACGATCATGACGGCCGTCATCACGGTGATGATGATGGAGAAAGTTTTTTGCGCGTCCACTTCCCGCTTCTCCGCCAGAAATCGCGTGTAGATTGCGATAAAGGTGATGGAAGCCGATCCGCCCGCAACGATATAGTTCAGGAAGTCCGGAAGAGTGAAAGCTGTGACGTAGGCGTCAGTGGATCCCGCTGCCCCATACGCCCACGCGATATACGCATCGCGCACGTATCCGATGACACGCGACAGCATCACCGCCGTGATCAGCAGCAAGGTCGCCGAAAATGCCGTGTGCTGGTGCGACGGCTGAAAGAAGCGCAGCAGTTTTCTCATCGAGACCCGATCGGATTCTCAATCTTATCGGAATCTCAATGCCGCAGTGTTGATCGACTTGCTGCCGACAACGCGTTGGTAATCAAGAAAACTACCGCTGCTCCGGCGATACCCAGACCCTTCCTGCCGAGACCAGATCAACGTTCGGTACTTCGGTCGTTATACGGATCTGTTGCCACCCCGCTTTCTTTGGCGGCTTGACCAGAAAGCTCAGCAAATACTGGTTCTGAAGTCGGCGGGCCGTGTCCTCTAGATACGGAGTAAATGAAACAGGTGCGCCTGTGAAACCGATGTAATACGCCTCGCCACCCGTCTTATCAGCCAGCTCCGACAAATAGAGCTGTCCCCAATAACTCTGCCAATAGCTATGTGCAAAATGGCCGACTCCAGGTGTGTAGATGGCGGATACGATGATTCCGGCTTTTGCGGCATCGTCGGCTGCAGACTCAACATACGGATCAGCAAGATCGCCCGTACCGTAGTAGCGATCAATTCCGTCGGTGATGATCACAACTTCCCGGCGCTCTTCGCTCGCAGGCCACTTTTTCACCAGGTCGCTCAACGAGAAATATGGACTCGCATTCGCCCCGGCAACGCCCATCGGCAGCCGCAATGCATTTGCGGCCTGCGCATGGTCGTTCGTTGGATTCTGTACGACACGCGCAATCCCATTCTGCATGTAGGCGACGCCAATCTTCGTCGTAGCCGGCTGCGTGTTAATGAACTGCTTGATGCTATCCAATTGGGAACCTACGTTGAGGCCGGACTCGTCGTCGATCAAGATGAACAGTTCGAGTCCCGCCCGATCGCCTTGTAGAGCAACCCAATCGGTGACGGGATCGCGGTCGCGGCCTTGATACACCATCACATCTTCCTTACGAATCTCGGGTACCGTCGAACCGTGCTTCGGTTCTACGGTAACGACAATGTGAGCTGGAACACCCTCAGACGTCGCGGACTGCTGAGCCCACAGAGCTGGATTGAACACGACGCAGCTGAGACAAACAACGGATACCAGAAACAAAAAGCGTCTTTTCATGGAGCCTCCTTGTGCAACCACGAACTGAGGCCACATGCTTGTCAAACATAGACTTATAGGGCCTACCTAATTTCTTAGATGTCGCAAACAGGCTTCAGGAGTTGCCCTCATGAGTGCCGCCGCATTGCAACTGCCGCTATTTGCTTGGGCATCAAAAACGCATGCAATACATTCTTCTGGCAACAGATTACGATGGCACCCTTGCCCATGATGGTGTTGTGGATACGGCGACTCTTTCGGCCTTGGATCGACTCCGGGCCTCCGGACGCAAGCTGGTTCTGGTAACCGGCAGGCATTTGCCGGATCTCACCAAGGTGTTTCCGCAACTCGATCTGTTCGATCGAGTGGTGGTCGAGAACGGAGGCGTTTTCTATTGCCCTAAATCGGGTAAAGAAAAACTGCTTTGCGAACCGCCGAATCCGCGGTTTCTGGAACTGCTGCGTGAGAGAGACGTACCGTTTACTGCCGGGCGGACTGTTGTTGCGACTTGGCGTCCGCACGACACGGTTATGCTTTCCGCGATTCGCGACCTCGGCCTCGACCTACACGTAATCTTCAACAAAGAATCAGTCATGGTGCTGCCTTCCGGCGTAGACAAACGAACTGGGCTCCAAGCAGCTCTTCGGGAATTGCGCATCTCCCCGTCAAACGTTGTTGGCGTCGGAGATGCAGAAAACGATCTTCCGTTCTTAAGAATGTCCGGACTCAGCGCAGCTGTGGCCAATGCCCTTCCTTCGGTAAAGAAAGAAGCCGATGTCGTGTTGGATAAGCCACGCGGAGAAGGGGTGATCAATTTAATCGACGCTCTCCTCAGCGACGATCTCTCCCACTGCGAGGCGAAATTGCGTTCCATTGAATCCTCCTCAGCCCTCGGCTGAGTCGCGACAGAATGAACTCAGCTGCATTGCGAGCTTTATCCGTGCGTTATGCTCAGAAGGTGCCGTCCCGTTTTCCAACATCGGCAGACCATAAGCTGATTCAGATCGTTGATGCTGCGCTCGCCGAGGCCACGCGTAAGAGTGGAGCGTGGTTAGCTTGCCGTCCCGGCTGTACCCAGTGCTGCATCGGCGTCTTCCCGATAAATCAACTCGATGCGCTACGCCTGAAGCGCGGACTCCGCCAACTCGGGGAAGAATCTCCACAACGGGCGGCAGCGATTCGCGAACGCGCCCGCGAGTCGATCGCCCGTTTGTCGCACGATTTCCCGGGAGATCCGGCAACAGGCATACTCGACGAATCCGAGGCGGGAGCCCACCGCTTCGACGGTTTCGCAAACGACGAGCCTTGTCCCGCGCTTGATCCCGAGACCGGTCTCTGCGAGCTCTATGAGCATCGGCCCATGACTTGCCGAGTCTTTGGCCCTCCTGTCCGCTCCGACGATGGGTTGGGCGTTTGTGAACTGTGCTTCCAGGGAGCGACCACCGAACAAATCGCGGCTTGCGAGATGACGCCCGACCCGGAAGACATGGAATCTCGTCTTCTTGAAAAAGTTGAGAAAACTTCCGCCGTTCGTGGGCATACAATCGTCGCTTTCGCTCTTACAAGGTGATGCGGACAGCATTCTCAAGACTTGCTCTCATTTCAATTGGCATGGCCGCCGTTGCATTGGCGGCGCGCGCTTCAACGGACTTGGATGCATGGTTGCGCTACGCGCCGCTTGCCCCGGAGATCGCCAAACAATACGAGCACCTGCCGTCGAAGATCGTGCTGATGGGCGCCTCTCCCATTCTCAAAAACGCTGAAAGTGAATTGCTTGCGGGAGTTCCGAGGATCACGGGGCGAGCGCTGTCGCCGAGCCAAGAAATTGATGGAAGTGTAATCGTGCTCGCAACCTGGAAGCAGGCTCAGGCTTCCGTACCCGGTCTGACTCCGCGTCACGGTTCGATCGGAAACGGCTTCTGGATCACAACCGTGAAGATTCGTGGATCAGAATGTCTGCTGGTTACGGGCTCCGGCGACCGCGACGTCCTCTACGGAACGTTTGCGCTCCTTAGAAAGATTGCTCAAGGCGAAAGCATCGCCAACATCGACGAAGTGCAGCATCCAGCCGCAAACATCCGCTGGATCGATCAGTGGGACAACCTTGATGGCAGCGTCGAACGCGGCTATGGCGGTCGCTCCATCTTTTTTGACAACGGCAAAGTTCGCGATGACCTGACTCGCGCCGGACAGTACGCGCGCTTGCTCGCGTCGATCGGCATCACGACTTGCACAATCAACAACGTGAATGCTTCGCCGCAGGTTCTCGACTCCACATTCATCGCCCAAGCACGAAGGATCGCTGATGTCTTCCGCCCTTGGGGCATCCAGCTTTCTTTCTCCGTCGATCTCAGTAGCCCAAAAATAATTGGAGGTTTAGACACATTCGATCCCCTCGATGTGAAAGTCGCCGATTGGTGGCGCAGAAAAGCCGATGAGATTTATCGGCAGATTCCGGACTTCGCAGGCTTTGTGGTGAAGGCGGATTCGGAAGGCCGCTCAGGACCGTCAGCATATGGACGCACTCACGCCGACGCCGCCAACGTCATTGCCCGCGCGCTGACGCCCCATGGTGGGGTCGTCTTTTATCGCGCCTTTGTTTACAACCACCATCTCGACTGGCGCAACCTGAAGAACGATCGCGCGAAGGCCGCGTACGACAACTTCCATCCGCTCGACGGCAAGTTCGACCACAACGTCATCGTCCAGATCAAAAACGGCCCAATCGACTTTCAGGTGCGCGAGCCAGTCTCCCCGCTCTTCGGCGATTTGGAACTCACAAACAAAACCATCGAACTGCAAATCACCCAGGAATACACCGGCCAGCAGAAGCAACTCTGCTTTCTGGTTCCGATGTGGAAGGAAGTGCTCGATTTTGACATGCATCTACCTGGCAGCGAGCCCTCCCGTGTGAAAGACATCCTCTCGCGATCGAAGGTAATCACTCCTTTGAACGGCTTCGTCGGTGTGGCAAACGTGGGCCTGGACGAGAATTGGCTAGGCAGTCCGTTAGCGATGGCGAATCTCTACGGCTTCGGACGGCTGGCGTGGAATCCCAATTTGAGCTCCGAAGAAATCATCAACGAGTGGACGCGCCAAACCTTCGGCAACGATCCTCTAGTCGTGCAAACGATTTCGAAACTGCAACTCGACTCCTGGCCCGTATACGAAGATTACACAGGCCCGCTTGGCGCAGGCACTCTGACGAATATCACCGGCAATCATTACGACCCCGGACCGGAATCTTCCGAAGAAAATGGCTGGGGCCAGTGGCACCGCGCGGATCATCAAGGCATCGGCATGGATCGCACCGTCGCAACTGGCACTGGATACATCGGACAATATCCGCCGGAAGTGCAGCAGATGTACGAATCGCTCGCCGGTTGCCCCGACAACCTGTTGCTCTTTTTTCACCATGTTCCCTGGACCTATGTCCTGCACTCGGGCAAGCCCGTTATCCAACACATCTACGACTCACACTATGAAGGCGCAGAACGAGCGCACGAATTTATTGCGCGCTGGCAAAGCCTCGCGGGACACATCGACGAAGATCATTACCGCGACATCCTTGCGCGCTTTGAATTCCAGGCCGGAGAAGCGATCAAGTGGCGTGATGTGATCTGCAACTGGGCCTATCGCATGTCGGACATTCCAGACCAGAAGGGCAGGCTCGCATCTGCTAAGAAGTAGGAAACGAGTTCGCCACTACACTTTGCCAAGCTTGATTCCGGTGCATTCGAACTAGTTCTCAAGTTCTGCATTCCTGGTTTAGGTTGTTGCCTTCATCGAGGCACACCATGAAATCCTTCTCCCGTTCTCGGCGCAATTTTTCTGCAATAGCTTCTGGCGAGTTCGAACTGCCTTCTCGCCCTTACGCCGCCATTCAGTGGTCGCTGGCTTGAGTCTCAATCGGCGCGGCATTTCTAGCTGAGTCCAGGACGCGATCCGGCGCGGGTTTCCCTGAGCTGTGCAAGTAATATTTTTATGCAGGGTTGCGCAATCTTCGAAGTTCCGTTAACGTTTACGGTTCTGGGAAAGGTTAACGACTTAATTCCGGAAAAACTTGCTGGCTGTATCAGGCCGGCCGCGATGCAGGCCAATTACCATGGGAAAGTCTCCCACTACGCTCAGTGACATCGCCAAGTCGCTGGGAACCTCTATCGGAACCGTACACCGGGCGCTCCACGATAACCCCGGCGTGAGCCCCGCAACCAAAGCCCGCGTCTTGCAAGTAGCTAGGGCGCTCGGCTACAGGCCAAACCTTGCGGCGCGGTATCTCTCCTCGAAGAAGACGCTTCGTATCTCCGTCAACACGTTAAAAGGGACGACCTCATTTTGGGACGAGGTCCGCGCGGGCATCCGGGAAGAAGCCGAAGCAATTCTGCTCGAAAATGTTGAAGTTGAATTTCGAACCAGCCCTAGCCTGGGTGAAGGTGAAGAGGAGGCCTTCGAATCAGCCATTCAGGACAAGGTCGACGGCATCATCACCTTTCCCAGCCGGCCGGAAGCGCTTCGCCCTTGGATCCGTCGCGCATCTCGCGCCCGCATTCCAGTTGTTTGTGTGGCAACCGACGCTCCCAACAGCGGGCGGCTTGGCGTCGTCTCTGTGGACACCCTCGCCAGCGGTTCCATCGCCGCCGACCTGATGGGCAGGTTTATCGGCCCCAAAGAAGGATCTGTTGCCATCACGGTGTTCGACATGGCAATTACCGAGCACTCCGAAAAATTCGCTGCCTTCGATTCGACGCTCAAGAATTTCTATCCTAATTTGAATTTGCTGAAACCCATCGAGGACCACGACGTAGAAAAAGAGGCCTATCGCAAGTGCCGCAAGCTGTTTGAACAGTATCCCGAACTCGTCGGAGTTTATGTCACGACCGAAGCCTCGATCCCCGTTTTGAAAGCCGCATGCGACGCCAGGATCCTCGACAGGTTGACGATCATTACGACCGACCTCTTTCCCGACCTTGTTCCCTATATCCGTGCCGGCAATGTGGTCGCAACCATCTACCAGCGTCCGCGCGCCCAGGGTGAGATGGCTTTCCGCATGTTGCACGAATTTTTGGCTGAGGGCAGCCGGCAATCCCATCAGGTTGCCTTGGCGCCTCATCTGGTCATGCGCGGAAATCTCGATTTCTTTTTACGGCACCAGTCCCAGGAGTCCGAGAAACATACGGCGAAGCCCATGGAGACGCGGCACCCACTCCAGGATTTCGCATAGGTTCGGCAACACGCACGAGACGCAATCATGAACTATTTAGGCATTGATGTAGGCACAGGCGGTACGCGTGCCCTCGTCATGGACGCACAAGGTCAAGTCGTCGCCTCAGCCTCTGCCGAGCATCAGCATTTCGCGAGTCCGCGCCCCGGATGGGCAGAGCAGGATCCGCGCGATTGGTGGCATGCTTGCGGCGCTGCTGTGCGAAAAGCGCTCCAGACATCGGGAATTCGCCCGGAAAGCATTGCGTGTGTCGGTTTCTCCGGCCAGATGCATGGCGCAGTTTTGCTCGATGCCGCAGACGAAGTCGTACGCCCCGCATTGATCTGGTGCGATCAACGCAGCGAGGCACAGTGTGCAGAACTGGAAAACATCTTCGGCCGAGATACTCTGATCAAGCTGACGTGCAATCCTCCTCTCACCAACTTCACGCTCACCAAGTTTTTGTGGGTGCGCGAAAACGAGCCGCAGAACTGGGCGCGGGTGAAGCACGTCATGTTGCCGAAAGATTATGTTCGGTTTCGTCTGACCGGCGAGCGCGCCATCGACATGGCGGACGCCTCCGGAACTCTGCTGCTCGACGTCGCCAATCGCCGCTGGTCAAAGGAGGTCTTGTCCAAAACGGGGATCGACGAAAAACTGTTGCCGGCATTGTTCGAATCTCCGGAAGTCTGTGGCAAAGTTTCGGAGGCGGGAGCAGAAGCCACCGGACTACTCGCTGGCACTCCTGTTGTTGCCGGTGCAGGCGATCAGGCCGCCGGCGCTGTAGGCATGGGCATCGCCCGCGTGGGAGCGGTGAGCGCTACGATCGGAACTTCAGGCGTGGTCTTCGCCTCAACAGATCGTCCCGCGATGGATCCAGCCGGGCGCCTGCACACGTTCTGTCACGCAATTCCCGGACGCTGGCATGTCATGGGAGTAACACAGGCCGCCGGACTTTCTCTGCGCTGGTACCGCGACAATTTCGGCGCTGCCTCCCCCGGCGTGCAAGAGAAAGATGGCCGCGATCCGTACGACGTCTTTGCGGAAGAAGCGGCTTCTGCACCGCCCGGCTCCGAAGGTGCAATCTGGGCTCCCTACCTTATGGGTGAACGCACACCGCATCTCGATCCCAATGCTCGCGGCGCGCTGGTCGGGCTTACCGCTTCGCACACCAGAGCGCATGTGATCCGCGCGATTCTGGAGGGCGTCGCCTTCAGCTTGAAGGATACGTTCACCATCTTCGAAGAGATGAAGGTGCCGGTAAAGGCGATTCGTCTCGGCGGAGGTGGCGCGCGTTCGGCTTTATGGCGTCAGATCCAGGCGGATGTTTATGGACATGAAGTAGAGATCGTCTCCGCTGAAGAAGGTGCTGCTTATGGCGCCGCGATCCTGGCAGGCACAGGCGTAAAGGAGTGGTCATCCGTCGAGCAAGCCTGCGATGCCATCGTACGTGTCGCGAAACGAGTCGTGCCGAATCAAAAAGATTCCGCGGCCATGCAACAGACCTATCGGACGTACCGAAAGGTTTATCCGGCGCTGCGCGCAATGATGTCTTGAGTGGGGTTCTCAGGTTCGACGCCTCGATAACGTCCCCTCCGCTACTCACAGACGAAATTCGTGCTTTCCTTCGTCTTGCGCAGGTGAAGCGTTGATCCTCCAGTCGTCAAGGTCGCTTCCCTCGATCCGTTTAGTTCCAGCACAGCCGGGAAGTGGCCGCCGATTGTTATTTTGTTGCCGTGAATTTCTGCCGGATCGTCCTGGCAAGCGATCCCCGTCGGCCAGCGTACGGTCATGGTTTCCGGCGAATCTCCCACCAGGATCACCAGCCATCGGACTGTCCCGTTCTGAGGCGGATCGACCCTCCAAAATCCAACGGCTTGACGCTGTTGCTTTGTGGGCTTGATTTTATGAGTTTGGCAATTGGCAATTTGTGGCAGCAGAGCAATGCCCAATAAGACTGACATCGGAATCAAGTGTGGTTTATACATTTTTGCAGGAGAATTAAGATCCGCATCGCATAGCTATTCTCTTGGCTGAACCGATAGGACTTTCATTATGGACTTAAACCCATCTTGATCTGCAGCAAAGACTGTCACAGTCCACCTGAAAACAAATTTATTTTCGCGTAACACCAGCGAAATATTACCTCGCTAGATTCGGCTGATCGGTAACAACCGTTCAAACGAGGATTCACTATGATAAGAAGGCTTTTGCGAATTCTTGCCTCCGCTGTTGCTCTGACCGCTTTGTTAGGGTTGGAAGCTGCAACGCAGGCTTCTGCATAAGAGACCCCCAAGAATCGCATCGAACACGTACTGCTTGTCAGCATCGATGGCATGCACGCTGTCGATTATTTGAATTGCTCACAGGGCCTGAGCGGAGTCAACAACGGTCAACCCTACTGTCCGAATCTCGCCAAGCTCGGCCGCATTGGAGTGAATTATCTGGACACCAGTACCTCTCGCCCCTCGGATTCTTTCCCGGGCCTGATGACAATCGTGACGGGCGGAACTCCC
>Ga0335076_10000215_pt1 | contig 48728 bp, 36 predicted proteins | sample Lox_Sample_25_FD_206717 | JGI IMG/M metagenome (GOLD analysis project Ga0335076, IMG submission 206717) | Soil microbial communities from Loxahatchee National Wildlife Refuge, Florida, United States - Lox_Sample_2.5 | ecosystem: Environmental > Terrestrial > Soil > Wetlands | place: USA... | reverse complement strand
TCGGCTTCGGCGTAAAGCGAACGCATTTCCGCCAGCAATTTGCGTTGCGCGTAAGAAAGTTCGACCTTCGTCTGCTCACTTCGTAGCTGCGCTTGCTTGACGCGACTTTGCGTAGCGCCCCAATTCCAGAGCGGCAGTGTAAGAGACGCGAGGGCCGAGGAGCCGAGGTTGGGAATCCTCGCGGTCTCTGGCGGCACCGGCGGGCTATAGGTTGCGTAACGCTCGGCGTCGATACCGTACCAATAATCCAAAGTGACCGTGGGAAGGTACCCGGCCTTCGCGGTGATAACTTCCTGGCTGGAGGCTTGCACAGCGGCTAAGGCGGCGCGAATCTCCGGATTCTCGTGCGCAGCTTGGGACTCAAACTCGGCGCGCGCCGGAAGCGGAACGTTGGCGTGAAGGTCATCGGCGAGTTCGAAGTTATCGCTGAAATTCGGAAACAACAGGACGGAAAGGTCGAGACGGGCATTGGAAAGAGCCAGCTGCGCTTCGGATAATTGGCGGTGACGATCCTGGGTCTGAAGGTCAGCCTTGATTACGTCGGCATGCGCAACTTCCCCGCCCCGTTCGAGGTCTTGCGTGAGTTGGAAAAAATGGTCACCTTCATCGGAAGCGCTTTTTGCGATGGCCAACTTTTGTTCCGCCGCGGCGACATTGAAATACGCACGCACGACGGTGACTACGAGTCCGCGTGCCGCTATTTCCGACTGGGCTTTCGCGACGGCAGCCAGAGCAGCAGTACGGCGATACGAAGCGAAAGCCGCGGCGTCAAGCACCTCGTGGACATCTCCCTGGCTGACGTATTCGTGAGGAGCGTTGTTGGCGATATATTTGACGCGGAAAACGCTATTGTTGGGATCGGTGTACAGTTCCGAGGTCGTGAAATTAACCGAGGGAAACAAAGCGTCGCGCGCGAGAGCGTGATCCTGCTTGGCGATACCGGCTGCCGTAAGCGCGGAATGGTAGGTAGGTTCCGCTTTGCGAGCGAGGGCGATGGCTTGCTCTAAGGTGATCCGTACTGGCGCGCCCGCAGGAGGAGTTGCCACTTGTTGCTGGCTCGATTGCAGTGACTGAGATGCCTGAGGAGGCTGGGGAGCCGGCGTGTCGGGAGCCTGAGCCGCGGCAACGAAAGCTCCTAGAAAGAGAAAACCCAGGGCCGAAACAATACGGGAAACAAGCCAAAATGTGGTTCTCAAAGTTCTCATTCCAATTTTGCCGTTGTTTAAAGTGCAACCCGCTCCGAACGGAGCAGTGCCTACTTCGCTAAAGTAGCGAGCAGCAGATAAACACAGGATTAATCAGGCTTTGAGACGACCGGGAGAGTTGCGCTGAAGGTGCAGCCGGAGTCATCCGAACGAGCAAGAGTCAACTGCCCCTGATGGGCTTCGGCGATCCAACGCGCAATGGATAAACCGAGCCCCGCTCCGCCAGTTTCTCCGTCGACGCGCGAACGCGCCTTATCCGCGCGGAAAAATCGCTCAAACAGGCGAGACTGTAGTTCCTTGGGAATGCCCGGACCTTGATCGGTCACGCTGACCACATACTGATCGTCATTGCGGGAGCACGAGAGAGTGACAGTGGTCTGAGGCGGCGAATATTTGATGGCGTTGTCCAGCAAATTGAGGAGCATGCGGCCCAGCAAAGACTCGTCGCCCAATATCGGAAGATTAGGCTCAATCGCGGCAGTGAGATTAATGCATTTGGAAGCCGCAAGGGACCGGGCGCGCATGAGTGCTTCAGCTGCAACCTCATCGAGGTACAACTGGGCGAGTGTCAAGGGAAACTGGCCGGCATCGGCGCGCGCCAGGGTAAAAAGATCTTCGATAATATGAGCCAGGCGTCGCGATTCTTCCCGGAGAATCGCCAAAGTTTCGCGATATTCGGCCGGAGAACGGTCGGGGCGCGACAATGTCACTTCTGCTTCGCCGCGAAGAATGGCCACCGGCGTGCGTAGCTCATGCGATGCGTCGGCCATGAAGCGGCGTTGTTGTTCGAAGGAGCTTTCCAGGCGCTCCAGAAGCTGATTGAATGTTTGCGCTAATTGGCCTAATTCATCACGTTCATTGCTCACGGACAAACGTTGGTGAAGATTGGCGGCACCCATGCCGCGTGCCTGCGAGGCCATGGAAGCGATGGGCGCGAGGCTTTTCCGGGCAAGGAAATAGCCGCCCACGGCCGAGAGCAGGAGGGCAATCGGGATGGCCCAAAGAAACGTATCGCGAATGTCCTCCATTAATTCCCGTTGTGCGTGCAACGACTGAAGGACCACCAAATCGTAGTTTTCGCCGCCAGCGGAGAGGGGGCGCACCAGGACGCGCAGGCGATCCTTGCCGGAATGTAACGTGTACAGCTGATGAGCATTCGCGGTGTTCGCGAGAAATGATTGAAATGTTTTGCTGGCGAAGAAGTCAGAAGGCAACGGGGCACGGGAATTGTCGAGGTTCGGCAAATCAAGAGAAGTGAGGAGCGGCCGTCCGGATCGGTCGAACAACGCGAAACAAGTTTCGCGGAAGCGATGTTCCTGCATGGCGGCGGTGGCAGCGTTTCGAAACGCATTCGGGCCGCTTTCGTCGGCGAGCTCGGCGTTGAGCGTAGTAATGAAAGCTTCGGAAAGTTGCGCGATATCGCTATCGGTACGCTGGAGCGCATTGTGCCGGTAGAGAAAGTAGGTAAACACCGCAAGACAAATCAGGATAAAGGCGAGGACCAGGCTGTACCAGAGCGTGAGGCGCACGCGAACGGAATCAAGCATGCGGTTTTCTCGTGTGACGAGAGGAGGTATCGCTCTTTTTGTCGTTTGCCGATGGCTCTGGCGCGGGCGCCGTGGACAGCGACGGAGCGCACAGGATATAACCGCTGCCGCGGCGGGTTTGCAGAAGAGATTGCCCGTTTTCATCCGCGAGTTTACGGCGCAGGCGGTTTACATAAACCTCGATCAGGTTCGAAAAAGGATCGAAGGTTTCGTCCCAGACATGTTCGGCGATTTCCGACCGGCCAATGACGCGGTTTACGTTGCGCGCGAGATATTCGAGCAATGCGTACTCTTTTGTGGTGAGGGGAATGTCGCGTGTGCCCCGTCTGGCCGTTTGCGCACCGGTATCGATCTCCAGGTCACCGATGCGAATCCGAGAGGGGCGGAGTTCGGTGGGCCGACGTAAAAGAGCACGCAAGCGAGCAAGGAGTTCGCCGAACTCGAAGGGCTTGGTGAGGTAGTCGTCCGCGCCGGAATCGAGGCCTTTGATGCGGTCGTCAATCGCATCGCGGGCGGTGAGCATGAGAATCGGCATGCGCTTGCCAAGATCGCGAATATCGCGGCAAGTGGTGAAGCCGTCTTTGCCGGGAATCAAAACGTCGAGGATGACTAAATCGTAGTCGTTGATCTCTACTTGATATAGTGCGTCTTCGCCGTCGCCAACTACGTCGACGGCGTAGGCCTGTTCTTGCAGTCCACGAGTGACGAAACGAGCGATCCGGGAATCGTCCTCAACCAGCAGCAGCCGCATGGCCGTATGATACGGCAAAAGATTCGAAGAAAGACAAGATCAATCCGCAGCGGCGGGAGCCGCAACAGGAGCGGTTATAGTTACAGAATCCGGCTCCGACCAAATTTGTTTGCCGTTTTCTATTTCCAGCCTGTGCATGGTGATCGTCAGTCGATTGTGATCCACGTCAGCGAGCAGATAGTGGTAGTTCACGCCGCCACCTTTGAATAAATCATCAGGCTGACGGACGATCGGGTAGGGATGAGCGCCACCACCGCCGGTCACGAAATAGGTGACGCCGCCATGTTCGTGGCGCTCGTAGTTGTGAACATGGCCGCTGAAGACGACGAAACGCGCGCGGGAACGAGCTTGTTTCTCCTCGAGGAGTTTGCCCAAAGCTTGCTCGGTGGAACGCGCGGAATGGCCTCCACCCAGGACCTTGTTATCGGAAGAACTGGTATACGGGGGATGATGAAAGACGAAGAAGACGAAATCAAGCGAAGGGGAGAGGTGATCGAGCTGAGCATGCAACCATTCGCCTTGCGGCCCGGAGACTTCGTCGAGCGCGCTGTCGAGTACCAACATCAGCGAACTACCGAGGCTGACGGAATAAAAGCGACTGTCCTTGAGCTCGGGAAACCGCGCAAAGTAGTTTCCTAAAGCAATCTTGGGGTCGCCGTGGAGATCGTGATTGCCGATGGCCGGGAATACGGGGATCTTGTTTTCACGCCAAACCGCCGTTTCCGAATCGTAGACCTTCCAATCATCCGCATCGTAGCCGTTGTAGACGAGGTCTCCTCCGATGGAGACGAACGCTGGATGTTCTTTGGCTATCGCGGCAACCAGATCGCGGCGAACCTCGGAGTTAGCGGGCACGGTATCGTTCGGGTCGTGAAAGCGAGTATCGCCAAAGGCCACGAAGCGAAACGCGGAAGGCACATTCAGGACTAACGCGACGTGGTCGGCGGTATCGATCGATTTTCCATGCACGTTCCCGCCGGAGCAGGAAATGCTCGCAAACGCAAAGACCGCAAGGAGCAGAAATGCACTTCTGGAAGAAGGAGTCATGAGGCGTAGAGTAGCGGCAACATGAGATTTTTGGGTTAACAGATTTTCAGGCGCCATTCTTTAGGATGACATCGCGGTCAGCAACGGTTGCCGCGGATCAGGGATTTGTTGTAGAGGGCTGGCTCGGTTTGGCGTTTTGATTGAGGTTTTGAGGCTGAGCCTGGTTTTGATTCTGGATCTGGTTAACGGATTCCATATCCGATTTGGTAACTCGTTGAGAAACCTGCGCAGGAGTTGGCAGTTGAGACGCGTCCCAGCCGCCGCCGAGCGCCTGGATTAATTGCACCGATGCGGTCATGGAACTGGTGCGCAACACCGCGAGTTGCTGCTGATCAGAAAGCAGCGTAGTCTGCGCGACCAGAACGTTCAGGTATTGGTCCACACCGGTTTCATAGCGCGCCATCGCCAGTTGAAGGTAAGTCTGCGCGGAATCCACCGCCAGCTTCTGCTCCTCAATTTGCTTGGAGTAAATCCGTTCGGCGGCGAGGCTGTCCTCGACTTGCTGGAAGGCGGTCAGCACCGTCTGGCGGTAACTGGCCACGTCTGCATTGTAAACGGCAATGAACTGATTGACAGTGGCACGGCGCAAACCGGCATCGAAAATTGTCTGGGAAACGGAGGGTCCGACCGACCAAAAACGGCTGGGCCAGGTGAAGAGATTCGTAATCGAAGAACTCTCGAATCCGCCGCCGGCGCTGAGAGTGACGGTGGGGTAAAACGCGGCAGTGGCGATGCCTATCTGGGCGTTCGCAGAAACCATGTTTCGCTCGGAAGCTGCAATATCGGGGCGACGCTCCAGGAGTTGCGAAGGCACCCCAATGGGGATAGGTGGCGAGGAAGTGTCGAGGGGTTTTATCTGCATGGAAAAAACGGACGGAGTGGTGCCAATGAGCACAGCAATGGCGTGTTCATACTGTGCGCGGGCAATCCCCAAATTGGTTGCAGCGGACTCCGCGTTCTGTAGCGCATTTTGGGCCTCGACAACGGAGATCAGTGTATCCACGCCGGTTTCATAGCGAGCCTGAGTCAGCTCCAGAGAACGCTTGTCGGCCTCGATGGTGTCCGCAAAGATCTTCTGCAGCGCATCCTGACCGCGCAACTCGAAAAAGAAAGAGGCCAAGCTTGCTTGCTCTGTGAGACGAACATTCTCAAGGTCCGCAGCGCTGAGTTGGGCACTGTATTGGAATTCGTGAATGGTGTTGCGCACGCGCCCCCAAAGATCGGGCTCCCAAGAAGCCTGGAAGGGGATGGCATAGAGAGTGCTGGTATTGCCGGAAGTGGAAGTACCGGTCGTGCCGGTGCTGCCGATGGTGTTCTTCAGATTGCCTGAACCGCGAGATCGCTGATAAGACGGGGAAGTGCCCACGGTTGGGTAAAGCTGCGCCCGGGCCTGGGTGACCAAGGTGCGGGCTTCCATATAATTTTCGTACGCTTGCTTGATGTTCTGATTGTCGATGCTCAATTGTTCTTCGAGAGCATTCAATTCCGGATCGTTATAGATCTCCCACCATTTCCCGCGCAACATGGCATCTTGGGGTTGCGCCACTTTCCACGGACCCCAATCTTGGTCGGGCTGAGGGATTTCTTTGTATTCCGGTGGAGGCGCCTGCACCGTTGCTGCCGGGCGATGATACTTCGGACCCACAGTGCATCCGGCCAGCAGGATCGCTGTAATTACGGAAAGCGCTGCCAGTTTTACGTTTTTTTCGCTCATACATCCTCCCTTGCTAATCCGCAGGAGAAGGCGCTGAAGCGCCGCCGTGAAATGTGTCGCGCTCTTTGTGCATCAAGCGAAGACGGAAGCGATCGAGGATCAAGTAAATGACCGGCGTGGTATAGAGCGTGAGCAATTGGCTCATGATCAGCCCTCCAACGATGGTGATGCCAAGCGGACGGCGCAGCTCCGACCCTGTACCAGTGCCAAAGGCCAGGGGCAGAGCGCCAAATAGCGCGGCCATCGTAGTCATGAGAATCGGACGGAACCGCAGCATACAAGCTTCGAAAATGGCTTCGCGCGTAGTTTTGCCGCCTTCGCGTTCGACTTGAAGCGCGAAGTCGACCATCATGATGCCGTTTTTCTTGACGATGCCAATGAGCAGCACAATGCCAATGATGGAAATGACGTTGAGGTCTTCCTTGAAGATCATCAGGGCTAACATGGCGCCAACGCTGGCTGAGAGCAGCGTAGACATAATCGTAAGCGGATGAATCAAGCTTTCGTACAAAATCCCGAGAACGATATAAACGGCCAACAGGGCGGTAAGAACCAGGAATTTTTCCGAAGCAAAGGACTGCTGGTAGGCAAGAAGGGTCCCGGCGAAGAAACCGCGCACTGTGGTGGGAACGCCCATGCGTTCCTTGAGTTGCTCGATGGCGAGGGTAGCCTGACTCAGCGAGACGCCCGGCGCGAGGTTGAAGGAGACCGTGACGGACGGGAACAAGCCCGTGTGATTGATCGCCAGGGGTATGGTGTTGGCTTGATTGGTGGAAAGTGCGTTGAGAGGAACATTTCCAGCTGCCGTAACGCTGCTTGAGCCGGTGGGATGGAAGTAGACGTCCTTCAAGTCTTCTGGTGATTGCGAGTACTGAGGATCGACTTCGAGAACCACATAATATTGGTTCAACTGCGTGTAAATGATGGAAGTTTCGGACTGGCCAAACGAGCTGTAAATTTCGCTGTCGAGCGATTGCGCGGTCTGCCCCAGTCTGGCAGCAGCAACGCGATCGTAGTTCAGGAGAACATTCAGTCCGCCATTCTGCTGATCGCTGTTGACGTCCTGCAGACCCGGGGTCTTTTTCATCTCGGCCAAAAGCCGCGGCCCCCAGAAGGCCAAATCCGTGACGGTATCGGACTGGATGGTGTACTGGTAAAGGGCGGCGCTGTTGCGTCCGCCGATGCGAAGGTCTTGCGAGGCCTGAAGAAAAACGGAGGCAGCCAGCAGCTTGTTAAGCTGAGGACGAAGGCGGTTGATGATGGCTGGGGCGCCGATTTTGCGCTCGTCGAGGGGTTTGAGAGCGACAAAAACATTCCCAGTATTGGTGGCGCCGCCGCCGCCGGTAAACACAATCACGTTTTGGACCGCAGGATCTTTCTGAACCACGGCACTGATCTTCCTGATGGAATCGTTCATGGACGCAAACGAAGCGTCTTGGGGTCCTTGCGCCGCTCCGCCCAGCGAACCGGTGTCTTGTTGCGGGAAAAAGCCGGTGGGGATTTTCAGGAGAATCACCACATTGAGGACAATCGTCAGAATGAAAGCCGTCATGACCAGGAGGGAGTTGTCCAATACCCACTGCAAAGTATGGCGGTACAAGGAGAGGAGGCTATCGAAAAACCGCTCGGTGGCCATGTAGAAACGCCCGTGCTTTTCGGCGTGCTCGCGCTTCAACAAGTGCGCGCACATCATGGGCGTGGTGGTGAGGGAAATAACCATGGAGACCAGAATGGCGGTGGAAAGCGTAACGGCGAACTCGCGGAACAGCCGTCCGACGATCCCACCCATCAGGAGAAGAGGTATGAACACGGCAATCAAGGAAATGCTGATGGACATGACTGTAAAGCCGATTTCCTGGGCCCCTTTCAGGGCGGCCGCCATGGGTGTCATCCCTGCTTCCAGATGACGGCTGATATTCTCCATCACCACGATGGCGTCATCGACGACAAATCCAGTGGAGATGGTGAGGGCCATCAGAGAAAGGTTGTCGAGGCTATAGCCAAACAAATACATCACCGCAAATGTGCCGATGAGGGAGACGGGAACGGCGACCGCGGGAATCAGAGTGGCGCGACCGTTGCGTAGAAACACAAAGACAACCAGGATGACCAGGATGATAGAGAAAACCAGCGTGCGCTCAACGTCATTGACGGAAGCCCGGATGGTGGTAGTGCGGTCCAGCATCACGGTCATGTCCATTCCGCGGGGGATGGATGCTTGGATGGAGGGCATCTCAGCGCGGATTCCGTCCACGGTGTCGATGATGTTCGCGCCGGGTTGCCGAAAAATGATGAGCACGATGGCGCGCTTGCCGTTGAAATAGCCGGCCACGCGGACATTCTGAACGGAGTCGATGACATCGGCGACCTGGTCCAGACGAACAGCCGCACCGTTCTTATAGCCAATGATGAGGGGCTTATAGTCGTCGGCGTGAGAGATTTGACCGTTCGCAACAATGTCAGCGGTGGTTTGACCGTCGGTGATCTGACCGCGAGCCAAATCCGAGTTTTGCAGGCGCAGAACGGACTGAATATTGGACATCGTCAGGCCCATGCTGTAGAGCTTGGTCGGGTTCACCTCAACGCGCACGGATGGCAAGGCGCCGCCACCGACGCTCACTTGCCCGACACCCTGCAATTGCGAGAGCTTTTGCTGTATGACGGTGGACGCTTCGTCGTAAAGCTGAGCCGGCCCATATTTGTCCGAGGTCAGGCACAAGATCATGATGGGAGCATCCGCGGGATTCACTTTGCGGTAGGTGGGATTCGACGGAAGATTGGCCGGCAGATAAGTCCGCGCCGCATTGATGGCGGCTTCTACGTCCCGGGCAGCACCATCGATACTGCGGCTCAGATCGAATTGGATAGTGATGGAAGTAGTGCCGAGGCTGCTTGCGGAGGTCATCTCCGTGACACCGGCGATGTGACCAAACTGGCGTTCCAAAGGGGTCGCGACTGAGGAGGCCATAATCTCCGCACTCGCCCCTGGCAAGCCGGCACCCACGGAGATGGTCGGAAAATCAACCTGTGGAAGTGGAGAAACAGGTAGCACTTTATAGGCGATCGCCCCGGCAATGGCGATCGCGGTAGTTAGAAGCGTCGTCGCCACCGGCCGAAAAATGAATTGGCGCGAAATATTCATGATTAATCCGCTGGCAGCGGTTCGGCTCCGGGGTTACGACGCTCACCGCGGGAGAAACGGTGCGCCAGGCTGTCGAAGAAGATGTAGATGACGGGAGTGGTGTAAAGCGTGAGGACCTGGCTGACCAGCAACCCTCCGACCATGGCAATGCCCAGCGGACGGCGCAACTCAGAGCCGAAGCCGGTTCCAAGCGCGAGCGGCAAGCCGCCGAGCAAGGCAGCCATGGTGGTCATCATAATGGGACGAAAACGGAGCAGGCACGCTTCATAAATGGCATCAGTGGGACTTTTGCCATGCTGGCGCTCAGCCTCAAGCGCGAAGTCCACCATCATGATGCCGTTTTTCTTGACGATGCCGATCAACAACACCAGTCCGATAATGGCCACCACGCTGAGGTCCTGCTTGAAAAGAATCAAAGCCAGGAAGGCTCCCACTCCGGCGGAAGGCAGGGTGGAAAGAATGGTCACAGGATGGATGAAACTTTCGTACAGCACGCCCAAGACAATGTACACGGTGACGAGCGCGGCGAGGATCAATAGGGGCATATTGGAAAGCGAATTTCGGAATGACGCCGCGGTGCCCTGGAAATCCGCCTGCACACTCTTGGGCATGTTGAGATCTTTTTGCACTTTCGAGACCGCAGTAATCGCGTCGCCCAAAGCAGCGCCGGGTCCCAAGTTGAAAGACACGGTGATGGCTGGAAATTGCCCTTGATGAGCGATGGAGAGCGGCGCCGTGGATGTAGAGAAATGGGCGAATGCGGCGAGAGGTACTGCATTGCCAGGTTGAGAACTAGTGTTTCCGGCGGAAGTGGCGCCCTTGCTGGAGGTAGATGTAACCGTGCTGGGAGTGAGTACGGTTACCGGGGGCACCAAGGTGTTCGCAGAAGGCGTGTAGAGAGGAGTGGAGGTCAGAGCATTGGAACCCGCTGACGTGGACCCGTTGCCGGTGGAGCTCGCGGCCGCTCCGGTGGTACCAGTGGAAGAATTCGAGCGGATGTACAACTTGTTGAGTTTGTCCGGATCGCGTTGAAACTGAGGTTGCGCCTCAAGGATCACGTGGTACTGATTCAACTGCGTGTACATGGTGTTGATCTGCCGCTGGCCAAAGGCATCGTACAAGGTGTTGTCAATATTCGTGGGCGCGATTCCTAAACGGGAAGCGGTGGGCCGATCGATGGTCAGAGCGACGGCCAGTCCTCCAGGCTGCTGGTCGGTCGCAACATCTTCCAATTCCGGCAACTGCTTGAGCTTGTCGACGAACTTGTTGGTCCAATCAGCGAGTTCGTTCGGGTCGGGATCTTCCAACGTGTATTGATACTGCGTGCGACTGACACGATCGTCGACAGTAATGTTTTGCACCGGCTGCATGAAAAGCTGAATGCCCTGCACATTCTGAAGACTGGATTGCAGTCTGCGAATCACGTCGGAGGCGCTAAGGTTCCGCTGATTGAGAGGCTTGAGATTGATGGACATTCGGCCACTGTTGCCGGTGATGTTCGTTCCGTCGGCTCCGATGAAAGACGACAAGCTTTCCACGGCCGGGTCCTGGAGAATTACGTTGGCCAGCTCCTGTTGCTTTTGCGCCATGGCTTTGGAGCCTATGGTGGGAGAGGCTTGCGATATGGCCTGGATGATTCCGGTGTCCTGGATCGGGAAAAATCCTTTGGGGATGATGATGTAGAAAAAGATGGTGAGTGCGAGTGTGCCTAACGCGATGAGAAGCGTGATGGTCTGGTGGCGAAGCACGACCTTCAACGTGCGGCCATAGAAATCGATCATACCCTTAAAGGCACGCTCGGAAGCCCGGTAGAAGCGGCTTTGTTGCGTCTCTGGATTGTGCCGCAAGATGCGCGAGGCCATCATAGGCGTGAGTGTCAGAGAAACGACCGCGGACACGATGATGGTCACGGCGAGAGTTACGGCGAATTCGCGGAACAGGCGCCCAACCACATCACCCATAAACAACAACGGAATCAACACGGCAATCAGTGAAACCGTCAGGGATAAAATAGTGAAACCGATCTGCTCCGCGCCTTTCAACGCCGCCTGCATGGGCGACTCGCCTTCCTCCAGGTAGCGGGAAATGTTCTCCACCATGACGATGGCATCGTCGACCACAAAGCCAGTAGAAATGGTGAGGGCCATGAGCGATAGGTTGTCGAGACTGAAACCCAACGCATACATCGCCGCGAAGGTACCGATCAGAGACAAAGGAACCGCGACACTGGGGATGATCGTGGCATACAGACTTCGGAGGAAAAGGAACATGACCATGACTACGAGACCTACGGTCAGCATCAACTCGAATTCCACGTCCGACACGGAAGCTTGAATCGGAGTGGTGAGGTCTGTGAGCGTGGTGACGTCAATGCCAGCGGGAAGATTGCTTTGCAGCTGGGGCAGGAGCGCTTTGATACGCTTCACCACACTGATGGTATTGGCGCCGGGTTGACGCTGGACATTCACAATGACGGCCGGAGTTTTGTTCATCCAGGCGGCGAGATTTGTATTTTCCACGCCATCGATAATCTGGGCCACATCGGTGAGCATGACCGGCGCACCGTTACGGTAAGCCACGACAACGCTGCGGTAATCTTTGCTGCTGACAAGCTGATCGTTTGCGTCAATCTGGTAATCCTGGCGGCTGCCGTCGAAGTTTCCTTTAGCGGCGTTGACGCTTGCTTGCGTGACCGCCGTTCGCAAATCCTCCAGATTGATGCCATAGGAAGACATGGCCGCAGGGTTGGCCTGGATGCGTACCGCCGGTTTTTGTCCGCCGCTGATGCTAACCAGACCAACGCCAGCTAACTGGGAAATCTTGGGAGACAGCCGAGTGTCCACCAGGTCTTCCACTTGTGACAGCGGAATCGAGCTGGAGGTCACCGCGAGTGTAAGCACCGGAGCATCCGCAGGGTTGGTCTTGTTGTAAATGGGAGGCGCGGGCAGGTTCGCGGGCAAATAGGTTTGAGACGCGTTGATCGCGGACTGAACTTCCTGTTCCGCGACGTCGATGTCCAAACTCAGATTAAACTGCAGAACGATGACGGAGTTGCCAGCAGCGCTGCTGGAGGTCATCTGGCTCAATCCTTGCAATTGGCCAAACTGGCGTTCGAGAGGCGCGGTAACCGTGGTAGCCACCACTTCCGGACTCGCTCCGGGATAGAAGGTCAAAATCTGGATGGTCGGATAATCCACCTGGGGAAGAGCGGAAACCGGCAACTGCGTGTAGCACACAATGCCCACGAGCAAGATCGCCGCCATCAGCAGCGAGGTGGCAACCGGCCTCTGAATAAAAGGTGTGGATGGACTCAAGGAGAACTGCTCCCAGGGTTGTTTGCGGGCACGGGCAGCGGAGTTTTGGAAACCGCGATCTTCGAATTTTCCTGCAGCTTATCGAAGCTGCTGGTGGCGACCTCCTCTCCGGGGTTCACCCCCGTCACTTGAGTGATGCCATCGTCGGTGACCCCGGTCTGGATGGTGCGGTTGTGCACCACATCGTTCTGAACCACAAAAACGAAGGCAGTTTTGCCGTTATGTTGAATGGCTGCTGCGGGAATCAGGGTGGCATCGCGAATGGTGTCCACCAGCAGCCGGATATTCACGAACTGATTAGGAAAAAGGGCGGCATCTTTATTGGCGAAGGACGCGCGGGCTTTCACGGTTCCGGTGGTCGTATCGATCTGATTGTCGAGAGTCATCAGAGTGCCGATACCGATTTTCTTTGTGCTGGCGCGATCGAACGCATCTACGGTTAACCTGGCGTTCTTGCGAAGGCGTGGTTGGACTTGGCCCAGATTGTCCTCGGCGATGGTGAAGATCACGGTAATTGGCTGAATCTGGGTGATGACTAATAGTGTGAGGTTTCCGCTGGACTGGACTACGTTTCCCGGGTCGACCAGCCGCAAACCGACTTTGCCGTCGATGGGGGCAGTGATGTGGCAATAATCCAATTGCACCTGGTCATATTGGACGATTCCTTGATCCAGTTTGACGGTGCCTTCGCTCTGCAACACGAGTTTTTCCTGGTCATCCAGGGTTTGCTTGGGAATGGCTTTGCGAGCCCAGGCATCGCGATAGCGTTCGAGGTCCATCTTCGCCTGGCCTAGGACGTTTTGATCACGCTCCAGAGTGCCCTGCGCTTGGGCGAGCGTGGCCTGATAAGGCCGCGGGTCGATATCAATCAAAGGATCACCTTTGTGCACTAATTGGCCTTCCCGATAGTGCACCGCGATTACAATTCCGTTCACCTGGCTGGTAATGGAGGCGGTATAGACCGGGGTTACCGTCCCAATGGAATCCAGATAAAAACCGATATCGCCTTTTTTCGCAACGGCCGTCGTCGTGGTTACCGGCCCGCCGAATCCGCGCCGGGCGGTGGCCGGGCTGGGCGTGCTGTTACTCTTTCGCAGAATCAAAAAGAACGCGGCAGCAAAGACCAGCAGGACTACGATCCAAACGAGAGCACGGATACCTTTGTGCCTTGAAACAGAACCAGATTGTAAGTGTTGTGGCCCGCTCTGGGCATTCTGATCAGTGGGCAATTGGGTTTTTCCTCGGCATGAACTGTAAGGCCGGACCTGGCTTCAAATGTCCTGAGTTATGGACGGATAGTAACCCAGATTTGGATACAAGCTATAGGGGCGGGACCCTATCGCGAGGGCGAGGACAACGCAAGGGGGTATTAGCGGCAGCCGGGAACTGCGGTTGAGATGAACCTACAGCCTTAGAAATGCAAAACGATGCTGACGACTACCTGGAAATTGTTCTGATTTTCGTTGTAATACTGTGAGAAGACCCAATCGCCCTCACCGCGCAGTGACCAACGCGATTGCATCCGGTAATCCACACCTATGCCCGCCTGGGCCATCAGTGAAGTCTTCGAACCGTACGCGGTTTGCGGCTGCAGGTGCGCTCCGCCAACCAACCCATGTGCCCAAGGCTCCCAACGGGCGCGCCGGCTGCCGATGCGAATGCCCCCAGCGCCGCCAAAAATCTTGGCGCGGCTGTTCGGGAATACATCCGAGCCAAAGCCTGTAATGACATTGCCTTCCAAACCGAGCCAGCTGTTGGTGAAATAGGTGACGTCAGTATTCACGCCCACCATATTGGCGTCGAAAGCTCGGGAGTTAAAATGCAGATATTCCACGCCGACGCCCAACTGCCAACGATAATCGTCGCGGTCTCCAAAGAACACGTTTTTGGGTGCAGGAGTTGGAGCTGGCATAGCGGGGGTATCCGCGGCGTGCGGCGCATCGGCATTGACCGAGTACTTCGCTACCGGAAGAGCATCGCTATTGGCCGCAGAAAACAGTGAAATTTGTGAAGCTGAAGTCGCGCTGAAGTCGGCGCCTGCATTTGTTCGACCAAGCGCAGCGATATCTTGCGCGTTCACCCCGATGGCCATGACACCCACGAACATCGCCCCTATCAGTACCTTCTTCATACACTCCCCTCAGCCTCTCCAGCCGGTGCCCTTCGCAACTACCAGCCTGTATTTCTAGGGTAACGAATCTAACCCCGTCTCACGGCAAATTGTCCCGCGGATGTGCCGAGGCGGGTAGCGGCTCAACGGGTTAGGCATACTATAGCGCATGTTCGCGCCGATGCTACAGGGCGTGAATGAGATTTATCGAGTTGAGCTTGGACTTCGGAGACTGGCTAATTCAGGGAACAATGGAATAGTTGTGTACGGCTGCGCCGAGAGAAACACCGGCGCTCGCCGCTTGCGGAATCCACCAGGACTTGCGGACCCAGTCGTGCTTGCTGTGCATCATGCGCATTCCTAAATAATCCATGATCAGTGGAGCGATTTGCGTGGTGGCATAGATGGCGTTGGAAGTGGCGAAGGGCCGCTGCAACGGGTCTCCTTCAGTCCCGTATCCGCTACTAATGGCGCGCCGGGTAGTCCACGCGTCGAGAGCCGCAGTGCTGTGGCCAGCCACGATCAACCCATACCAAGTTTTGCGCTGGCGCGAAGTCTCATAAGGTTCCGCGGCGGCCGGTTTAACTTCGGAGCTGATGGCAGGCTGGAGGGAGACGGAATTGGCTCCCAATTTTGTGCCAGCCAATGAGTCCCCCGTAGAATCCGGCGAGTTCCCCGTTTTGGGTAAAGGCGCATCCGGTTTTACCGACGCGGGCGCCAGGGACAGCTGAGGGGATGAGGGATTTGTTGTTTCCAGTGCCACTGGAACCGCATTGTTTCGAGGAGTATCAGCAGGAAACGTGGCACAGCAGAACAACAAAAGTGCGGAGAAAACCAAGGACCACCTCAGTGATTGCAGGCCGGGGGAAGGGGGTCCGGGTTCGCTGCAACTGCATACGAACTTACTGTACCGCGGTGCAGGCGTCAGTAGTCCTTCGGTCACGTTTTGATTAGTACTTTTCTGTCCTTTGGGACAATGGCGGCGAGTCTGCCGAGCATCTCGAGAACTGCTATAATCCGGCGCGAAGACATCTCTCCTGTCTCCTAGAGGCAAAATGCCCGGTTCCGATTCTTCGTCGGCCAAACGAGCACGCCAGCCGCAGCCCGGTTCCAAACCCCCGCGATTTATTGTGATTGAAGGACCGCTTCGCGTGGGCAAGACCACGTTGGCGCGCATTCTCGCTGAAAAACTTCACGCCCGGCGCATTTATGATTGCGAGGACAATCCGTTCCTGGCAGATTTTTATGCGGAGAAGGTTGGCGCGGCGTTTCAATCGCAACTCTACTTTTTGATGGAGCGCCAGAAGCGCATCCGCGAGGCATTATTGAGCGAGCTACCTCCCGGTCCGGTCATATCGGACTTTCTGATGGAAAAGGATCGCATCTTTGCGAATCTCAATCTGGATGATGCGGAGCTGAAGCTGTACGAGCGCTATTACGAAGCGCTTACAGCGGGGATTCCCCAGCCGGACCTGGTTATTTATCTGCAGGCCAAGCCCGAAGTGCTACGTTCCCGCATCGCGAAAAAGAAGGCGCGGGAGGAACGGCAGATTTCGCCAGATTATGTCGAAGAGGTTTCCCGCGCTTACGAACATTTTTTCTTCCGTTATGAAGGCGCCGATCTCCTGGTCATCGACACTTCGGAAATTGATTTTGTGGAGCGCAGCGAAGACCTGCAGCAATTGCTCCGGCGTCTTCAGGAACCGGTTAAAGGCACACAATATTTTCTGCCCCTGGGCGGAAGCGATTAGATTCCTGGCGCGCCGCGTTTGAACGATTTCCTTGTCAGCTAATCGGAACAGAGAAATGCCGCGTGATTTGTGCATGGCATTTCAGGAGATGAACATGAACCTTTGGAGTCGACGCAAATTTTTTGCAACCACGCTAGTGACCGGCGCACTGGGGAGTACTGCGAATCTGTTCGGCAAATCCCCGCTGGCGGCCCGGTCGCCTTCAGTAAATCCCGGCTCGAAACGGCCTGTAATTATTTCCTCAAGAAATGGCCTGCACGCACTTGAAAAAGGAATGGACGTGCTGAAATCGGGCGGGGACACTCTGGATGCGGCGGTCGCCGCGGTAACCGTGGTGGAGGATGATCCAAACGATGATTCTGTGGGTTTCGGTGGGCTACCCAATGAGGAAGGCATGGTGGAGCTGGATGCCAGCGTAATGCACGGGCCGACGCAGCGCTGCGGAGCGGTCGGTTCGGTTCAGCGCATTAAGAATGTGGCGCGACTGGCTAAGACCGTGATGGAGCGGACCAACCACACCATGATCGTTGGCGATGGGGCGCGGCGATTCGCGGTAGACCAGGGGTTCGAAGAAATAAACTTGCTGACAGAGCATTCGCGCAAAATCTGGCTGGCGTGGAAGGCGCGTACAAGCTTTAACTGGAGACCCGGGATCGATAGCCCGGAGTGGAAGGCCACGGTTGCGCAGATTTTTGACAATGATCCGGAGCAGATCGAATATGCAATGCGCGTTATCGAACATCCGCCTACTGGAACGATCAACTGCCTGGCGGTGAATGAGAAGGGCGAGATCAGCGGCACAACTACAACCTCCGGCCTGGCGTGGAAGATCCCCGGGCGTGTGGGCGATTCACCGATCATCGGAGCCGGGCTGTACGTGGATGGCGAAGTGGGCGGCGCGGGATCAACGGGTAAGGGCGAGGAGAACATCAAAATTTCGGGCGGTCACACCGTGGTGGAGTTGATGCGCAAAGGCATGAACCCCGGTGACGCGTGTATGGAGGCGTTGGGGCGAGTAGCGCACAACTATAGAGGCGACAAAAAGAAACTCGGCACGTTCCATCTTTATTTCTATGCCCTGAATAAAGATGGCGAGTACGGCAGCGCGTCACTCTGGAAAAACGGCTACGAAAAATCGAAAGTCGCGCAATTTGCAGTCCACGATGGAAGTGAAGCGCGCCTGGAAGCGTGCAAGACGTTTTTCGATGTTGTCAGCCAGGAAGAGGACTAATTCCGAGTCAAATCTTCTGGTGTATCCTGTCCTTTATGGATCAGGTCAACGTAGTCATCATCGGTGGCGGGGTTGTGGGTTGCGCCATCGCCGAAGCATTGTCTCATCGCTGGCAAGACGTATTCCTCATTGAGCAGTACCCCCGGCTGGGTATGTCCACCAGCACGCGAAACAGCGGGGTGATCCACTCCGGGATTTATTACCCGACCAATTCGTGGAAGGCGCGGCACTGCGTAGAAGGAAATTGCCTGACCAAACAGTTTTGCGAGCAACACAACGTGGCGCATCGCATGACCGGCAAGCTGGTGGTGGCGAAATCGAAGGACGAAGAGCCACAACTGCTGGCGCTGCTGAAAAAAGGCCAGGAGAACGGCGTGCAAGGCCTGCAAATCATTGGGCCCGCGGAAATCCGCGCTAAAGAGCCCCATGTTCAGGGCTATTCCGCGTTGTACGTGCCCTCCACAGGCATCTGTTCTGCGGAAGAACTGGTGCATACATACGCGCGGCTGGCCGAAGCTCGCGGTGCGAATATCCTGACGCGAGCAAGGGTGCAGGAGCTTGAACCGCATGCCGACAGCGTGCGCGTCACATTGAATGTGGGCGATGAAGAACAGTCCGAAGTGGAAACGGTGGAGGCGCGCTGCGTAATCAATTCCGCGGGGTTGCATGCGGATGAAATTGCGAACCTGCTTGGTCCGCGCCCGTGGAAAATCTACCCGGTTCGCGGCGAATATTGCGAAATCCGCGGGCCCCGCGCCGAGCTTGTGCGGAATCTGGTTTATCCGTTGCCGCACACCGACGGGCTCTCATTGGGATTGCACTTCACAAAGACGATGTGGGGGACACTGCTGCTCGGGCCCACCGCGAAATACGTGGACAGCAAAGAAAATTACGAGCGGGACCGCATGACCGTTCCGGAATTTGCGGTTGATGCAACAGACATGGTGCCGGAGATCCGGGAAGCCGATTTGCAACTGGCCTACACGGGATTGCGTCCGAAGCTGGTGCCGCCTACAGGAAAAGGCATAGTGGATTTTGTGATTGAACCCGATAAAGAATTTCCGCAGGTGATTCACTTGGTGGGCATTGAATCGCCGGGACTCACTGCGGCACCTGCGATCGCACGGCACGTGGCGGCGCTTGTCGAGCCAGTTCTCCAATAAGCATCACGATAAAAAGAGAAGTTCCGGGTAGCTCTATTCAACAATTACCCGAAGAAATTTCTTTTTGCCTGCGCGCAACAGGAACTCTTGTGGCTTATCCAGATCTATCTCTTTTCGTGGATCTTCGACCGTGGTTCCGTCTATTTCCACGCCGCCCTGTTTGATCAGGCGTTCCGCTTCGCTTTTCGACGGAGCTAGTTTCAAGTCGACCAGCAAGGCAGTCAGCTTCTTTGCCGCACCACAAGCGATTTTTTGCGTGGGAGCTTCCGCAGGCGCCTGGCGGTCGCGGAACACACGTTGGAAATTCTCGGCGGCTTTGCGTCCGGCTTCATCGCCCTGAAAATCACTGACCACTTCTTCGGCCAAGCGCATTTTGGAATCCATTGGGTGCAGCTTTCCGCTCTGCACTTCTTGCTTCAGCTCCGCGATCTCCTGGGGCGTTCGATCCGTAACCAATTCATAGTAAGACCACATCAATTCGTCGGGAATCGACATCATTTTGCCGAACATTTCGCCAGGCGTTTCGGTGATTCCCACATAGTTGCCGAGACTCTTGGACATTTTTCGTTCGCCGTCCAGACCCACAAGAATCGGCATGGTAAACACCACTTGCGGCGAAAGGCCGTATTCGCGCTGGATTTCGCGATGCACCAGGATGTTGAACTTCTGTTCGGTGGCGCCCAGTTCCACATCCGACTGCAGCATCACTGCGTCGTAGGCCGTCAGCAAGGGATAAAGTAATTCGTGAACAGCGATGGGAAGATTCTTTTCCAGGCGCGACCGGAAATCTTCGCGTTCCAGCATGCGTGCCAGCCGGTAATGCCCGCACAGCCGCACCACGTCGTAGCTGGACATTTTGCCGAGCCATTCGCTGTTGTAGCGAACTTCGGTGCGGTCCTTGTCGAGAATTTTGTACACCTGAGCCAGATAGGTTTTCGCGTTCACTTCCACCTGCTCGCGACTGAGCGGCGGACGCGTTTCCGACTGGCCGGTAGGATCGCCGATCATCGCGGAGAAATCGCCGATCAGGAAAATCGCGGTATGGCCCAAGTCTTGAAAGTGCTTCAGCTTACGCAAAACGACGGTATGGCCCAGGTGAATGTCTGGAGCAGTGGGATCCACGCCCAAATACACACGCAGGGGCGTGCCGGTTTTTGCGGAATTGGCAAGCTTCTGCCGCAACTCGTCTTCGGGAATCACTTCCGCCGCGCCCTTCTTCAAGTAGGGGAGTTGTTCTTCAACGGGCTTGAACTGGGTTGTGGTCATCCTGTTTACGTGCCGCCCAGCAAGACACGGCGGCCCTCAATTCGGTAATTTTCTTCCAAAACAAATTTCACTGCTTCGCTGTAAATGCGATGTTCCTCTTTCAGAATGCGCTGCGAGAGCGACGCTTCGTCATCGCTGTCGAGCACGGGAACTACGGCCTGCAGAATAATTGGACCGGCGTCCAGATTTTCGTCGACGAAATGCACCGTGCAGCCGGCAAATTTCACGCCGTGTTCCAGAGCTTGCTTCTGCGACTCCAGCCCGGGAAAAGAGGGAAGCAACGACGGGTGAATATTCAGGATTTTCTCTGGAAACGCGGCCACGAAGTAGGGCGACAGCAAGCGCATATAGCCGGCCAGGCAGACCAAATCCACTTTATGCTCTTGCAATACTGCGACTACCTGGCGATCGTATGCCTCGCGTTGCAGGCCTTTGGACGGGATCAGGCATGTGGGAATTCCGCGCGCTTCAGCTCGTTGCAGGCCCAGGGCATCAGGCTGGTTGCTGATAACAATAACAATTTCGGCGCCGGGAATCCTGCCGGCCGCAACGCTATCCGCGAGGGCTTCGAAATTCGAGCCGCGCCCGCTCAACAGCACCGCAATTCGCTTGTTCATAAACAAAAAAACGTTAGCACACCTGTCGCAAGGCACCAAACCTCCCTCTGCTTGCTTCCACCTGTCTTCTTGGATTACTACCTCAATGACTCAGCGGGATACGATGTGGGGAGGCTCCCCAACCCTTGTTGTCTGGAAAGATGGGACGCGGGATTCAATGATGTTCAGGTTTTCGTGGTCGGGGCGGGCAAGACAAAATTCCGGTTTGCGAGCGGGGAAAAGCAGGGTAAGCTGCTTGGGCGAATATAAAGCGAAATAAGGAGACACCATGAACAATCCCCGCCAACTTCGCGACCTCATCTCCGTTGGTCCTGCCATCGAACGCGACTTCCACATGCTTGGAGTCCGTGGTGTTCGCGAATTGGCAAAACAGGACCCGCAGAAAATGTATTCACGGTTGCAACGGCTCACCGGCACGCGCCAGGATCCTTGCGTGTTGGACACGTTTCGTGCCGCGGTCGCGCAGGCGCGGAACCCACGACTAGCGGCCGAGAAGTGTCAGTGGTGGTATTGGAGCCGTAAGAGGAAAGCCCAAGAATTGTCGCCACGAAGCGAATAGCCGATCCGGCAATTGCGACAAACTTGAAAATCAGGAGTTGAGATTGAGGGCGCCGGAGTAGACGAGCCGGGCTTTTCCCGTGTCGCCGCGTTCGATGCGGCCAATGCGGAAGAATTTCTCGCGCCGACGCTTTAGATCCGCCTCAGCGTTCTTCACGTGTTCCGCAGGAACAATCACGATCATTCCGATGCCCATATTGAAGGATTGCAACAACTCGTCTGTATCGATTTCGCCGAGTTTGGCCAAGTATTTAAAGATCGGAGGAATGGGCCACTGATCCAGATCGATGATGGCTTTTACGCCGCTGGGCAGTACTCTGGGCAAATTACCGGGAATACCGCCACCGGTGATGTGAGCCATCGCCGAGACCCAGCCTTTGACCAGAAGATTTTTCACCGCTGGGGCGTAGCAGAGATGGGGTTTCAGGAGTTCCGCACCGATTTTATTTCCCACTTCCGCGACGTAAGTATCCGGCTTGAGATTTGCCACTTCGAACACCAGCTTACGTGCCAGTGAGTAGCCGTTTGTGTGCAGGCCGGCCGATGGCAGCCCCAGCATCGTGTCACCGGGCTTGACCGCTTTGCCATTGAGGATTTTCTTGCGGTCTACGGCGCCGACGATAAATCCGGCCAGGTCGTATTCTCCCGGCGGATAAAAGCCAGGCATTTCGGCAGTTTCTCCACCAACGAGAGCGCAGCCTGCTTTGCGGCAGGCCCGGCTCATGCCGTCGACGAGTTGTTCTACCACTGCCGGTTCCAGTTTACCCATGGCCAGGTAATCGAGAAAAAAGAGGGGTTCCGCACCTTGCACCAGGATGTCGTTGACGCAGTGATTGACGAGATCGCCACCCACGGTAGAATGCACGCCCATAGCCGTTGCGATTTTCAGCTTGGTGCCTACGCCATCCGCGCTCGAAACCAGCACCGGCTCGGTCCAGCGCTTTCCGTCAAGAGCAAAGAGCGCACCGAAGCCACCGATTCCGCCCAATACCGCGGGTGAAAAAGTCTTGCTGGCCAGGTGCCGGATGCGCTGTTTCACGTCATCAGCGACAGCAATGTTCACTCCTGCGTCGGCATATTTCATCATTTGTGGCCTTTAAACCGTTTATCACTACGACGAGAGTGCAGCTTGTGGACTCACAGTCACGGGAACGGCGCGGCCATGAGGAACAAATGCATCAGCACAAGTCACACGGTGGGCGGTCATTGCGTTCCGCTGGGACCTCGAGGCCCCGTCGCTGGGTGAGTCAGGGCTGCCTACAGCTTAAAACACATGGAACAGTCTGCGCCACCGTACAGTTCCGGGATGAATGATGGCGTTCAGGTAAGCTTCGAATCGCGCGCCGATATCGCCGTTCCAGGCATCGCGCGGAGCGTCGAGGGACATGTAGATGAGAACTGGGGTGCCTAAAATATCCTTGCGCGGCACGCATCCCCAGAAGCGGCTGTCATAGGAATTCCCTCGATTGTCACCCATGGCGAAATAACAATGATCCGGCACGTGATACGGGAACTTGGTTACTTCATAGCCCGGCGGCGCCTGGCCAGCGGGTGCGGGCTCCGTCACGCCCAACGTGTAATTCTCTTTTAATCGCTGACCATTAATCCAAACGGCGCTGTCGCGGATGTCCACGGTGTCGCCCGGCAGGCCGATCACGCGCTTTACATAATCCGGTTGAGTAGGGTCAAAGGGCGGTTTAAAGATGATAATTTGTTGCCGCTTGGGATTGCGCCATAGGGACACATGCCAATTCGTGAATGGCACGCCTGCGTCGTACCCGACGCGGCTCATGATCAGGTGATCCCCGATCAGCAGCGTGTTTTCCATCGAGCCGGAAGGAATCACGCGAGCCTGGCCCAAAGTGCCATTGATCAGCATGAAAGCAAGGATCACCCAAAACCACGCGATGATCTCGCTCTTGACTCGTTCGCTCAGCGGGACGGCCACTTCCGGCTTTTTCGCGCTCACTTTTACGGCATCAGCTTTCACGTTTCACCCATTTCGCCAATAGACACGAACGCGTTAGTGCGTACAGGTCGCAGGCGTTCTCAAAAAGTCTCAAATAATCTATGCCAGCGGACCCGGCTCGGATGCAAGACCACTTCGGCGTAAGCGAGAAAGCGCTGACCTATATCGCCGTCCCACGCTTCTTCCGGAGCATCCACGGACATATAAATGGTTACCGGAGTTCCGATGATGTCATCGCGGGGAACACAGCCCCAGAACCGGCTGTCATAGGAATTGCTGCGATTGTCGCCCATGACGAAGTATTGGTCCTTGGGAACAGTCAAGGGCAAGCCGTGAAACGCAGACAGCATCTCGTACCGGTCCGGCAATTCCGTGGGGCCAGTTGTGTATTTTTCCTGCAATTTCTTACCGTTGATCCACACAGCGCCATTGTGAATATCTATGCTCTCACCAGGCAGAGCAATCACGCGCTTGATGAGATCGGGTTTATTGCGGGCATACGGGGGGCGAAAGATGACCATTTGCCCGCGGTGTGGGTTGCGCCAGAGGGACACATGCCAATTGGTGAACGGGACACCAGCGTCGTAGCCGATACGGCTCATGATCAGGTGATCGCCGATCAGAAGCGTGTTCTCCATCGAGCCCGAAGGAATGACGCGGGCTTGTCCCAAGGTTCCATTCACCAGGAGGAAGACAAGAATGACCCAGCACCACGCGATCATCTCGGACTTCACGCGGGCTCCCATCGGAAATTCCTTGCTCCACCCTGATTTTTTCTGCCTGCCGCCCTTAGCCTTCACGTTCCACCGTAACTTCTTCCTGTAGTTTTCCCGTGCCGTTCTTTTGTTTGACCTCCAATTGCACCAGGTCCGTCGGATACACCCCGGTGTAGCAGGAAGTGCAGAACTTCCCTTCCGTATCGTTCACCGCCTGACGTAACCCCTCCAGGGAGAGGTAGCCCAGGGAATCCGCCCCTAAATACTTGCGAATCTCTTCAGGCGAATTGGACGACGCGATCAGTTCCTCTTTGGTCGGCGTGTCCACCCCGTAGTAACAGGGCGAGATGGTCGGTGGGCAGCTGATGCGCATGTGTACTTCTTTGGCACCTACTTCCCGCATCATCCGCACCAGCTTGCGGCTGGTGGTGCCGCGAACAATCGAATCGTCTATTAACACAACGCGTTTGCCGGCGATTAAGTTCCGTACCGGATTCAATTTCAGTTTCACGCCGAAGTTACGGATGGCTTGGGATGGCTCAATGAACGTGCGGCCAATGTAGTGGTTGCGAATTAACCCCATACGAAACGGAATCTTCGATTCGAGAGAATAGCCAATGGCAGCCGGAACGCCCGAGTCAGGTATAGGCACGACCATATCCGCTTCCACAGGATGTTCGCGGGCCAGCAAGCGGCCCAGCATCTCTCGCGATTCGTTCACGGAGCGGCCAAAAACGGTACTGTCAGGCCGCGAGAAATAGACGTGTTCGAAAATGCAGTATTGGTGCTGCTTGGGTGGACTGAAGCGAATGGACTCGATCCCGGCACGCGAAATACGCAGCATTTCACCAGGCTCAACATCGCGCAGGTATTCGGCGTTGATCAAATCGAAGGCGCAGGTTTCCGAAGCTACCGCCCACGCTTGGCTGCCATCCGAGGCAGTAATTTTTCCGAGCGCAAGTGGCCGGAATCCTCGGGGATCGCGCACGGCGTACATCTCTTCCGGCGTGAGCACCAGCAGAGAATACGCACCTTCCACTTGGTTGAGCGCGTCGCCGAGTGCAGCGGAAAAGTTCCGCGCCTGAGAGCGCGCGATCAGGTGCACGATGACTTCCGTATCGCTGTTGGTCTGGAAAATGGATCCGCGATGCTCCAGGCGGCGGCGATGCTCCAGGGCGTTCGTCAGGTTGCCGTTGTGGGCGACGGCGATCTTGCCCTTATTGCAATCGATCATGATGGGCTGGGCGTTGAGCAAAGCTTTGTCGCCAGCGGTGGAATATCGCGTGTGGCCGATAGCACTCGACCCCTTCAGCTTGGCCAGAACACTCGGCTGAAAGATCTCTTCGACCTCGCCCATGGCCTTATACACGTTCAAGTCAGTGCCCGTGCTGGCTACGATACCCGCGGATTCCTGGCCGCGGTGCTGGAGCGCGTACAAACCGAGATAGGTGAAGTTAGCGGCTTCCGGGTGGCCGAATACGCCGCACACACCGCACTCGTCGTGGAACCGGTCGTCCGCGTAGGCAAGCTTGTCGGTCATCGAACCTTCAGACTACGCTCGAGCGAATAGGCCCAAACGTCCTTTAGCGCGGGGACGGGCGCTGAGAGTACTGTGCGTCCCTTATATTTGATGCGCAGAAGATTGTCACGTGTCACTTTTCCAGTTTGCTGCGCGCCCACACGGTATTGTCGCGCAGTCTCCAGAACGGCGGCAACTTGTTGTGGGGAGACGGAGAGCAGGACGCGCGCGCCGCTTTCCCCGAACAGGGCATATTCGGCTGAGGGGCCGCCGTCTACATCGATTTCCGCCCCGAGTTCCCCGACTGCTGCGAAGCAGGATTCCGCCGCGGTTACAGCCAAACCGCCATCGCTCAGGTCGTGTGCGGAGTTCCCCAGACCTGCTGCGGCCACGGCGACCAGACAGTCGATCAGCCGCTTCTCTGCCGCGAGATCAATCTCCGGCGGTTGGCCCGCGACGATGCCGGCAATAATCTTCGAATACTCCGAAGAAGAAAACTCGCAAGCGATGGGCGCTCCATTGGACGCGCCGTGCGCAACCACGCCATCCAGCAAAAGAATCGCGTCGCCTTCGTTCCGGAATGCCAACTTCACCACATTGGCGGAATCCTCCAAGATTCCCAAAATCCCGATCACCGGCGTGGGATAAATCGACTTGCCCAGAGTTTCATTGTAGAAACTGACGTTTCCACCGGTAATCGGGGTTCCCAGCACCACACATGCTTCTCCGATTCCGTCGATTGCCTGAGAAAATTGCCACATCACCTCTGGCTTTTCCGGGCTGCCGAAGTTCAAGCAATTGGTGGCGGCAATGGGACGCGCACCGCTGGTGGCTACATTGCGTGCCGCTTCCGCAACTGCATGCATCGCGCCCACTTTCGGATTCAGTTGGCACCAACGGCCGTTGCCATCGGTGGACAAAGCCAATGCACGTTTCGTTTCCTTGATTCTCACTACCGCGGCGTCGCTCGCTTCAGGCCCCGCGAGCGTATTCGTGCGCACCATGCTGTCGTACTGCTCCGTGATCCAGCGCTTCGAGGCGATGGTAGGAGCAGCTAGCAATTTGCTGAAGTTGGCCGTGAGATCCGTTCCTTCGGCCGCGAACGCGAACCAGTCTTTCTCGCTTTCGTTTCTCGGCGCGGGGTCCGCAATCGGGCGGTTGTAAACTGGCCCTTCTTCCGCCAACGGGTGTGCCGGAATTTGCGCGGCCATCCTGCCGTGATCTTTCACAACGAGCAGCCCGCCTTCGGTTACGTCTCCAACAACGGTGGCATCCAGACCCCACTTTTTGAAGACCGCAAGGACTTCCTGCTCCCGGCCTTTTTCCGCAACCAACAACATGCGTTCCTGCGACTCGCTCAGCATGATCTCGTACGGCGTCATGCCGGTTTCGCGTTGCGGTACTTTGGCCAAGTCAATTTCGATCCCCGTTCCCCCACGGGAAGCCATTTCGCACGTCGAACACGTCAAGCCGGCGGCGCCCATATCCTGAATGGCCACCACTGCGCCGGTTCTCATCGCTTCCAAGCAGGCTTCCAGGAGTAACTTTTCCATGAAGGGATCGCCTACTTGCACGTTGGGTCGCTTCTGTTGCGATTCTTCGGTGAATTCCGCGGAGGCGAGCAGCGATGCGCCGTGAATTCCGTCGCGCCCGGTTTTCGCGCCGACGTAGATGACTGGATTGCCGACGCCCTTGGCCTTCGCCAGGAAAATTTCCTCTTTGCGCGCGATGCCGAGCGCTAGCGCATTCACCAGCGGGTTCTGGGCGTAGCCTGGTTCGAAGACAACCTCGCCGCCCACCGTGGGCACTCCAAAACAGTTTCCGTAGCTACCGACACCGCGAATGACGCCGTCGAGAATGCGACGATTCCTGGCGGCTTCTTCTTCGCTGGTTGTGGCAGAGGCGGTAATTTCGCCGAAGCGCAGCGAGTCCAAAACGGCAATCGGCCGCGCTCCCATGGTGAAAATGTCGCGCAGAATGCCGCCGACGCCCGTGGTTGCGCCCTGAAATGGTTCGACGTAGCTAGGATGGTTGTGCGATTCAATTTTGAACGCGGCCACCAGTCCATCGCCGATATCCACCACGCCGGCATTCTCGCCCGGTCCTTGCACCACCAACTTGCCGCGAGTCGGAAGGCGCTTGAGGTGCACCTTGCTGGATTTGTAGGAGCAGTGCTCGCTCCACATCACGCTGAAAATTCCCAATTCGGTGATGTTGGGATCGCGTCCCAAAATTTGCTGGATGCGCGCGTACTCGTCGCGGGTTACTCCATGCTCCGCCGCAATTTCCGGCGTCACCTTAATTTCCGTCTGTGCCGTGGCCATTTTTCTTTTGTGCCTTCTTACGCGCTAAAAAGTATAGGAGCACGCTCAATCGTGCCCCGGTGCAAACTCTGTTCTGCGGTGATGACGATTCACGCAGTGGCCTTCGCTGCGCCCACGAGCGCTTCGATCATGGATTTGAAAATCACCAGGCCATCGTTGGAATCCAGAACCTGTTCCACCGCGCGTTCAGGATGCGGCATCAAGCCCGCAACGTTTCTAGCCCGATTGCAGATTCCGGCGATGTTGGCGGTCGAACCGTTGGGGTTGCCCGCTGCGTCGTCCTTGCTGCCCGGAGTGGTGTACCGGAACAGGATTTGATGATGCTTCTCCAGGTCCTTGAGCGTTTCGTCGTCGCAGGTGTAGTTTCCGTCGCTGTGGGCGATCGGGATCGTCAGGATTTGACCTGGCTGCGCGGCACACGTAAATGGGCTGTTGGTTTCTTCAACCCGGATGTGCACGTGTTTGCAGATGAAGCGTAGACCGGAATTGCGCATCATCGCACCTGGCAGCAGTCCCGCTTCCAGCAGAATTTGAAAACCATTACAGATCCCGAGGACCAGGCCGCCGCTGTTCGCGAATTTCTCCAGGGATTTCATTACCGGCGAAAATCGAGCAATGGCCCCTGTGCGCAGGTAATCTCCATAGGAAAAACCACCGGGCAAGATGATGGCGTCGCAATGATGCAAATTTTCGGATTGATGCCAAATAAATTCGACCGGTTTTTGCAAGACATGGCCAATCGCATGAAAGGCATCGTGATCGCAATTCGACCCGGGAAAGACTACGACTCCGAATTTCATGATGCACCTCCGGGTTTCCTTCGGGGAATCTACATTTTAACACACGACGCAGCAGGCGGAACGAACAGGAAAGGCGAACGGAAAGACCTAGCGGCGTTTTTTGCGTTTGGTCGTTTTTTCAGCCGCCGCTAGCTCGCGGCGCTTCTTGTTGGCCCAGCCGTTCTTGTTGACTTGGCGGCCTCGCGCGATACCGAGCGCATCCGCAGGCACATTCTCCGTGATCGTGGAACCCGCGGCGACGTAGGCTCCATCGCCTACTTTGACGGGCGCGACTAGCGCGGAATCGCTACCGATAAACACTTTGTTGCCGATGGTGGTCGGGTGTTTGTGGAAACCGTCGTAATTGCAGGTAATGGTGCCTGCACCAATATTGGTTTTGCTGCCGATTCGCGCATCGCCCAGGTAACTTAGGTGCATGGCCTTGGTGCCTTGGCCGACCACGCTTTTCTTCAGCTCCACGAAATTCCCGATGCGCGTTCCGCTCTTCAAATGCGTTTCCATGCGCATACGCGCGAAGGGCCCAACGACCACGTCGGATTCCAAGCGGCTTCCGCTGATCACGCAATGCGGTTCGACGACCACTTCGTCCTCAAGCACGGAGTCGTGCACCACGCTTCCGGTTTTCACAATACAACGCGCGCCAATTTTGGTCTTGCCCAACAGCTGCACGCATGGCTCGATGATGGTGTCTTCGCCCACCACCACGTCAGGATCAATCAACACCGTTTCCGGCAATTGAATGGTCACTCCGTCGCGCATCAAAGCTTCGCGTTTCCAGTCGCGGAAGGTGTGATCCACGCTCGCCAAATCCGCGCGGGTGTTGCAGCCAAGCATCTCGCGTGAATCCGTGGCGATTTCCGCCAGCACAGTTTCGCCTTTGGCATTCATCACTCCGATCGCGTCAGTCAGATAAATTTCGCGGTGTTTATTGTTGGGTTTCACTTCCGCCAGCGCCGGCCACAACCTGGCGGTAGTGAAGCAATACATGCTGGAATTGATTTCGTTGAGTTCCTTTTGTTCCGGCGCGAGTTGCGATTCTTCAATGATCGAAGCCACCGTGTCACCGGCCTTGCGCAAGATGCGGCCATAACCGGAAGGGTCCGCAAGAACGGCGGTAAGAATAGTGGCGCCAGCGTTGCCACTCTTATGCTTCTGAATCAGAGCACGCAACGTTTCCGGACGGATAAGCGGCGCATCTCCCGGTAACACCACCAGGTATTTGGCGTTGCCGATGGCGCGTTTGGCGACCAGCACGGCGTGCCCGGTACCATTTTGTGGTTGCTGCAGAACCGCGGTGGCTCCCAGCGGCTCGACGATAGCTTGCACCTTATCCGCCTGGTGCCCGACAACGACGACAAGTTTCTTCGGTCCGAGGGCCGCGCAAGAGCGCACCACGTGCTCAATTAAAGGACGACCGCCGGCAGAGTGAAGTACCTTCGCCAAACTGGATTTCAGGCGCGTGCCTTTGCCCGCTGCCAGAATGAGGATTGCCACATCGCTGTTCTTAGCCATGACGCAAGCATTGTCCCGTGCTCGAGGCTGTTTTGACAATGACGACGCGTGCTCGATGTGCTACTAGACTCGTTGACAACGCCGGTCTACCTTCGGACTAACTGGTCCAATCTGCTCGCTGATTCACAATCTTTGTCGAAAGGAGTACCGCCACTCCTATGAATTGCCCTTATTGTTCGCAAATCATTTCCGATGATGTCCAGTTTTGCCCCAGGTGCGGAACACAGATGGGCACGCCCCTGCCGGGATCACCGGCTTATCGGCAGCCGCTCCCACCGGGTTTTGAACCGCCGACGAGCGGCAAGGCAATTGGCAGCCTGATCTCTGGACTGTTCTTCTTTTTCTTGCCCGCTTCTATCGTCGCGGTGATCCTGGGGCACCTGTCGCTGTCGGACATTCGCAAAAGCGCGGGGCGCTTGAAAGGGCAAGGAATCGCTACCGCGGGATTGGTGCTCGGGTATATGGGCATCGCCGCGATTCCGTTCATCTTAATCATTGCGGCGATTGCCATGCCCAATTTGATAAGGTCGCGAATGGCCGCGAATGAATCTTCCGCGGTAGGTGTGCTACGCATCTACAATACGGCCGCTCAGGGCTATGCGACCATGTGCGCGGACCAGGGATTTCCGTCAGCCGCGGCCAATTTAGGACCAGGCGCCGGGGATTGCTCGCACGCCAATCTGGTCAAGAACGAGCTGGCCAATGCCCGGTCGATTAAGGAGGGCTACGTTTTTATCTACCAGGCGCGAGACACCGACAATAGCGGAAGAGTCACCAGCTACGCCGTTTCCGCTGATCCAGTGAGCCCGGGGGTTACTGGCACGAAGCATTTTTATACCGATGAGACCACCGTCATTCGCTTCGCCACGAATGCCGGTGCCGATTCGGGTAGCAGTCCATTAGAATAGAGATTCCCGCCCGTGGATGTTGCACGTGAAGCCTTGTCCCTACTGTTCGTCGCAAGTCGAGAATAATGCATTACAGTGTCCCTACTGCCAGCGTTGGCTCGATCCGAAACTCGATTCCACGCTGAATGCTGATTCGCCGCCCATCGTTCTGCCGCCGCGTACCACCAGCGGTTTGGCCATTGCCAGCCTGGTCTGTGCCGTCTTTGGTTGGGGGCCTGGCTCGGTTGCCGCGATCATCTTGGGATTTTTGGCATTGCGGCAAATCCGCCGGCAACCTCTTCGTATCAGGGGGAGACGCATGGCTTTGGCGGGGATTGTGCTCGGGTGCGTCGGTATCCTTGTCCTTGCAGGACTGTTTACCCTAGGCAGATATTTCTGGAGGGATTTTCAGCAGCAACCACAACCACCGCACGCAGAGCAAGTACACTACACCACGGCTAAACTGATCGATCTTCAGTCAGCCGCTCGGGCCTCCGTAAATGCGGGACGAAGATTGCGTTCCGAGGTGGCGTGGTCTCCGGTGGTAATCACCCATGAGGAAGGATCGGCTAACAACCGGCTGACGAGTTGGGTATGTAATGAATGCCCTGCCTTGCGCGCTTCCACGCGGCCCAACAGCGGCAATCCCACAAGCGCCAGGTCTCCAATCAGGTCCAGGGCTTTGTGCCTGCCAAATTCGTCCGGGTAACGTAGAGGACCGTTGAGCACCCCATCTCTGGTGAGGACGATGGCATTATCCAAGGACCCGCCGCGGATCAGCCCCATCGCACGCAGCGGCTCGATATCGGTCTCGAAACAAAATGTACGTGCTCTTGAGAGCACCCGGCGAAAACTTTCCGCGTTTACCACCATCTCGACTTCCTGCTGTCGCGCCAGCGGATGGGGAAAGTCGACATAACAGCGAACGGCGAATTCATCGGCGGGATAGATGGCGATCTTGCGGCCGTCTTCCAGCACTTCCACCGGCTTTATCAGTCTCAGATAACGCCGCTTGCGCCGCAGCTTGCGTACTCCCGCGTAATCGAGCATCTGCATGAACGGCTCCGCCGAACCGTCCAGAATCGGCAACTCAATCGCGTCAATATCGACGAACACATTATCAATGCCGCATGAATAGATGGCTGCGAGCAAGTGTTCGGTGGTGGAAAGAAGCACGCCCTGTTTCATCAAGCTCGTGGCATAGCTCACGCGCGCCACGTTGTGTCCATGAGCTTCAATAGGGAAGAGATCCAAATCCGTGCGACGAAACACGATTCCGGCATCGGCGGGCGCCGGCACTAGACGGATCGTGCTGCTGACCCCAGTGTGGAGCCCGACGCCGTGGGTTCCCACTTCGCGCTGAATAGTGGTCTGGAACATGGGCGGAATGCTATAACAAGCATAACATAATGTCAGCAAATTCCACTCCCGCTTCCCTCTTGTTTTCAATGAGTTATGTAAGTTTAGCCACAAAACAAGCAGGAGATGTGGCTAATCTGCAACATTTCGCATAGTTTCGCGTTCGTTAACTCGACCTTGCCACGTGATTTCTGACCTATCCAACTCTTCCTTCCTCCGTCCCATCCGAATGGTATACTTGCGTTTTGTCTTTGAATGAAGGTGGTGCCGGAATGAATCGAATCGCTCGCTACGGAATCCTGACCGTCTCGATCCTGATTGTAGGGTGGGTCGGAGTTGGCCACGTACTCGGCCGCACTGCCAATGACAAAGCGTACAAGTCGCTGCAAGTTTACAGCGAAGTGTTGCAAAAGATTCAGCAGGACTACGTGGACGAGCCCAACATGCACTTAGTTACGGCGGGATCCTTACACGGGCTGTTGGAGTCGCTCGACTCCGAATCCAGCTACCTGACTCCACGCGAATATAACGAGTACAAGGAGAAGACCGCTAATCCGGGCACCGGCGAGTCGGGGTTGAACCTCAGCAAGCGTTCCGGATACATCGTAGTGACCTCCGTTTTGCCCGACAGCCCAGGAGAAAAAACGGGCTTACATAGCGGCGATTTCCTGGAGTCCATTGCCGGCTTCACCACGCGCGAGATGTCCGTGGGGCAGGCCAAGAATCTACTGGCGGGACAGCCAGGTACAGCGGTGAAAGCCGGAGCAATTCGTCGTGGGCGAACGGACCCAGAAGAAATCGACATTGTTCGTCAGAAGATTAACGAGCCGAAACTGATGGTGCAGAAAGTGGATAACGACACCCTCGCGCTTCGATTCCCCACGCTGGATACTGGACGCGCGGAAGAGGTGCACACGCATCTGCTGGAAGCCCAAAAACAAGGAATCACCCACGTTATCCTGGACGTTCGCGATTGCGGCCGAGGGCAGAACGCGGAGGCTATTGCCATCGCTAAACTTTTTATTTCCTCCGGAACACTGACCACGCTCAAGGGTCAAACCGTTCCTGAACAGGTTTTGGCGGCCGATCCGGCGAAGGTTGCGTGGAAAGGGCCAGTTTCGGTGCTGACTTCCGTAACCACCGCCGGTCCTGCAGAAGTGTTGGCCTCTGCATTTGCGAACACCAAGCGTGGTGACATCGTTGGTGAGCGCACTTTCGGGCTAGCTTCTGAACAGAAGCTGATTCCGTTGGCCGACGGCGCTGCGATCGTTTTGACGGTTGCGAATTATTACAATGCGGACGGAAAGTCTATCCTGGAAGAAGGCGTTACACCAACCGAAGTGGTTCACGCCGCTTCGGCCCTGAATGATGATGGCGACGATGGAGATGACTCCGCCACAACCACCGGCCCGCAAAAGGAACCACCTCCGGGGCCGAAGCCGCTCTCTCCCGATGATCCGGTCCTGCGCCGCGCGCTGGACCTGCTGCATGGCGCTGCCGCCACGAAAAAGGCTGCCTAATCTCCTCGGTGCATTCTAAGTTCGCGGGATTCGCGCCTGATTGGGCGCGTCTGATGGGCTTGCTGCTAATGACCGTGTGCCTCGGGCTGAGCGGCTGTAGCAAAATCAAATCAGCCGTGCAGTCCCTGTTGCACACACACCGCACCTCAAAGAATCGTCCTGCTCCCCACCCATCACACCCGGCGGTTGCTCCGGTTCGGCTTGCCATCATTCTCGACGATGTCGGTGGCGACCCGACCGTCGTACCACAGATCTTTGCCCTGCATTACCGGCTGACGCTCTCCATTCTTCCGAATCACGCGCATTCCTCGGAAATTGCAAAGGAGGCGCACCAGCGCGGCTATCAAGTAATGCTTCATCTCCCTATGGAATCCGTGCGCGGCGAAACCGCGGAAGCCAGTGAGCTGCGTCGGGGAATGACCAGCTCGCAAGTCTCCGACGAATTGAGCTCCATGTTGCAAACCGTTCCTTACGCCGCGGGCGTAAACAATCATCAGGGCTCGCTGGCGACCTCGGATGCGCAGCTCATGGCCGAACTCATGCCCCTGCTGCGCAAGCATCAACTGTTTTTCATTGATAGCCGGACGACAGCGGCCACCGTGGCCTATGATGCGGCCGAATCTGCAGGCGTGCGCTGCGCCTTCCGCAATGTTCCATTCCTTGACGACGTTCAGGACATGGGTGCGGTGCGCCGTCAATTGGAATTAGCGGGAAAAGAGGCCCGAGAAAAAGGGCAAGGAATCGCGATCGGCCATCCGCACCCCGTAACTCTGCGCGCGCTAGCGGAGTTCTTGCCTGAAGCCGAAAAGTCTGGGATCGTCCTGGTGCACGCGTCAAACTTGGTTCAATGAGGATGCGCCGCGTACTAGCGGTCAACCGGTAACTGGCGCTGGCGAGGTCACGGCCTGTTCCTTCTTAGCCGGAAACAACCACATCACCACAAGGAATTGCAGCAGAATCGTCAGGAAGCAGAACACGCTGCCTTCCGGTCCAACGGTCCCGCCCGTGAGCCACTTCGGCCCGGCCTGCAAAATCGCATCGGACAGATGTCCCTTCATGACGATTCCGCTGTTTGGAACCGAATAAAGAAAGGTTTCGCCCCAATCGAAACTTGCATGTAGGCCTACCGCGTACCACAGGTTACCGGTCCGCTTTAGGGAGAAACAGAAAAAGAGCGCAATGAAGACCACACTGGCTGCTCCCACCCAACCTTCGCCCGGGTTTGCCAGGTGTACTCCGCCAAACAAAAAGGAAAGAATAAAAGCCGCGGGCCAGAACCCAATTCCATCTGCGAGGGTGTACTGCATGTACCCGCGGAACAAGAATTCTTCGAACAAGCCCACGAACGTGAACAGCGCCAGATGGAATAATCCCCACAGGAATATGTCTTCACCATGCACCGCCAATTGCCCGAAGGTGTAACCGCCAAAAACCGTAATCAAACCGATCAGCAGGGAAACCTCCACCAGTCCAAACAAAAAACCCAGCCAAAATTTCCCACCGAATAGTTCCTGCCCCGGTAAACCGTAAGCGCCGACCGGCCGATGCTCAATCCGCGACATGAGCACGGCAGCGCCAAACGCGACGGCGAACCCCACGACCTCCTGGATCAATTGCGCCCACACGTTCAGCGCAACTCCGCGCGGCGGGTGGTACACAGCACGGATCACTACGCTGATGATTATGCTGGCGACGATGACGATGACGACGTACATCAGCAAGCGCCAACCCGGTCTGATACCGTGCTCGCCAAAAAGGATGTTGGTCCTCTTAGGCTGCAGCCGTTCCGGCTGAGTAAGCCCGCCTGCCGGATCTGGGTTGGGGTTTTGTTCGTCCATGCAAACTCCTCACGATGCGCTCTACCTTACATTATTTTTGGGATGTAAAGAGTACGATCCTGGCGGGACCAGAGTTTCATACTGGCGGGCGAGGGCAGCCGGAACTCTGCTATAACCAATGCGAAGGGATTTATAGGGTACATGCCCCCTACTGCCAGGTTGGTTGCCGGCCGGCTTGCTCTGGACTTCGCAAATCTCTCGCCTTCAGCCCGCGACCTCACGTGGAATGAATTTGTATCTTTTCTGATCGACGCTAAGCTCGTTTCCCAAGAGCGTGCGGCCCGCCTACGTCCTCTGTTGTTGAACGAACCTCAAGCTGTGGATGCGGTGCTCTTACGCATTCTCCGGTTGCGGGAATCGTTCCGCGCCATTTTTGCTGCGGTCGTGGACCAAAGGCCCTTCCCTGCGTCTTGGACTGAACCAATCAACGAAACATTGCGCATCACCGAGGGTCACGACGAACTGGTCTCCGATCGCGGGTCATGGTCGCTCCAGTTTGTGGCTCGAGAAAGCGGCCTGGACTGGCTGCTGGCCGCACTGGCGCGCTCGGCCGCTGAACTGATTGTGGAAGGCCCTCATGCTCCGATTCGACGCTGCGCCAATCCCGCTTGCCGCCTCTTCTTTTACGATGATTCGCGGACGCATCGTCGCCGCTGGTGCTCCATGGCATTATGCGGGAATCGGCATAAAGTGGCAGCGTTTCTTCGGCGCCAGCCCCCACGAAGGCGTGAGCCCTGATCAAAATCACGGATTGCCTCGAGCCCATTGTTTATATAGACTTTCGCCTCTATAACTTTCACTCTCACGGACATCGGATACGCCATGCGCCACCAAAAACCATTCGTCTTCGCTCTCGCCATCGCAGCCCTATTTCTCGTGCTGGGCGCTGCCCACAGCGCCACGCCGGAAGCTGCGGTGCCCTCGCGCACATTTGCGTTCACCTATGAGGTTCATGTGCCCGGCACCAAGGACGCGGGAGGAAAGCTGCTGTTGTGGCTCCCTTTGCCGCAACAGGATCAGTACCAGAAAATCCGAGACCTGCAGATGGAATCCCCGGTTGCGCATACGGAAGGCCGGGAAGCCGAATATGGCAACTCGTACGTGGAGTTCCGGCCGACTCCCGCCGAACTGGAATCCGGTTTCGACGTGACCATTCGGTTCGTCGCTACCCGGTTCGAACACAAAGTGCCGTTAGACTCGCCGCAGGCGCAGGTCGTGGCGATGAACACACCCCCAAATCCGGATCTGCAGCGCTATCTCGAGCCGGATAAGCTTGTCCCTTTGAACGGGGTTATCGGGGATCTAGCAAAACAGGAGACCGCCGGCCAGACCAGCACCTTGGCGAAAGCTCGCCACATCTACGATTACGTGATCGCGACCATGCGTTACGACAAGTCTGGCCAAGGGTGGGGCAGGGGCGATGCCATTTGGGCATGTACTTCAAAGCGAGGTAACTGCACCGATTTTCATTCGCTATTCATCGGCATGATGCGTGCGTCCGGCATCCCGGCGCGATTCGAGATTGGGTTTCCTCTCCCTGATTCGAAAAACGAGGGCGACATTCCTGGCTATCACTGCTGGGCGGAGTTTTATCTTAACGGCACCGGATGGGTTCCCGTGGACGCCTCGGAAGCTTGGAAAAATCCTGCGAAGCGCGATTATTTTTTTGGAGCCCATGACGTCAACCGTGTCTTTTTCACATACGGACGCGATCTTCGCCTTTCGCCCGACCAGAAGGGGGATCCGCTGAACTATTTCATTTACCCGTACGCCGAATTGGACGGCAAGCCTTTTACGGGTTTGCAAACCCATTTTTCGTTTCGGGATATTGCCCCTGCACCGCCTGCGAGTGCATCTCGCTAAGTCTCCGGCACCATTGCCTGTTTCGCGGGTCGACCAGCGTTGACCGTTGAGCCCAAAGGACCGCAGTCGTATCCTGTAGTGGCATACCGTTGCCGGCAGGAGGCCCCTATGTCGCCAAAGACGCTGATGCGCGCGTTAGCCATGATTCTCGCGACCACACCCTTTGTGGCAGCCGGGTTGGCTGCTCAAGATGCTCCCTCTGTAGCCGAGGCCGCCCGCCGGGCCCGCCAGCAGAAGCAGGAAGCCGCAAAACCTGCGCACGTAATTGATAATGACAGTCTGCCGCCGTCTCACACTGATTCCGCGGGCTCGCCCGCAACTGCGCTTTCCGCTCCCGCAAGTCCTGCCGCTGACGCCAATGCCCCCGCATCCAGCAACACTGCGGCAGCACCGGCGGCCGGCACAACAGGCGATACCGAAGAAGATGGCAAGAAAGCCCAGATTGCAGCGCTGAAACAACAAATCGCCGATATGAAAGCGAAAATTGATTTGCAGCAGCGCGAGATCGCTTTACAGCAGGACACCTATCTTTCCAATCCCGACCATGAACACGACAAAGCCGGAAAAGATAAACTGGATTCCATGCACACGGATCTCACGCAACTACAAAGCGAGTTGGCAGATTTGCAGTCCAAGCTGAATGAACTTGGCGGCTCGGCAGACACCAAGGCGCCGGAAGCGCCAAAATCCTGAGGTTTTCCAGCGAAATTTCCACAGCGCAAAATAATATCTGATCGTTAGCTCGCATTTATCGTTGACTCTGCTTTCTACTGGCCCCACAATTTTCCGCATTATTCCGGTCCGCTCAGATTTTCCGAGCTGCCAGGGGGCTCACAACCGCTTGTCGAGCAGGCAGCCACTGGGGGAGATCATGACCCTGATGCCGGGCTCGACCGTGCAATGTGTCAACCCCGCATGTGAAGAGCGGGGCCGCTGGTTGCGTGCCGACGTTGTCGGCTCGGAAGCCTGCCCCACCTGCGGCGAATCGCTTCGCCACGTCCCGCCTCCGCTAGCACCGCGACCTCATTTTAGACCTCGCCCGCTGGCTGCGCGCCCGAGTTTCCGCCCGCGCTAATCCGCCCCTCGCCCAGCCACACCACGGCCCAGCCGTGGTGTCTAACTCTGTCTTGAAAAACAAAAAGGGCTGGAAGCGTTTGTCCCCAGCCCAAAATCCATTCGATGACGGCGGGAGCTACGTTTCGATCATGCCCTTCTGCAGCAGTTCTTCGTCACTGAGCCACAAATCCGGAATATTCGCGGAGCCCAGGCGCAAAATGTCCTCCAGCGCCCCGCGTGCCTCGCGCAACCGGAAATCCACCCCGATTTTCTCCAGCAGCTCAATGAGCGCCTGCGCGCCTTCCGCGAGCATCGCTTTGGGACGCACCCCGGCTTTGTCCAGCCGGTGGTACGTGACGATGTAGAAGGCATTCAAAGCGGCGCCGTGGCGCACGATGTGAAGAAATCCTCGCGCCTTCGGCTGATTGGCCAGTTTTGCGACTAGTGCGGATCCCGTGGGAAGTGCGCTCATCGCCATTCCTCCTTGGCTCTCCGCATCAACTGCACCCGCTGGTGCTCCCGCAATTCTCGCATTTGTAGCACGCCCCGTTGGGAACCATGAGCATGCCGCATTCAGAGCAGGTGGGCGCACCTTCATGCGCATCGCGAGGTGATGTGTTCACTGCCGGTTCTGTTGGTCGAGCTGAGGGCGCAGCCGAGGCCGCCGTAATCATCGGAACTCCGGCAACCACCGTGCCTTCCGCTGGTGCCCCGCCATTGAGCTTCAGATAATCCGCGGAGATGAACCGGCCACCCAGCCAGCGCGCGATGTAGTCCAGTACGGAAGTGGCAAAACGAATGTTCGGATTCGCGGTGATGCCGCTGGGCTCAAAGCGGGTGTTCAACAGCTTGTCGACCAGCACCTTCAACGGCACACCGTATTGCAAACCTATGGAAAGCGTCAGCGCTAAGCCGTCCATAACGCCCGAGAGCGTAGAACCTTCCTTGGACATCTTGATGAAGATCTCGCCCGCACGGCCATCGGGGTACATTCCCACAGTGATGTAGCCTTCATGGCCGCCGACGCTGAACTTGTGCGTGACGGAGTCGCGCTCGACGGGCAGTTTTTCCCGCTGCGTGCGCGCAAATAGTTCACGTTGCACCGGTTCCGCTACTGCTTCCGCCTTCTTTTCGTCCTTTTTGTTGCCGGCGGCATTGAGCGGCTGAGAACGCTTGGAGTTATCGCGATAAATGGCTACGGCCTTCAGCCCCATTTTCCACGAATCAATATACGCGTTCATGATGTCTTCGATGGTCGATTCTTCCGGCATGTTGATGGTCTTGCTGATGGCGCCGGAAAGGAACGGCTGCGCCGCCGCCATCATTTTCACGTGCCCGCGCCAGGCGATGGAGCGTCCGCCCGCAGTGGCCAGCGAGCAGTCGAACACGGGAACATGCTCGGGTTTCAGGAAAGGCGCGCCATCGATGCGTCCGTTCTGGTCGATGTAGCTGACGATTTCGCTGGTCTGTTCCGGCGTATAACCCAGCTTCATCAGCGCCTGCGGGACCGTGTTGTTCACGATTTTAATGACGCCCCCGCCGACCAGCTTCTTCATCTTAACCAGTGCCAGATCCGGCTCGATTCCGGTGGTGTCGCAATCCATCATGAAACCGATAGTCCCTGTGGGCGCCAGCACGGTCACTTGCGAATTCTTGTATCCGTGTTTTTCGCCCAAATGCAGAGCCGAGTCCCACGCGCCTTCTGCGCCCATGTAAAGGTCGCCCTGCACGTGCTCCACCTTGATGCCGCGCATGGCATTGCGGTGCATGCGAATGACGTCCAGCATCGGCTCGCGATTTACTTCGAAACCAGAGAATGGCCCAAGCTGCTCGGCGATTCTCGCCGATTGCGCATAAGCCTCGCCGCACATCAGCGCGGTCACCGCGCCCGCCACATCGCGGCCTTCATCGGAATCGTACGGAAGCGCCATGGACATGAGCAGTGCGCCCAAGTTGGCGTAGCCCAATCCGAGCGGACGGAAATTGTGCGAGTTTTCGGCAATTTTCGGAGTTGGATAGCTCGCGTTGTCCACCAGGATTTCTTGGGCGGTGATGGTGACGTCCACGGCATGCTTGAAAGACTCGACGTCAAACTGGCCATTCGCACCCACATACTTCATGAGGTTCAGAGAAGCGAGGTTGCAGGCCGTATCGTCCAGGAACATGTACTCGCTGCAAGGGTTGCTGGCGTTGATGCGGGCGGTATTTTTGCACGTGTGCCAGCGATTCACGGTGGTGTCGTACTGCATGCCGGGATCGCCGCATTGCCAGGTAGATTCCGACACCTTGCGAAGCAGTTCCCGCGAGCTCAGCTTTTCATTCGGCTGGCCATCGGTAACGTTCTTGGTCCACCAATCCTTATTTCCTTCCACCGCGCGCATGAAATCGTCGGTGACGCGTACGGAGTGGTTGGCGTTCTGGAAGAAAATCGAACTGTACGCTTCGCCGTCGATGGACGCATCGTAGCCCTGCTCGATGAGCACATGGGCCTTGCGTTCTTCCTTCATCTTGCATTCGATGAATTCCATGATGTCCGGGTGGTCGATGTTCAAAATCACCATTTTTGCGGCGCGCCGGGTCTTCCCGCCGCTCTTGATCACGCCCGCAAACGCGTCAAACCCTTTCATGAAGCTGACCGGGCCGGAGGCAATGCCGCCACCCGAGAGAGTTTCTTTACTGCCGCGGAGGGTCGAGAAATTCGTGCCGGTTCCGGATCCCCACTTGAACAACATTCCTTCCGTGCGTGTCAGCCCCATAATCGATTCCATGCTGTCCTGCACGGAATTGATGAAGCAGGCGGAGCACTGGGGCTTGGGCTGCACGCCAACGTTGAACCATACCGGAGAGTTGAAGCTCATTTTCTGTTCCACGAGCAGGTGCGTGAGTTCGTCCTTGAACGCATTGCGCGACGCTTCGTCCGCGAAGTACCCGCCCTCTTCGCCCCAACGCACAATCGTGTTCACCACTCGGCTGATCAGTTGTTTCACCGAGCCTTCGCGCTCCGGCGTCCCGGGCTTCCCGTGAAAATACTTACTGGTCACGATGTTGGTTGCCGTCTGCGACCAGCTTTTCGGCACTTCCACATCCTCTTGCTTGAAAATGGTTACGCCTTTTTCGTTGCCGATCTGCGCGGTTCTCTTCTCCCATTCCACCTTGTCAAACGGCGAGAGTTTGCCATCCGTAAAGTAGCGTCCGAACACAAGGCCACCCGAGTTCTGGGCGCCCCTCTCTGCTTGAATTTGTCTGCCGTTAATTGCCGGCTTCACGGTGGCCATCCTTGTTTCCTCCCCGCTCAGGTTTCCCGACGTTTAGCGGGGAACCTTTCTATTTTACTCCTCTGCGTAGGCAGAGGTGCGGAACGCAATCCCGCGAAAGTCTCCGATTCCTGACGAATTCCAGGCGCCGTTTTCGCCGAAAAGCGCAAAAAGGAACGCGCTGTCCTAGGCCGGCGTTTCCGCACGGCTGGACAGCTGGTCTCCGCGCCTTCTAAAAACAACTGCGCGGAGATTGCACTTCGCGCTCGTGTTTTTCGGTGATCACGGGCTGGTTGCGTGGGTAGTGTCGGTCCAAGCAAATCCCCGACTCGGACCGTCTGGCGCTTCCACGTCCCCCGAATCTGGATTCGCAGTATTAATCTGTGTGCGAGAGCTGTCAAGAGAAAATCACAAAATCTGGCGAAGATTTTCTCAACACGCCTATACCTTGTGGTGCTGTTTCGGGAATGCAACTCGGTTGCTTTCTCTAAATCATTTGCATCCAACTTTATATGAACGGACTTCGTTCTGCTTTTTTGATTTTCGTTTTCCTCAGCTTTCCTCAATTTTTTTCTGCCCAGCAACTGCAAACTGCTTCCGTTTCGAAAAATCATCCGGAGTTCGCGCGGCAAATTCATATCGAAGGAGTGAAAGACGCCGGCAAACTCGGCCCGCATCTGTATCGCGGCACGCAACCGAACAAAAAAGGTTTGCGAAATTTGAGGAAACTCGGCGTCACAACCGTCGTTGATCTTCGCGGAGAGTTTCGTCGCGAAAGCAAAAAAGAAAAGAAAGAATCAGAAGCTCTGGGCATGCATTTCGTGCTCATTCCCGGCAATGGATGGAGTCCACCCTCCGATAAACAGATGGCGGAATTTTTCTCGATCGTCGCAGAGCGGCCGCAACGCACGATCTTCATTCACTGTTGGCTCGGGGGAGATCGCACTGGCGTATTTCTCGCCGCTTACCGTATCGCCTTCGACCACTGGTCTCCGGAGCACGCGCTGGAAGAAATGCACGCGTTTCATTTCAAGTCGTTCTGGCATCCCGCGATGAAAAAATATGTAAAAGCCTTTCCAAAACGCCTGGAAACATCCCGTGAGCTGGCGCCGTACCGGACAGCGGAGGAGCCCCATGCCGCGTTCAATGCAGCCGCTGACGGGGCGCTGGCGGGTAATCGATCTGCCCAGTACCGACGTACTCTTTCCCGTGTGACTCCTGCTTCATTCCCTTCACCCGCTCCAGGCTTTACTCTTCCTTAGTAGCGCTGCTTCTGTTGGCGCACTGAGGAGATCGTCCCCGTGCAAGTCGGCCGGTATCAACTCCATGAGACCCTGGGCGTAGGCGCCCACAGCCGCGTCGTTCGCGGTCATGATCCGCTGATTGATCGTTCTGTCGCCATTAAGTTGTTCTCGGCCGATCTGGCTCGCGGCAACAACCGCCACCACTTCCTACGCGAGGCTCGCGTCGTCGGCAAACTGGCGCATCCCGCCGTTATCACCGTACACGACATGGGCATCGACGACTCCACACAAGTTCCTTATTTGGTGATGGAATTGGTGGAAGGGCAATCACTGGAAAAGATCATTTCCAAGGGCAGTATTGCGTATCCTACCGTTTGCGAATGGGCAGCTCACGTGGCCGACGCGCTGGCCGTCGCACACCGGCGCGCCGTCATCCATGGAGACATCAAGCCGGCGAATATCCTCATCACCAACGACAACCGCGTGAAGCTCACGGATTTCGGCATGGCTCGTTTGGCCAGCCATCAAACTGATTCGGCCGTTCGTGGCACCCCTGCATATTGGTGCCCCGAACAGATTTTGGGCCGGGCCCAGGACGAGAGATCCGACATTTTTTCCCTGGGAGTGGTGCTGCACGAGATGCTAACCGGTGTTAACCCGTTTTCCGGTGATTCGATCCCCACCGTTTGCAGCCAGATTCTCTCCTCCGTGCCATTGCCGCCATCGCGTTCTAACCCCTCCATTCCCGGAGCGTTGGATGAAATCGTGGCGGCGTGCCTGGCCAAAGAACCTCAGCTTCGCATCTCCTCCGCCGAAACCCTGGCCGAGCAGCTTTTCCCCATTGCTCGGCGCCAGAACCCACCACAGTCAATCGCGCACCCGGAACCGTCGTTGCGAACCCGCGCGGCGCGTCTGCTTCGTTCGGCTTGACCTTCAAGATTTTTCGCCCACCACCAAACTTTAAGAGCAGTCATTTCGTCTATACCGGCTGGAGGCATTTACATGACTTCTAGCCGCGCTCTCACACTTTTGGCCATCATCGTCTGGGCGGCTGTCGCCATCAGCGCTGCGCCTCGCGCTCTGTCGCACCACGTGCATTCGCGCGCAACGACTTCCGCCTCGGATTCACCCGCCGAATCCTGTTCCGATATGCACATGCGTTTTGATGGGCATGACTCGGTGGTGCAATCCGAGGAACGCACCATCACCAAGGCGGAAGCACCCACGTTGCGAGTCCAAGCAGAATCCAATGGCGGCCTGTATATTGAGGGCTGGGACAAGAACGTTTACTCGGCCACGCTTTGCAAAGCTGCGGAAGCTGGGCCCGATGCCGATTCCCTTCTTTCCCAGATCCATCTCTCGTTGCAGGATGGCTTACTCGCAGTGACAGGTCCCTCCTCGCACAAACACTGGGGCGCTCATATTCTGCTGCGGGCGCCAAAAGCGGCTACGCTGGACGTGCAGGTCCACAACGGGCCCATGACCATTGACAACGTTGACGGCAAGGTACGAGCCCGCGCCGAAAATGGTCCTATGACCGTAACGCACTGTTCGGGTGAACTCGATCTGGCCACGCAAAACGGTCCACTCACCTTGACTGAAAACAGTGGTAAGCAGAACGTGAGTTCGGAAAACGGCCCCCTCACGCTTACGCTTTCCGGTGATTCTTGGAACGGCGCAGGATTGGAAGCACGTTCGACGAATGGTCCAGTGACGCTGGAAGTGCCTTCGGGCTACAAATCCGGCGTGCTGCTCGAATCGGAAGGACACAGCCCCTTCCAGTGCGAAGCCAGCGTGTGTTCAGAAGGGCGCAAGACTTGGGACGATGACCACAAGCGAATCGACTTTGGGTCCGGGCCGATGGTGGTGCGCGTGTCCACAGCAAACGGTCCTGTCTCCGTCCGCTAAGCTATCCCGATTCTGCAGGTTCCGCATCCCGGAACCAGCGCCGTAAATCGTCTATACCTGCCATAAATTGCTTGCTGCACGTCTCTAAATTGGGCACAATTTCCAGTGCTCTGGGCCACCCACCGCCCCATCACCCGGGTGCAGTAAATTATCCCCTTGGGTGCTCAGGTGTATCACTATGTCGCTGTTTTTTTGGATTGTAGTCGCTGCTGCTATCGGAGCCTTGGCGCTGGGCCTCTTCCTCAGACCACGCTTGCGCGACCAGCGCGTGTGGGATGAGTTAGTGGAGCAGGATGCTCCCACATCCAACGCGCAGCTATCAGTGCAGAACTCCGATGCCGCCGGATATCAAGAAATTAATACCGATGAGTTAGATGATTCTGAAGTGGTTCAGGACGAAAAGATGAACACACCTACTTTTTCTCAGTCTCGTCGTGCTCCTGGTACGGACCTTCGCCGCAGTTCTCGCGTGGAGCGCCCGATTTCGCTCGTGGTTCTCGGCACCAATCGGCGCGGAGAGATTTTTCAGGAACGCACGTCAGCGCTGTCCGTGAATCTACATGGTTGCCGCTACACGTCTCGTCATGAATATGCGCCGGAAGGCTGGGTGACCCTGCAAGTGACGGGAACGGATGGTGCGAACTCGCGTCCTGTGCGTGCTCGGGTGCGTTCGGTGTTTTCCGCCCAGAACCCTCGGGAACTGTGCCAAGTCGGCGTGGAGTTGGAGAGCCCCGGAAATGTCTGGGGGATCACCACGCCTCCGGAAGATTGGCTACGGATGCTCGGTCCGAGTTACGCGAACTCGCGGAATGGTTCTGCTCCAGCATCCTTGACCGAGGCCACTCCTATCGCTTCCTCGGTAGCTGTAGCAGACCGCCCTTCCGCCGTTTCGACTGAGCGCAGAGCCGAAGTGACCGTATTTCCTGGAGCGACGGCCGTTGCCAGCGACGATTCGGCTGATAAGGACACTCCTCCCACGAAAGCGGAACGCGTAGTGGTTACCGCCGACCAACTGCTTCAGGCCTTGCAGGGCAAATTGCAATCTGCCGCCGACCGCGCCGTGCAGGCCTCGCTTTCCACGCAGATCGACGATGCCGTGAAAGCGGCACTTGGGAAAATTGAAGACGGCTGGAAGGCCAACGTCCGGCAAACGGAAGAGTTTTCTGCGGCGCGGATGAGCGAAACTCAAGCGCTTTGGGAAAAGGAACTGCACGATTACCGCGATCGCGCGGAAGATGTGGCGCGGCGCATCGAAGCACTGACTTCGTTAGCCCAGCAAGCCTTGAGTGATTCCCAAAAATTTGTGGAACGCATCGCATCGGAAACGGCGCCGCAACTGCAAGCACGCGTGAGTGATTCACTGACCCGCGCACATTCCGATTTTGAGACCCGCGCAGGCGAGCTATCGGCCCGCCATTTGACTCAGCTGAATGAAAACGCGCAGCGTGCTGTGAGCGCCGCCAACTCGCAATTGGACGACACAGTAGCCCGCGCACAATCCGCCGTTGCCGCGGCAAGCACTCCTGCGGTGCCACCGATTACCATCGAGCAAATGCAATCGGAGCTCAATCTGCTGCGCGCGGAAATGCTGGATCGCGTGGAAAAACGCTTTGGCGAGCTTTTTACCGGTGTTGGGCAGCAACTGGAAAACACCCGTAACCGCGCCAACGAAATCGCGCACCAACTCGAGGGCCTCGCACTCGAATCACGACAGGCTCGCGCGCAACACGAACAAGGGCTGGCCGAGGTTCGTTCGCTTGTGTCGACTCATGAGCCGGGCGTGCCTCATGAACAGCTGAATGCGGCTTTGAATTCGTCGCGCCAGCAGATTTTCAACCACGTGGAATGGCGTCTCGGGGAAGTCTCCGCGAAGTACGAGGAACACTTGAGTCAGCTGCACAGCCGCGCCGAGGCGCTATCTCAGGACCTCGAGAAGGTCTCCGCCGAAACGCGCGAGCGGCTTACCGAGTCGCTGGCGGTTGCCGAACGCAACCCGCGCGGACTGGCTGCTCAGGATCTGGCTACCATCGAGCAGTCCGTCGGCCACGCCACCCGGGAATTTGAAAACGCCGCCGCTCGTGTCTCGGATCGTCAATTGATTCGCATGATGGAACAGAAACAGGTGGTCACTCGCGAAGCGTCTCTTGAACTGGAAGCACGCGCTAGCGAAGTGCGCTCGCTTCTCCAGAAAGCTTCCAACACTACGGCGGAGGAATTCCGGCGTCGCATGGAAACCCAGGTCGATCAGCTGATGGCCGAATCGAACGAGCGCTTTGCTTCGTCGCTTGCTTCGCTGGACGCTGAGAGCCGCGATAAGGTGGAGCAGCGCCGGCGTACCCTGGAGGCCGATGTGGCCCGCGCCGCGGAGCAGTCCACCATGGAATTCCGTTCGGGGATTAAGGCTTTTCTTTACTCCTGCCTGGTGGCAGCGGTCAGCGCCGTCGATCAGCACGCGCAAACTACGCTTGCGGGACTTTCCACCGATCCCGCGAACTCGCTCCAGCACGCGCTGGACACAAAAATCAACGCGAATCCCTCAATGGAGAGCGCCAGCGATTCTCCGCTTCCCCCCAAAGCGGCCACCAACTCCCAGTAGTGCTGGCCTGCATCTCTGGCTCAGGACACGCGCTGTTCACTTTTGGGAACGACGCTAAACAATTTGCGTTTGGTCATGCACTATAGCACTAGAGTAACTATAGTCGCTCAGGCAACAGTGACTCCCAGAATTCGCATCCGTTGCAGTGAGTCCCCAAGTTGTTTCAGCGGAGATTGCCCATGGCCCGACTCTGTCTGTGGCTGTCCCTCCTTGTGTGTGTTTCGCCGGCGGTACTCGCGCAACAAAAACCTGCGCCTCCAGCCAATTCAAAAAGCGCGACTGCGGCAGCGGCCGCTCAGTCTGAACCTCGCGCCAGCGAAGCTCCGGAGAAGCTTCCGGTGCGCCGCGTGGTGCTGTACAAAAACGGTGTCGGCTATTTCGAACACCTCGGGCAGGTTAACGGCAGCCAGGATGTGCACATCGATTTCACCAGCGCGCAACTCAACGACGTGCTGAAGTCGCTCACTGTGCTTGACCTTTCTGGCGGCCGCATCACCGGAGTCGATTACAACTCCGAAGCTCCGCTGGCCCATCGGCTGGCCACGCTGCGCCTTGCGCTCGGGGAAAAGCCCACGCAGTCAGAGTTTTTGGGCGCTCTCCGTGGTGCGCGCGTCGAAGTGCGAAGTGGCACGGCGGCTCCGATTACGGGGAAGCTGCTCAGTGTGGAACGCAAGACCCGGTCCAACCCCACGTTCGCTGTCGAGACTGACGAAATTTCTCTCATCACCGATTCCGGCGAAGTGCGTTCCGTCGATCTCAATCCGCAAACCTCGATCCGAATTCTCGACCACGATTTACAAGTGGAAGTTGGCCGCTACCTCGGTCTGGTTGCTGCTGCGCGAGATCAGGACATTCGCCGAATGACTATATCCACCACCGGTTCTGGCGAACGAAATCTTTATGTCAGCTACATCAGCGAGGTGCCCATCTGGAAGACCACGTATCGC
>Ga0335076_10000214_pt1 | contig 48869 bp, 31 predicted proteins | sample Lox_Sample_25_FD_206717 | JGI IMG/M metagenome (GOLD analysis project Ga0335076, IMG submission 206717) | Soil microbial communities from Loxahatchee National Wildlife Refuge, Florida, United States - Lox_Sample_2.5 | ecosystem: Environmental > Terrestrial > Soil > Wetlands | place: USA... | reverse complement strand
CCGCGCTCGTGCGGGCGCCCGAGACGCTCGCGGGCCTCCGCTCGGCGGTGGGCTGGCTCTACCAGGCCACCACCCACCACTGCCTGAAGCAGCTGCGCGATCGCCGAACCGGGGCGCGGATCCTGGCGCGCCACGCGGCCGGCCCCGGACCGGGGCCGGAGGGGGCGCGTGGCGAGGCGGCCGCCGAGCTGCGGAGCCTCCTCGCGCTCCTGCCCGAGGAGGAGGCGGCGGCGCTCGTCTATCACCACCTCGACGGCATGTCGCAGGCCGAGGTGGCGGAGCTGCTCGGCTGCTCGCGGCGGAAGGTGGGCTACCTGCTGGAGCGCGCGGAGGGGCACTTGCGGCGCGAGGAGCGGACGGCATGAGCGAGGCACTGGCGAGGAACGGCTGGCAGGCGTGCACCTCGGCGCTGCGGCTCGATCGCTGGCTCGGCGGCGAGCTCCCGCCCGGCGAGGTCGAGGCCCTCGAGGAGCACCTGGCCGGGTGCGGGCGCTGCGCGGAGGCCGCCCGGAGCCTCCGGGCCGGGCGGGGGGAGGAGCTGCCCCCGCTCCGCGCCCTGACGGAGGCCTCCGCGCCGGCCTGGCGCGCCCCGTCGCGAGCCCGCTGGCGGGCGGGGGCCGCCGCGCTCGGGCTCGGCGTGGCGCTGGCGGCAGGGGTGGTCCTGGTGCTGCGACCCGCCCCGGCGCCACCGGGCGAGCGGCTCAAGGGCGCCGGGGTGGGGCTCGCCATGTGGGTGCAGCACGAGGGGGAGGTCCGCCGCGCCGGCCCGGGCGAGGCGGTCGCGCCGGGCGACGCGATCCGGTTCGCGGTCACCACCCCGGTCCCCGCCTACGTCGCCGTGCTGAGCGTCGATCCGCTCGGGCACGCCTCGGTCTACTACCCGGCCGGCCCCCGCGCCGCGCCGGTGGACCCGGGCCGGGAGGTGCCGCTCCCCCTGGGCACGCGGCTCGACGCCACCGTGGGCGAGGAGCGGATCTGGGCGCTCTTCTGCCCGGCCCCGGTGGACCTCGAGCCGCTCCGGGCCGCGCTGGAGGCCGGGCGGGAGGAGCCCGCCCCCCCGGACGGCTGCCGGGTGAGCCCTTGGCGGTTCGTGAAGCGCTAGCGCTCGCGGCCCTCGCGCTCCTCCTGCCGGCGCCCGCCGCCGCGCAGGTGGAGCGCTTCGCCGTGGTGGTGGGGAACGACCTGGGCCAGGCGCCGGACGTCCCCCTCCGCTACGCCGAGACCGACGCCGCCCGGGTGGCGGAGGTGCTCCAGGAGGTGGGCGGGGTCCGCCCCGAGAACCTGGTCCTCCTCCGCGGCCAGGACGCGGGGACGGTGCGCCGCGCCCTCATCGCGGTGAACGACCGGGTGCGGGCGGCGAGCGGGCAGGGGATCCTGCTCGTCTACTACTCCGGCCACGCCGACGCCGGCGCGCTCCACCTCGGCCCGACGTCGCTCGAGCTCGGGGAGCTCGAGCAGCTGGTGCGCGGCTCGGCCGCCGCCTTCCGGCTGCTGGTGCTCGACGCCTGCCGCTCGGGTGCGCTCACCCGGGTGAAGGGCGGGACGCCCATCCCGCCCTTCGACATCCGGATCGACGAGCGGGTGGCGGGGGAGGGGGCGGTGTTCCTCACCTCCAGCTCCGCCTCCGAGGACAGCCAGGAGTCGGACGAGCTCCAGGGGAGCTTCTTCACCCACGCGCTGGTCTCGGGGCTCCTCGGGGCCGCCGACGAGAACGGCGACGGCCAGGTGACCCTCGACGAGGCCTACCGCTACGCCTACGCCGCCACCCTCCGCGCCTCCAGCCGGACGCTGGCCGGTCTCCAGCACCCGACCTTCCAGTACGAGGTGCGGGGGCAGGGGGACCTGGTGCTCGCCACCCTGGAGGCGCGCAGCCCCACCCGCGCCTGGGTCGAGCTGCCCGCCGGGCGGGCCTGGCTGCTCCTCCGGGGCTCGGCCGACGGCCAGGTGGTGGGCGAGGTGGGGGCGGGGGACCGGGTCCGGCGCCTGAGCGTCCGGGCCGGCCGGTACTTCGTGCGGGGGCGCGGGCCGGACGTGCTGCTCGAGGGGACGATCGAGGCGGTCGCCGGGGAGGTGGTGGCGGTGGACGAGCGGCGCCTGGCCCGGACCGCCTACGCCCGCCTGGTGCGCAAGGGGGAGGGGGAGGCGCGCGCCAACCTCTCGCTGGAGCTCGAGGGGCGGGTCCGGGGCGCGCTCCTCAACGGCCAGCGCCCCTGCGCCGGCCTGGCGGCGGGCCTGGCGGTGGCCCTGCGCCCGGTGACGCTCGTCCAGCGGGTGGGCTGGTGCCGGAGCGGCTTCGAGCAGCCCGGTCTCGCCGCCACCACCGATCAGATCGACGTGGAGCTCTCCGTGGTCCACGTCTGGGACCTGCGCGGGCTCTCGATCGACGCCGGGATCACGGTGGGCGCCACGGTGTTCCAGCAGGTCTTCCGCACCGCCGGCGACGCCCCGGCCCGCGCCACCGCCGCGCTCCAGCTCGCGCCCTCGGTGGCGATCTCGCGGGACCTGGGCGACCGCGGCTACCTCTTCCTCTCCGCCGTCGAGGCGGTCTACCTCTTCCGGAGCGAGAGCAGCGCCACCGGGAAGGTCTCGTTCGGCCCGTCCTGGGCGCCCCGGCTGGCCCTCGGGACCGGGATCCGGTTCTGACGGGCGTCCGCGGCCCCGGATCGCCGGGCCGCGCGGGATCGCCCACGACGGCGGCCGCCACCGCCCCCCGGTGGGTCGCGCCCCGCCGAGGCAGGGCGGCTCCCGGGCGGGACGGACAGGCAAGCGGCCGTTCTCTCACCAGGAGGAAACATGCGCCTCGCCAGGACCCTGGCCCTCGCCGCCCTCGCCGCGCTCCCCCTCGCCGCGCTCGCTCAGCAGCTCCCGAACCCGTACGGCCCGGACGTCGGCGTGGAGGCGGCGCGCAAGCTCGCCGACGCGGCCCTGGCCGAGGGGAAGAAGAACGGCTGGAACGTCGCCGCCGCGGTGGTGGACACCCACGGCGAGCTGATCTTCTTCGAGCGGATGGACCAGACGCAGCACGGCAGCACGCAGGTCTCGCAGGACAAGGCGCGCTCCGCGGCCCGCTTCAAGCGGCCCACCAAGGCGTTCGAGGACGGGGTGAAGAGCGGCGCGGGCGTGAACCTGCTCGGGCTCCCGGGGGCGATCCCGCTCGAGGGCGGCGTGCCGATCATCGTCGACGGAAAGATCATCGGCGCGATCGGCGTGAGCGGCGGCACCTCGGCGCAGGACGGCCAGTGCGCGAAGGCCGCCCTGGACACGCTGGGCGGCGCGCCCGCGGCTCACTGATCGGCTGGCCGAGGCCGCCCGACCTCGCCGCCCCGGCCCGGCCTCGCGGGCGGGCCGCGGCGCGTCCGGGCGGCCGCGCCCGCGCGGCGAGCACCCGTCGCCAGGCGCCGAGGCGATCTGCCTCGGCGTGCGGGTGTGTCGGTGTGGGGCGGCGATCGCGCCCGCCTCTTGCATCCCTCCGGCGGAGAGAGCAGCCTCCCCCACCCTGCAGGAGAAGACATGTTCGTTCGCTTGACCTTCGTCATCAGCCTCGCCGCGCTCGCCGCCGGCGCCCGCCCGGCCGCCGCCGAGGAGCTCACCTACGACGGCGCCACCACCATCGGCACCAAGATCATGAAGGAGGCCGCGCCCGCCTTCGAGAAGAAGACCGGCGTGAGGATCTCCAAGATCGGGATGAACGGCGCGGGGAAGGGGCTCAAGGCCGTCCTCGTCGGCGAGGTCTCGATGGCGGGCGTCTCCCGCAGCCTCACCCCGGCCGAGCTGGCGCAGAAGCCGTTCTTCGTGATCGTGGGCTACGACGCGCTGGGCGTGTTCGTGAACGAGAAGAACCCGGTGAAGGTCCTCACCAAGGCCCAGCTCAAGGGCATCTACACCGGGAAGGTGAAGAACTGGAAGGAGGTGGGCGGCCCGAGCATGCCCATCGTCGCCTGCAGCGAGCCGGTGAAGAGCGGGCGCGCCACGGTGGACAGCTTCAAGTCGATGGTCCTCGACGGCGAGGAGTTCGGGCCGGTGAAGGAGCTCGACGACGCCAGCGACTGCGTGAAGCTCGCCGCCCAGGAGGCCGGGGTGGTGGGGCCGGCCAGCATGGCCTACGCGCTGGCGGGCACCCGGGCCCTGCCGCTCGACGGCGTGAAGCCGACCTCCGACGAGGTCCGCGCCGGCAGCTACCTGCTCTCCCGCCCCCTGCTGATGGTCTCGAGGACCAAGCCCGAGGGTGCCCTGAAGCAGTTCTTCGACTACCTGCTCTCGCCCGAGGGCCAGCAGATCGTGGGCCGGAGCTTCGTGCCGGTCCGCTGAACCGTGCTCAGGTGTCGCCGGGTCCGGGGACCGACCCACCCCGGGTCCGGCGCACACCGCACCGTGTGTTGACCTCCGAGGAATGCCCACATGAAGCTTCGTACCCGGATCGTCCTCTCGTTCGCCGCGACGGTGCTCATCGCCGTGGTGGTGGGCGGGCTCGCCTTCTGGGCGGCCGGCGGGATCCGCGCCAGCCTCCAGCAGGTGACCACGGCGCTGCCCCAGCTCCAGGCGGTCGCCGACCTCCGCGACGGGCAGGCCAAGGTGATGCACGCCGCCTACTCCGCCCTCTCGGCCAAGAGCGTCGCCATCCGGCAGCTCGCCGCCGGCCAGGCGCAGCAGGGGCTCGACCAGGTCGACGAGGCCACCAAGCGCTTCGAGGCCCTGCAGCGGGCGGCGGCGGTGGAGTCGCTCTGGAGCGACGCCCGGGGGCCGCTCGGCGAGTGGGCGGCCAAGAGCCAGGACGCGATGCGGGCGCTCGAGGCGCGGGACCAGGCCGCCCTGGGGAGCGACGACGAGGCCAAGGCCGCGGCGCAGCGGGCGGTCTCCACCGCCTTCGCCGCGCTCGAGACCCGCTACTCCTCGTCGGACGCCTCGCTGGTCGACCTGATGACCGCGGTCCACGCCGAGGGCGACCGGGCGAGCGCAGGCGGCGAGCGGACGGCGGCCCGCGCCATGGCGGCCATCGGGCTGGCCGAGGTGCTCGGGGCGGCTCTCGCCACGCTGGTGGCGCTGGCCATCGCCCGCCGCATCGGCCGCAGCCTCGGCACGCTGCAGCAGGAGTCGGAGCGGCTGGCGGGGGCGGTGGCCGCGGGCGAGCTGAACGTCCGCGGCGACCCGGCCGTGGTCGAGCAGGAGTTCCGCGGCATCGTGGGCGGGATGAACGCCACCATGGACGCATTCGCCGGCCCCATCCAGACGACCTCCGACTACTTCGCCCGCCTGGCGCGCGGCGAGGTCCCGCCCCGCCTCGAGGCGGACTACCGCGGGGACTTCCGGGTCATCCGGGAGAACCTCAACCAGGCCATCGACGCGGTCAACGCCCTGGTGGCCGACGCCCTCATGCTCGCGCAGGCGGGCGTGGCCGGGCGGCTCGCCACCCGGGCCGACGCCAGCCGCCACCAGGGGGACTTCCGCCGGATCGTCCAGGGGGTGAACGACACCCTCGACGCGGTGATCGGCCCGCTCACCATCGCCGCCCGGTGCGTCGACGACCTCTCCAAGGGGCGGGTCCCGCCTCGGATCACCGCCCAGTTCCAGGGAGACTTCCACGCCCTGGAGGCCAACCTCAACCAGTGCATCGACGCGGTGAACGCGCTGGTGGAGGACGCCGAGAAGCTGGCGGCGGCCGGGGTGGAGGGGCGCCTCGCCACCCGCGCCGACGCCGCCCGCCACCAGGGCGACTTCCGCAAGATCGTCGAGGGCGTCAACCGGACCCTGGACGCGGTGCTCGGCCCGGTGGGCGTCGCCGCCCGCTACGTGGACGACATCGCCCAGGGCAAGATCCCGCCCAAGATCACCGAGGAGTACCGCGGCGACTTCGCCCCTCTGCGGGACAACCTCAACACCTGCATCGACGCGGTGAACCTGCTCGTGGCCGACACCAAGTCGCTCGCCCAGTCGGCGGTGGCCGGCCTCCTCTGGACCCGCGCCGATGTGTCGGGCCACCGCGGCGAGTTCGCCCGCATCGTCGAGGGCGTGAACGCCACCCTCGACTCGGTCATCGCCCCGGTGGACCAGGCCACCGCCGCCCTCGAGGCCCTCGCCAAGCGGGACCTGCGGGCCCGGGTGGACGGCGACTTCCAGGGCGATCACGCCCGGCTGAAGGAGGCGGTCAACGCCACCGCCGAGGCCCTCCACGAGGCGATGGTGCAGGTGGCCCAGGCGGTCGACCAGGTCTCGTCGGCCGCCACCCAGATCGCCTCCTCCTCGCAGGCGGTGGCCTCGGGGGCCTCCGAGCAGGCCGCCTCGCTCCAGCAGACCACCTCGAGCCTGGAGTCGGTGCTCTCCACCGCCCGGCACTCGGCGGAGAGCGCCTCGCAGGCGAACGGGCTGGCCCAGGAGGCCCGCGCCGCGGCGAGCGACGGCTCGGCGGCGGTGGAGCAGATGCAGGCGGCCATGGGGAAGATCCGGGCCAGCGCCGAGAGCACCTCTCAGATCATCAAGGACATCAACGAGATCGCGTTCCAGACCAACCTGCTCGCCCTCAACGCCGCGGTGGAGGCCGCCCGGGCGGGGGAGGCCGGGCGCGGGTTCGCGGTGGTCGCCGAGGAGGTGCGCAGCCTGGCGCTCCGCGCCAAGGAGGCCGCCACCAAGACCGAGGAGCTGATCCGCGAGTCGGTCCGCCAGGCCGGCCAGGGGGAGACCACCTCCCGCCAGGTGGCCGGGAAGCTGGGGGAGATCGTGGGCGGGATCGGCAAGGTCTCGACCATCGTCTCGGAGATCGCCGCCTCGGTGAAGGAGCAGACGGGCGGGATCGACCAGGTCGACCGCGCGGTGGCGGAGATGGACCGGGTCACCCAGCAGAACGCCGCCAGCGCCGAGGAGTCCTCCTCCGCGGCGAGCGAGCTCTCCAGCCAGGCCGAGGAGCTGGCCGCCATGGTGGGCACGTTCCAGATCTCCCGCACCGCGGAGCGGAGGCGGAACGGCGCCCTGCCCCCCGAGCCCGCCCGCCCCGCCGCGCGGCTCGGCGCGCCCCGGCCGGCGCGGAGCTAGCGAGGCCCGATCGCCCTCCGGGACGGGGCACCGGCCGCCCCGGGGCGGGTGCGCCGGGCGCCGGTTATGCTTCCGGCGATGGCGGCGGAGCTCTGCCAGTACTGCGGCGCGGATCTCGACGAGACCCCTCCCGGCCGGGAGCAGGGCTGGCTCTACGGCGTCGAGTGCAGCGCCTGTCCCCCCGGCCGGCGGCGCTCCCAGGTGCTCGCCCGGCGCGAGCGGGTGGCGGCGCTCTCCTGCCCGGACTGCGGGGCGCTCCTCTCCCCGGCGGAGGAGCACCCGGACGTGCTGGTGGTGAAGGAGATGATCTACGAGGTCTGCGCCGCCTGCGGCGCGCGGTGCGGCGTGGCCTCGGTCCGCCGCCTCCGGGACCTCTCCAACGGGACGATGTGAGGGCGGGCAGGGGGCGCGGCCCGGGCGCGCCGGGCCCGGATCACGCCCGCGCGCCCGCGGCGGGGGTGGGGGCGCGGGGTCGGCGGGCGGCGCGGCCGAGGAACTCCTCCACCACCTGCATGGCCTCGGCGGGGCGGCGCTGCAGGAGGAGGTGGGGGCCGTCCAGCATCCGGATCTCCGAGTCGGGCCGGAGGAGCCGGATCTCGATGGGGAGCGCGCTCCGCAGGAGCCGGTCCTGCTTCCCGCCGAGGAAGAGGATGGGCGCGGGGCAGGCGCGGAGCCAGGGGGTGGCGTCGACCTTCATCGCCTCGCGGGCCCGGGCGTGCATCACCGGGGCCCGGACCGTCGAGACCGCGGCCTGGACGTCCGCCACCAGGTCGAGGGGGGCGTCGGGCCCGCCGAGCAGGATCCGGACCGCGTGGGCGGGGAGGGGCAGGCGGAAGAAGGCGGGCGCCAGCGGCCGCAGGGCGCGGATCGGGCCCGCCGCCGGCCGGCGGTGGAAGGTGGCCGCGAGCACGACGCCCACCAGCCCCGGGGGGGCCCCGGCCGCGATCCGCAGCGCGAGCGGGCCGCCGAACGACTCGCCCAGGAGGGCGAAGGGGCGGTCCGCCGGGAGCTCGGCCCGGACGCGCTCGTCGAGCGCCGCGTAGTCGAGGAACCGGTCGTGCGGGTAGGAGAGCACGCGCAGGTCGAGGGCGCCGCTGGAGGCGGCCACGAAGCGGGAGAGGAGCCGGCCGGTGCCGTCCAGGCCGGGGAGGCAGAGGGTGAGGAGCGGCTCGGGCATGGGCGAGGAGCCACGACGGTAGCACGGGGCCGACCGGGCCCGCGCCGCTCGATGGGGTGAGCGCCGAGGCGGTCAGCCGGGGGGAGGCAGGGCGTCGAGGTCGGCCAGCGAGGCGGGGCGCTTCTTTCGCACGTGCTCGTCGAGCCAGCGGACGGTCTCGAAGAGCGTCTCCTGGGGATCCCGGGCGGCGAAGCCCAGCTCGGCCTCGGCCTTGCGCGAGTCGCAGTACCAGAAGCGCTCGCCCATCTCCACCGAGGGGGCGTCGATGGGGGGCTCGGCGCCGCGCCAGGCGGAGAGCCGCTCGAGGAGCCTCACCCCCGCCAGGTTGACGGCGCTCGGGAGGGCGAGGCGCGGGGCGGGCACGCCGCTCAGCCGCTCCAGGCGGCCGAACAGGTCGCGGAAGCTCATGTTGGCGCCGCCCAGGAGGTACCGCTCCCCAGGCCGCCCGCGCGCCAGGGCGGCGGCGAAGGCGAGGGCCGCGTCGCGGACGTCCACGAAGGAGAGGCCGCCGGAGGGCATCGCCGGGATGCGCCGCTCCAGGAACTTGAAGATCACGTCGGTGGAGGAGAGCCGCTGGTCGCCCGGGCCGAGGAGGAGGGAGGGGTTCAGGACCACGAGCGGCAGCCCGGTGTCGCGGTGGATCCGGAGGGCCGCCTTCTCCTGGTAGATCTTGGAGAGGTAGTAGGGCCAGCCGGCCACGGTGGCGATGGGGTACGGGTCGGCCTCGGTCCCTACCCGCTCCTCGGCCGACACGGCGATCGTCCCGGAGGAGGAGGCGAGCACCACCCGCTTCACCCCGGCCCGGACGCAGGCCTCGAGGAGCCGCCGCGTCCCCTGCACGTGCAGCTCGTAGAGCCGGGCCGGCTCCGCCGGGTCGAAGCTCACCTGTCCCGCGAGGTGGAGGACCCCCTCGACTCCGTCGAGGGCGGCGCCGAGGGCGGAGGGATCCTCCACCGAGGCCCGGACCACCTCGGCCCCGAGCCCCTCCGCCTCGGGGGCGGCGGATCGCTGGAGCAGGCGGAGCCGGTGGCCGGCCCGGGCGAGGATCGGCACCAGGGCCGAGCCGAGGAAGCCGGTCCCCCCGGTGACGAGGAGGTTCATCCGTCCTCCGGGCTCCGGGCGGCGAGGTCCGCGCCGCCGGGGGTGGGATCGGCCGCCCCGCGCACGGGAACCGGCGCCGCGCTCTCGGGCCGGGCCCGGGCGGCCGGGGCCGGCTCCGGGGCGGACGCGTCCCGGCTCGGAGCGGGGGCGCCGGCAGCCGGCGGCTCCCTGGCCGGCGCCGGGGCTCCGCGCTCCTCGCGGGCCGCGGCGCGCAGCAGGCGGATCGCCTCCTCCATCACCCGGGTGGCCGCCTTGTAGGCGTCGCTTCGCGCGAGCCCCTGGGCCCGGCCGCGGAGCTCCTCCACCGCGATGACCTGGCCGAAGCGGACCTCGAGGTCGGCCCGGCGAGGCAGGCTCCGGCCCGGGGGGAGCGCCTCGAAGGTGCCGCCGAGGTGGACCGGCAGGACGTCCACCCCGCAGTGGAGGGCGAGGTAGCCGGCGGTGGAGTGGAACGGGTGCAGCTCGCCGTCGCGAGAGCGCGTGCCCTCCGGGAAGATGAGGAGGTGGTGGCCGCGCCGGAGCGCCTCGGCCGCGGCCTGGAGGCTGGCCTTGAGCGAGCCCTCGCGCTCCATGGGGATGAGGTTGGTGAAGTTCTCGAAGTAAGCCCGCTTGAGGGGCGTGTCGAAGAAGTAGTCCCGGGCGGCGAGGGCCGCGAGCCGGCCCCCCTCCTCGCCCATCGCCACCTTCACGAGCCCCATGTCGAGGTGGCTGGCGTGGTTCGCCACCACCAGGACGTTCCGGTCGTGCGGGACGAACGCCGCCCCCACCACCCGGGTGCGGTAGAGGTCGCGGTAGAGGGCCCGCTGCCCCACCGCGAGGAGGCGGCGTCCGAGCGTGGCGAGCGCCGCCGGAACCTGGAGCTCCTCCTCGGCGCGCTCGGGTGCGGCGGCGGGGGCGGCGGCCGGGCGCGCGCCGCGGCGGGTGGCGCCCTGGACGAGCCGGGCCAGGTCGCCGGCCGTGTGGACCTGGTGCAGCTCCTCGGCCGCGGAGGCCGGGAGCCCGGCCTCCTCCAGCGCCGCCGCCAGCTCCGTCCGCATCAGGGAGTCGAAGCCCAGGTCGGCCTCCAGGCGGGAGGCGGGGCAGACCTCGGCGCGCGGGCGGCGGCAGACCTCGGCCACCAGGTCGAGGACCCAGGCCTCGGCCGGGCCGCCGCCGCGCGCGTCCTCGCGGGCGCGCCGCCCGCGGGCGGCGGCCGCCTCGAGCCGGAGCAGCTCCTCGCGTACCAGCGGCCGCCTCACCTTGCGGGTGGCGGTCCGGGGGAGCTCCCCCTGGAACAGGTGCCAGGCCTTGACGCGCTGGTGGAAGGGGAGGGTGGCGGAGACCGCCCGGAGGTGCCCCTCGATCTCCGCCCGCACCTCGGCCCGGTCGCGCTCCCCGTACTCCGGGACCACGATCATCGCCACCTTCTCGGCCTTCCCGTCGGGCAGGCCGACGACGCACAGGTCCTTGATCGCCGGGTGCCCGCGGTACCGCTCCTCGACCTCGTCCGGGTAGACGTTCTTCCCGTTGGCGTCGATGATCAGGTCCTTCTTGCGTCCGACCAGGGTGAGGTTCCCGTCCTCGTCCAGGCGGCCGAGGTCCCCGGTGCGGAGCCAGCCGTCGGCCAGCACCTCGCCGGTCCGCTCGGGATCCACCCCGGGCGCCTCGCCGGCGCGCCAGTAGCCGAGCATCACGTTCGGCCCGCGGGCCAGCACCTCGCCCACGCCGCTCGCGTCCGGGGCGTCGATCCGGAGCTCCACCCCGGGGAGCGCCGGCCCGACGCTCCCCGCCGGCGCCGCCCCGTCGGGAGTGGAGACCGCCAGGACCGGGGCGGCCTCGGTGAGGCCATAGCCCTCGAAGAGGTCGAACCCCAGCTCCCGGAAGGCCCGCTGCACCTCGGGGTCGAGGGCCGAGCCGCCGGAGACCAGCAGCCGGAGCCGGCCGCCGAAGCGGCGGTGGACCGGCCAGAAGAGGAGCTTCCCCAGGTTCCAGCCGAGGGGCGAGTCGCGCAGCTTCGCGTTCCCCTTCATCAAGGCGAGGAAGGCCTGCTCCACCAGCCCCGGCCGCGCCGCCAGCTCCTGGGTCACGCGCCGGTGGAGGAGGGACCAGAGGGCCGGGACGCCGATCATGGCGGTGACCCGCCCCTCGCCCAGGACCTCGCCGATGCGGTCGGCGGTGAGCTCGTCCAGGTACTCCACCTCGGCGCCGCGGGAGACGGGCACGAGCAGGCCGCAGGTGAACTCGAAGGTGTGGTGCAGCGGCAGGACCGAGAGCATCCCGTCGCCCGGGCCGAGCTCGAAGAGGCCGGCCAGCTTGGCCACCAGGCTGGCGAAGTTCCGGTGCGAGAGCATCACGCCCTTGGGCGTGCCGGTGGTGCCGCTCGTGAAGATGAGCGAGGCGAGGTCCTCGGGCGCCACCCGCACCGGCGGGACGTCCGGCCCGCCCCCCAGGGCCTCGCCGAGCAGCACCGCGCGGGCGCCGGGCACGAGGGCGGCCGCCCGGGCCGCCAGGCCGGGCAGGTCGGCCGCCGCCTGGTCGGAGAGGATCGCCAGGCGCGCCCGGGCGGTCGTCCAGAGGTTGGCGAGCTCGGCCTCGGACAGGGCGGGGTCGACCGGCACCACCGCCGCGCCGGCGCGCAGGATCCCGAAGCAGGCCACCGCCCACTCGGGCCGGTTCTCGGAGGCGAGCAGGACCCGGTCGCCCTTCTCCACGCCCGCGGCGGCGAGGTGGGCGGCCACCCGGCCGGAGAGGGCGCGCAGCTCGCCGTAGGTGAGCCGCTCCTTGGCCGCCCCGGCCATCCGGAGCGCCACCCGGTCCTTCCAGCGGGCGCAGGCCGAGTCGAGCAGCTCGACCAGGTCGCGGTGGGCGCGGGGCGGCTGGGCGCGCCGGTCCGCCTCCTCCTCGAACCCGGGGAAGACCCACTCCTCCATCCCCTTCATGTGGACGTCGAGCCAGTAGCGCCGCCAGTCGAGGCCCTCCGGATCCCAGGCCAGGCGGGCCCGGTCCGCCGGGGCCAGCCGCTCCCGCACCTCCCGGATCGCCGCGCAGCGGAAGACGTAGCGGTTGTCCCAGACGAAGGGCAGGTAGAGGTCCCAGAGCGCCTCGACCTGCTCCAGCCGGCGGGTCCAGTCGTCGAGGGTCTCGCCCAGGCGGTGGGCGAGGGCCGAGGCGCGGGGCGCCCCCCAGCGCGGCGCCCGCTCGGAGAGGAGCCGGCGCGCCCCCCGGGCGAGGGCGGCCAGCGTCGGGGCGGAGATCGCCTGGTACTGGCGGCGGGTCACCGGGAACGGCTCGATGCGGGAGAGGAGGCGGTTCCAGGTCCGGTTCCCCTCCTCGCGCTCCCGGTAGAAGCGGCGCCGGTAGAGGCCGGAGAGCTCCACCGCCCGGCGCGCCCAGAGCGGGTTCGAGTCGCCGGAGGCGAGGTGGTAGACCCGGCCGCCGCCGGTCCCGGCCGCGACCCGCTCGAGGAGCTCGGCCGCCGCCAGCAGCATCCCGGCCGCCACGAGGTCGACGGGGACGACGTCCAGGATCGCCCGCTCGGCCATGGGGAAGACGCGCTGGCCGCGGAGCCCCATGAAGGCCAGGGGCGCGCTGGTGGTGAACCCCTCGTTCCAGCCGGGGAAGGGGAAGCGCAGGGCGCTCTCCACGATCGAGGGGCGGACGATCGCCCAGGGGAGGCCGCTCGCCGCGATCGCCTGCTCCCCCAGCGACTTCGTGTAGGTATAGGTGTTGGGCCAGCCCCAGTGGCGGGCCCGCTCCATCCCCGCCTCGACCAGCTTCTCCGAGAGCCAGAGCCGCCGCTCCCGGCCCAGCGCCAGCCGGAGCGCCCGCTCGTCGCCGTCGGAGCGGCCCTCCTCCCGGAGCCGCTCCAGGGCCCGGTCGCGGAAGAGCGACTGGAGGGCCCGGTCGTCGGTCCGCGCCCGGAGCTCCGCGATCCGGCGCTCCGCGTCTGCCAGCTCCGCCTCCAGGTCGAAGTCCGAGCCGTCGAGGGCCGGCCGCTTGGGCCTCCCCTCCACGCCCGCCCGGCGCGGGAAGTAGCCGGGGATCTCCTCGTCCTCGAAGACCACCCCGTCCCGGTTGCCGGCCACGAAGCAGGTGGAGACGTGGAGGAGCGCCGCCCCGGTGCGGCGGCAGAGCTCGACCGCGTTCCTCGCCCCGTGCACGTTCACCCCCAGGGCGAGCTCCAGCGACGGGTCGAAGTCCACCAGGCCGGCGGCGTTCAGCACCAGGTCGAGCCCGGAGAGCCGCTCGAGATCGGCGGGGGAGAGGCCGAACAGCGGGTCGGAGACGTCGCCCGCCACCGGCAGGCAGCGCTCCCGGAGGAAGGCCTCCGCGCCGGCGCCGTGGCGGGCGCGGATCGGGTCGAAGGGGCGGCTCGGGGCCACCTTGCCGAAGAAGCGCGCCTCGGCCGTCCCGCCGGTCCCCGGGCGCACCAGCACGAAGACCTCGCCCACCTCCGGGTAGCGGTCGAGGAGGAGGGAGAGCGCCACCTTCCCCACGAAGCCGGTCGCGCCGGTGACGAGGATCCGCTTCCCCGCCAGGAGCCGAGCCACGTCGAGCGGGGCCGGGCCGGCCGCCCGGGGCGCTCCGTCGGCGCCCGGCCGCGAGGGGCCGCTCGCCCCGTTGGTGCGCCGCCCGCTCATCCGAGGTTCTGGGTCATGACGATGGGCGGGTGGTGGAGCATGGCGATCTCCGCCCCGCGGCCGTGGACCGAGCGGGCCATGTCGATCGCCTCGGAGAGGGTCTCGGCGGTGTCCCAGCCGAGCAGGCGCGGGACGTGGGCGTTGTCCGCCCCCACCGCGATCACCCGCCCGAGGTGGCGGCGCCCGTTCTCGCCCCAGTACCACATGAAGAAGGGGTGGGCCCCGTGGTAGGCGTTCGCCGTCCGGTACAGGTGGACGTAGGTCGGGTTCTCGGCGAACTCCCGCTCGTAGCGGTCCTCGAGGACCTTGGAGTCGCGGGTCTCGGGCAGCAGGCGGTGGAAGAACTCGATGTAGGACGGGTGGTGGACGGGGTCGAACGCGTCCGAGCAGGGGTGGGTGACGATCAGCGTCCCGCCCGGCTTCACCAGCGGCTTGCCCCGGTAGAAGTTGAAGAAGTACCCCTGGGCCATCACCTGCACCAGGAGCGGGTTGAGGATCGAGTTCACGTTGTACGGGGAGATGTACGGGATCCCGTAGACGAGGACGTCCGCCTGGAAGTCCACGTCCACCGCGTACTGGGACCAGCTCGCCTCGAGGATCTTGGCGTGGGTGGGCTCGGTGCGGCCGGCGTGGACCGCGATCACCTCGTAGGCGGCGGGGACGGCGTGGAACATGCGCCGCTTGGCCGCCGGAGGGAGGCCCTGGAGGGCCGCCCGCATCCCGGCGAGCTTGAGCCGGTCGGACTCCCGGAACTCCTCCTCCCGCTTCATGAGGTAGTCGAGGGGGCCGTCGAACATCCGGTTGTTGATGGTGGTCTCGATGTGGAAGACGTTCAGCTCCGCGTCGATGAGCCGCCCGATCCGGTCGACCGAGCGGTGGAGCTCGGAGCGCTCCGGGTCCATGTACGAGTGGCTCTGGCGGATGTGGTGGGGGGTGTGGTTCGCCTTCACCCCCTCGTAGTTGGTGAGCCCGGTGGAGACCGACTTGTGGCCGCCGTCCATGGGGACGAGGTTCAGGTTCACGTAGACGAGCAGGTCCGACTCGGCGGCGCGCCGGTTCACCACCACCTTCTCGCCGTGCGCGGTCTCCCCCAGCACCACCAGGCCGGCCGGATCCTCGGCGTCGTGGTTCACGTAGCGATCCGGGTAGAAGGCCTCGAAGATCTTCGGCCCCACCATCCGCTTCATCTCGGCCGGGGTCATGTGGCGGTGGAGCGCCACCGCGATCACCAGCTGGACGTCGTCCACGCCCGACTCGGCGAGCAGGGGGAGGATCACCTCGAGCACCTGCTGGCGCACGTCCGGGGTGCGCATGGGCGGGAGGGGGAGGGAGATGTCGTCCAGGGCGATGGTCACCTTCATGCCCGGCCGGAGCATGGCGTGGAGCGGCTCGCAGCCCTCGGGCCGGTGGATGGCCTGGCGGATGGCCGCCTTGACGTTGGGGAGCCCCTCCACCGGCGGCCGCGGGTAGATCACCCGGGTCCCCACCGGCAGGTCCTCCACCAGCAGGTCCTCGCCGGAGAAGAGGACCCGGGGCGGGGAGTCGCGCTCGATGGTGACGATCTGCTCGGTGGTCTCGTAGAAGCGCGAGAGGCTCCGCGGGGGCTGGCGCATGGAGGTCAGGTCCTGGCCGTGTTCAGGATGGGCCACTCGTAGGCGCGCGCGACGCGGGCGAGCCGGGAGTCCGGGTTCACCGCCGCCGGGTGGCCGACGACGGCGAGCATGGGGTAGTCGGAGAAGGAGTCGGAGTAGGCGAAGCTCCGCTCCAGGGCGACGCCGTTCCGGACGCACCAGTCCCGGATCACCAGCGCCTTGTGCGCCCCCTCGATGATGGGCGGGACCACCCGCCCGGTGGCCACGCCCTGCACGAACCGCATCCGGTTGGCGAGCAGGTCGTCCGCCCCGAGGTGCTCCGCCAGGCGGCGGACGGTGAAGTCGAGGGCGCCGGTCACGAAGACGATCCGGCAGCCGGCCCGGCGCGCCCCCTCCACCAGCGCCGCGGACCCCGGGTGGACGGCCGGGCGGAGCACGTCCTCGAAGAGCTCCTCGGAGAGGGTCTCGAGCCGGTCCTCGCTCTGCCCCTTGTAGTAGGCGTAGAAGAGCTCGTTGAAGGTCTTGCGGTCGAAGCGGTCGGTGGCGAGGAAGAGCGGCACCGAGAGCACCGTCCTGGCGGTGTGCCAGGCGGAGCCCAGGATCGACCCCTGGTTCATCGCGTAGAAGGCGAAGGCGTGCACGATGTTCGTGCCCACCAGCGTCCCGTCCACGTCGAAGAACGCGGCCCGGCCGGGGTTCGGCATGCCCATCCGACTAGACCGGCATGCACTGGTTGGCAAGGGCCAAGCGCACCTCTTCGGGGGGCTAGAGCAGCCCCTCCGCCCGGTACCACGCCGCGGCGCGGCGTACCGACTCCTCCAACGGTGTCGCGGCGGTGAACCCCAGCTGGCGTCGCGCCTTGGCGGGATCGCAGACCCAGCCCGGGGCCAGCACCTGGGCCGCGAGCTTCCGGTTGAGCGGGAGGCGCCGCCCGGTGAGGTCGGTCACGCCGTCCGCGGCGCGGGCGGCGGCCCGGAGGAGCCAGGCCGGGATCGGGAACCGGCGGGCCCGGACCCCCAGGGCCCGGGCCGCCTCGGCCATGAGCCCCGGCGCGCTGGTCCGCTCCCCGGAGGCGAGGAAGAAGGCCTGGCCGCGAGCCTCGGGCCGCTCGGCGAGGAGGAGCAGCCCGCGGACGCAGTCGTCCACGTCGATCCAGGACAGGGGGCGGTCCCCGAAGTCGAGCACCAGGCCGGCCCGGGCGATCCGGAAGAAGAGGAGGTTCTCCCGGTCCCCCGCCCCGACGATCCGGGGCGGCCGCGCCACCGTCACCGGCAGGCGATCGGCGAAGGAGAAGGCGATCCGCTCCGCCTCGGCCTTCGAGGTGCCGTACGGCTCCACCGGCTGGAGCGGCCCGTCCTCGAGGCGCGGGGTGCGCGAGGGGCCGGCGGCGGCGATCGAGCCGGCGAGGACGAAGCGGGAGAGCCCGGGCGCCTCGGCCAGGCAGGCCTCGAGGGCGAGCCGGGTCGAGCCCGCGTTCACCCTGAGGAACTCGGCCGGATCGGTGGAGCGGCGGACCCCGGCGAGGTGGAAGACCACCTCCTGGCCGCGGACGGCCTTCCGGAGCGCGGCCGGATCGGTGGCATCGCCGGCCAGCACCTCCGCCCCGAGCGCCTCCAGGGCCGGGGAGGGCCGGCGGACCAGGGCCCGGACGGCGTCGCCGCGGGCGCGGAGCGCGCGGACCAGGGCCAGCCCGAGGAAGCCGGCCGCGCCGGTGACGAGGGCGCGCATCGGGGGCTCCATGGGAACCACGGGGTCCGGGCCCGGTCAACGCCCGCCTTCCCCGGCGGGGGTCGGGTCGCGCCGGGCCCGGGTCCCGGCTATCCTCCCGGCGATGGCTCCGCTCCGCTCCGTCTGCCCGTTCGACTGCCCCGACGCCTGCGGGCTGGTGGTGGACGTGGAGGGCGGCCGCGCCGTCCGCGTCCGCGGCGATCCCGAGCACCCCTACTCGCAGGGCACCCTCTGCCCGAAGATGAACGGGTACGACCGGACCGTCCACTCGCCCGACCGGCTCACCCACCCGCTCGTGCGGACCGGGCCGAAGGGCGCGGGCCAGTTCCGCCGGGCGAGCTGGGAGGAGGCGATCGCCCTCGTGGCCGGCCGCTTCCGCGAGATCGCCGCCCGGGACGGGGCGGAGGCGATCCTCCCCTACTCCTACGCCGGCTCGATGGGGCTCGTGCAGCGGAACGCCGGGCACGCCTTCTTCCACCGGCTCGGGGCCTCGCGGCTCGACCGGACCATCTGCACCCCGGCGCAGGACGCCGGCTGGCAGGCGGTGATGGGGCGGACGCCGGGGCCCCACCCCGACACCGTCCTCGACTCCGACCTGGTCGTGCTCTGGGGGATCAACGCGGTCGCCACCAACATCCACTTCGTCGCCCGGGTGAAGGAGGCCCGGCGGCGCGGGGCGCGGGTGATCCTGATCGAGACCTACCCGACCGACACCGCCCCGGTGGCCGACCGGGTGGTGCTGGTCCGGCCGGGCGCCGACACCGCCCTGGCGCTCGGGATCGTCCACGTGCTCGCCCGCGACGGGCTCGCCGACGAGGCCTTCCTCGCCGCGGAGACCGAGGGCTGGCCGGAGTGGAGGGCGCGGGTGCTGGCGGAGAATCCGCCCGAGTGGGCGAGCCGGCTCTGCGGCGTCCCCGCCGGCGAGATCGAGGACCTGGCCCGGACCCTGGCCCGCGCCCGGGCCCCGTTCGTCCGGATCGGGGGCGGCCCCTCGCGCTACGGCAACGGCGCCATGACGGTGCGCAGCGTCGCGGCGCTGGCGGCGGCCCTGGGTGCCTACGGGCGGAGGGGCGGGGGGTTCTTCCACTCCACCGGCTCCTCCCAGGCCTTCGACCTCTCGGTCCTCACCCGCGAGGACCTCCAGCGGAGGCCCGCCCGGCTCGTCAACATGAACCGGCTCGGCTGGGCGCTGAACGAGCTGGCCGACCCGCCGGTGAAGGCGATGTACGTCTGGTGCTCGAACCCGGCCGCGGTCGCGCCCGGCCAGAACGCGGTCCTCCGGGGGCTCTCGCGCGAGGACCTCTTCCTCGTGGTGCACGAGCGCTTCCTCACCGACACCGCCCGCCACGCCGACGTGGTCCTCCCCGCCACCACCTCGCTCGAGCACGTGGATGTCTACCGCTCCTACGGCCAGTACGTCGTGCAGCGCGTGCGGGCGGTGGTTCCGCCCGTCGGCGAGGCCCGGCCGAACTGGGAGGTGTTCCGGGCCCTGGCCGCGGCGATGGGCTTCGAGGAGCCGCTCTTCCGGATGACCGCGGACGAGGTGGCCGACGCCCTCCTCGAGCGCGCGGCGGCGAAGCGGGCCGGCTGGTGGGCGGGGGTGGATCGGGCCCGGCTGGCGGAGGGGAAGCCGATCGAGCTGAGCCCGCCCGCGGGGCCCCGCTGGGGCAACCCGGGCGGGAAGATCCTGCTCCGGAACGACGCCCTGGACGAGCCGCTCCCGCGCTGGCTTCCCGCCCACGCCGACGCCGACCCGCTGCCGCTCCGGCTGGTCACCGCCCCCGCCCTCTACACCCTCAACTCCAGCTTCCAGGAGCGCCCCGAGCTGCGCGAGAAGGCGGGGGGGATGATCCTCCAGCTCGGGCCGGACGAGGCGCGGACGCGGGGGCTCGCCGACGGGCAGCGGGTGGAGGCCTGGAACGCCGGCGGGACCGCCACCTTCCTCCTCCGCGTCCGGGAGGGCGTCCCGCCCGGCGTGGCGGTGGCGGCGGGGGTCTTCTGGCTCGCCCACGTCCCCGGATCGCGGAACGTGAACGCCCTCACCTCGCAGCGGCTCACGGACCAGGCCGGCGGCTCGACGTTCTACGACAACCGCATCGACGTCCGGGCGGCGCGGGACTGAGCCGATCCGTCGTCGGGGTCGACCCCGCGGGGCCCGCCCCGCGTGCCGAGGCCGATCGCGAGACACGCAGCGGGTCGTGACAGCCTGTCCCTTGTGCCGGCGATCGGGCGCGCCCACGCTGCCCGCGGATAGGGGGGCACAGTGGCGTCTGGCCCGGCGCACGCCGCAGGCCACGCGTACCGGCGCTCACGCCGGCCCGTCCCCTCCTGCTCACCGTCAGCGAAGTCGACTCCGGGCCAGCGGTCCGGTGGGGGGAAGCCATGAAGCGCGCTCTCGTGCTCGCGATGGTCGCCGCGCTCGTGCAGGTCGGATGCGGTGGTGGGGGGAAGAAGGGCGACGGGACTCCGCCGGAGGCGCCCTCCGGGCTGATCGCGCAGGCGGTCTCGGCGACCTCCATCGCCCTGACCTGGACCGACCAGTCGAGCGACGAGACGGCCTTCCGGATCGAGCGCAGCGCGACCTCCGGGACCGCCGACTTCGTCGAGGTCGCGAGGGTCGCGGCCGACACCACGAGCTGGACCGACACCGGCCTCCTCCCCGGCGCGACCTACTGGTACCGCGTGCGGGCCTCGAATGCCGCCGGGAAGTCGGCCTACTCCGGAGTGGCGTCGGCGACGACCACGGGCGCTCCGCCGGGCGCGCCCCTGAACCTGTACGCCGTGGCGGACGGGCCGACCTCGATCGAGCTCTCGTGGACGGCGGGGGGAGCGGGCCAGACCGGGTTCCGCGTCGAGCGGAGCGGCACCTCGGCCACCGCCGGCTTCGCGGAGGTCGCCACCGCCTCCGGCGCCGCCACGACCTTCACGGACACGGCCCTGTCGCCCGCCACGCAGTACTGGTACCGGGTCCGGGCCACGAACGCCTTCGGGGACTCGCCCTACTCCAACGTCGACACGGCCACGACCTCGGAGCCGGCCCGGCCGGTGGGCCTCTTCGCCGTGACCCAGGGGCCGACCTCGATCCAGCTCTCGTGGACGGCGGGGGCGGCGGACCAGACCGGGTTCCGCGTCGAGCGGAGCGCCACCTCGGCCGTCGACGGCTTCGCCGAGATCGCCGCGGTCACCGGGCTGGCCGGCAGCTACCTGGACGCGGACCTGGCCGCCGGGACCCCGTACTGGTACCGGGTCCGGGCGGTCTACCCGTACGGCCTGTCGGCCTACTCGGATCCGGCCACGGCCACGACGTCGGAGCCGGCCCGGCCGGCGGGCCTCTTCGCCGTGACCCAGGGGCCGACCTCGATCCAGCTCTCGTGGACGGCGGGGGCGGCGGACCAGACCGGGTTCCGCGTCGAGCGGAGCGCCACCTCGGCCGTCGACGGCTTCGCCGAGATCACCGCCGTCTCCGGAACGGTCACCACCTACCTGGACGCGGGGCTGGCCGCGGGGACGCAGTACTGGTACCGGGTCCGGGCGGTCTACCCGTACGGCCTGTCGGCCTACTCGGATCCGGCGGCGGCGACGACCCTGGGGCCCGCCCGCCCGGTCGGTCTCTCCGCCCTGGCCCAGGGGCCGACCTCGATCGAGCTCTCCTGGGTCCCGGGCGCGGCCGACGCGACGTCCTACGAGATCGAGCGGAGCGCGACCTCCGGGACCGATGGGTTCGCGTTCCTCACCGCGGTCACGGGGGGCGCGGTCTCGTACCTGGACGCCGGGCTCCTCCCGGCGACGCCCTACTGGTACCGGATCCGGGCGGTCTACGCCTACGGCACCTCGGGATACTCGGACGCCGTGAGCGCGGTGACGGAGCGAGGCGCCGCCCTCCCGCCGGATCCCGCGGCGGTGGCGCCTCCGCTCGACCGGACCGTGGCGACGTCCTTCGCCGACGCGGTCTCCTTCCTCTGGGCCGGACCGACGCCGATCCAGACCGGGGTCGTGCCCGGCAGCCTCGACGAGGAGCGCGTGGCCGTGCTCCGCGGGAAGGTGCGGGACGCCTCCGGGAGCCCGCTCCCCGGGGTGACGATCGCGCAGCTCGACCACCCGGAGCTCGGCAGCACCCTGACCCGGGCGGACGGGGTCTTCGACCTGGCGGTGAACGGGGGCGGGCCGGTCATGGTGGAGTACCGCCTGGCCGGCTACCTGCCCGCCCAGCGCCAGGTGGTCGCGCCCTGGAAGGACTTCGCCTGGGCGCCCGACGTCGTGCTCCTGCCGCTCGACCCGCGGGTGAGCGTGGTGCAAACCGGCGCGGCGGCGGCGCAGGTGGCGCGCGGGAGCCCCAGCACCGACGCGTCCGGGACGCGGACGGCGACCGTGATCGTGCCCCCCGGCACGTTCGCGGGGATGACCCTCCCGGACGGCTCGAGCGAGGCGCTCCCGGCCCTGCACGTCCGCGCCACCGAGTACACCGTCGGCCCGGACGGCCCGGCGGCGATGCCCGCCGGGCTGCCGCCGACCACCGGCTACACCTATGCGGTCGAGGTGAGCGTCGACGAGGCCATCTCGGCCGGGGCGACCGGCGTCCAGTTCAGCCAGCCGGTCTACGTGTACCTCGAGAACTTCCTCGGCTTCCCGGTCGGCAGCCGGGTGCCCTCCGGGAGCTACGACCTCGGCCGCGGGGTCTGGGTCCCCTCGCCCAGCGGGCGGGTCGTGCAGGTGGTGTCGACCTCCGGGGGGTCGGCCGGGATCGACGCGGACGGCGACGGCGCCGCGGACGACCCGGCGGCGCTCGCCGCGCTCGGGTTCACCGACGCCGAGCGAACCCAGGTGGCGGCGCTCTACCAGGCGGGCCAGACCCTCTGGCGGACCCCGATCACCCACCTCTCGCCCTGGGACTTCAACTGGCCCGTGACCTGCGACGACTGCCCGCCGGTGGAGGTCCCGCCCCCGCCCCCGGGGTGCCCGGACCCGGAGATCTGCGGGGCGTCGGGCTCGTTCGTCGACTGCCAGAACCAGGCCCTGGAGGAGGACCTGCCGGTGGTCGGGACGCCCTTCTCGCTCCACTACCGGAGCGACCGCGTGGCCGGGAACGCCAGCGGGAGGACGGTCCGCGTCACCGTCACCGACGCGCGGGGCCTCACGGACGGCTACGGGACCGTGTGGATCTCCGTCGCCGGCCAGAGCCACGGCTTCGGACCGTTCACCGCGCCGAACCAGACCGTGGTCTTCACCTGGGACGGGAAGGACGCCTACGGGCGGCTGGCCCAGGGCTCGGCCACGGCCGTGGTGATGGTGAACTATCACTACACGGGCGAGTACTGCGCCGTGTGGCAGGACACGGGGTTCGGCACGGCGACCTGCATCTGGCGGGGGTTGCCCGTGGGCTCCCTGCGGTGGTCCGCGGACCAGTCCTCGACCTGGCGGGTGGAGGTGTCGTCCCTGCAGGCGCCCTTCCAGAGCCTGGGGGGCTGGAGCCTCGACGTCCACCACGCCTACGACCCGAAGTCGGGGACGCTGTACCGCGGTGATGGGCCGACCTTCGCCGCGCAGCTCATGGGCGGTGGCGGGAGGGTGATCCAGGTCGCCGCGGGCGGAGGGAACATGCCCCCCGTCGCAGGGGGGCTGGCGAGGGACACCCTGGCCCAGAGCCCCGTCCGGCTGGCGGTCACCCCCGACGGCCGGTACTACGTGGTCCTCGAGGACGGGTCGGGCTTCCGCGTCAGCCGCGCCGGCTCGATCGAGGGCGTGGCCGGCGGGCCCGGCTCGATGTCCGCCTGCACGGGCGCCTCCATCGGCGACGGTGGCTTCGTCGACGACGCCTGCTTCCTCGCCGTCGACGTGGCGGTGGCGCCGGACGGGAAGTACCTCATCGCCGACGCGCAGAACGCCCGGATCCGGAAGGTCGATCGCCAGGCCTTCATCTCCACCTTCGCCGGCGGAGGGAGCAGCCTCGCGGACGGCGTCCCCGCCCTGGAGGCCGACCTCGACGGGCTGACCTCGGTCGCGGTCGGGCCGGACGGGAGCGTCTACGTGCTCGGGGGGAACCGCCTCCGGAAGATCGACCCGGCCGGCATGGTCTACACCATCGCCGGCGACGGCACCTGCCCCGACGCCTTCACCGGGGAGGGCGGGTTCGCGCGGGACGCCAGGTTCTGCGCGTCCAACTACTCCAAGGTCGCCGTGGGCGGCGACGGCAGCGTCTACCTGGCGACGGAGCAGGCCAGCGCCGTCTACCGGATCCGGACCGACGGCCGGGTGGAGCGCTTCGCCGGCACCGGCGTGCCCGGTGACACGGGCGACGGGGGCCCCGCCACCGCGGCCCAGCTCCAGGATCCGTCCGACGTCGCGGTTGCCCTCGACGGCACCGTCTACGTCGCGGACGGCGCGGCCTGCAAGGTGCGGGCGGTCGGGCCCGACGGCTCGATCCGGACGGCGGCGGGGACCGGGGCGATGTCCGGCGGGCTCTGCGCCAGCGGCGAGGTCGGTGGGCCACCCGAGGGGACTCCGCTCGGCGCCCCCATCGCCGTCGCCGCCGGGCCCTCCGGCGCGCTGCTCGTGGCGGAGTACCAGGCGAGCCGCGTGGTCACCCTGGCCGCCGGCTTCCCGGGGTTCGGGTCCCAGGCCCTGATCCCGTCCTCGGACGCGACCGAGCTGTTCTCCTTCGACGGCCGCGGCCGGCACCTGACGACCGTGGACGCGCTCACCTTCGCGCTCCAGTACCAGTTCGGCTACGACGAGGCCGGGCGCCTCGTCGCCGTGACCGATGGGGACGGGAACGTCACCGCGATCGAGCGGGATGCCTCGGGGAACCCGACCGCGATCGTCGCGCCGCTCGGCCAGCGCACTTCACTGACCGTGGACGCCGACGGCTGGCTGGCCTCGGTGGTGAACCCGGCCGGCGAGGCCACCACGCTCGGCTACCATCCCGGCGGCCTCCTCGCGACCCTGACGGATCCCCTCGCCGCCGTCCACCGGTTCACCTACGACCAGGTGGGGGCGCTGATCCGGGATGAGAACCCGTCGGGCGCGGTCACCACCCTCACGCGCTCGGACTTCCTCACCTACTCGCGTGAGGGCATCAACTCGACCGAGGTCGACCTGACCACGGCCCTGGGGCGGATGGAGAGGCACGTCGTCGACCGCTTCGGGCCGACGCGCCACTACCTCAACCTGGCGCGCGACGGCACGAGCATCGAGCAGTGGGTCTACCCGACCAGCCAGCGCCGGGTCGGGTATCCCGACGGGACGACGCTCGAGTCCTGGGACGCTCCCGATCCGCGGTTCGGCTCGCGGAGCTCCTATCGCGCCTCGGTCATGGAGCGGACGCCGGACGGCAACGCGCTCGCCATCTACCGCAAGCGGTCGACCACGCTCGCCACCCCGGGCGACCCGTTGAGCTTCACCTCCATGACCGAGCAGACCTGGGTGAACGGGCAGCTCACCAGCCGCACCTACGACGCCACCGCCGCCACGCTCACCGACGTGACCGCGGCCGGGCGCACCACCGAGACGCTCCTCGACGGGCGCGGGAGGATCTCCGAGGTGCGGGCCCCCGGGGTCTTGCCCGCCCGCCTCTACTACGACGGGGCGGGCCGGCTCGCGACGGTCGTCCAGGGAGCGCGGACCTGGTCCCTCGCCTACGACGGCGACGGGAACGCCGCGACGCTGCTCGGGCCCGATCTCGCGGTCACCTCCTACACGTTCGACCCCGCCGGGCGCCTCCTCGACCAGGTCCTGGCGGGGGACCGCTCCGTCGAGCACCGCTACGACGCCGCCGGCCGCCTGGTCGCGGTGGTGCCGCCGGCCCGGCCGGCGCACGTGCTCTCGCTCGGGCCGAGCGGCGAGCTCCTCGCCTACACGCCGCCCTCGGTCGCCGGCGCGGGTGCGACCCGGTTCGCCTACGATCTGGACGGGAGCCTGGTCCAGCTCCTCCTGCCGGACGGGACGACGGTCGACATCGGCCGTGACGCCGCCGGCCGCCGGTCCTCGGTGGCCACGCCGGCGGGGACGACCACCATCCTCTACGAGGACGCCGGGCGCGTGGACACCGTGACCGCCCCGGGCGGCGTCGTCACCGAGTACGACTACGACGGGCCGATGGCGATCTGGGAGGGGTGGAGCGGCCCGGTCTCGGGCTGGGTCGACTGGTCCTACACGAACGACCGCAGCGTCGCCAGCGTCGACGTGAACGACGTGCCCCTCGCGGCGTACACGTACGATCCGGACGGCCTGCCGGTGCAGGCCGGCGCGCTCACCATCGCCCGCGACGCCGCCACCGGCTGGGTGACCGGCACGACGCTCGGGGCCGTGACCACCTCCGTGGCGCTCGACGGCTACGGCCAGGTGGCCTCCGCCAGCGCGCTGGCGGGTGGCGGCACGCTCTACGCCTACGACCTCGAGCGCGACCTGACCGGCCGGATCGTCGCCCGGACGGAGACCGTCCAGGGGGCGAGCCATCGCTACGAGTACGGCTACGACGCGGCCGGCCGGCTGGCCACGGTGACGGTGGACGGGGCACTCGCCGCGGCGTACGCGTACGACGCGAACGGCAACCGGATCCTCCGGAGCACGGCGGCCGGGGACGAACCCGCCGCGTACGACGACCAGGACCGGCTGCTCTCGAGCGGAGGCACGACCTATTCCAACGACGCGCTCGGGCGGCTCGTGGGCAAGACCGGCGCCGGCGGGACCACCCTCTACCGCCACGCGCTCGGAAACCTCCTCGGGGCGTCGCTCCCCGGTGGCCGGCAGATCGACTACCTCCTCGACGGCCTGGAGCGCCGGGTGGGGAAGAAGGTCGACGGGGTGCTCACCGAGGGCTACCTCTACTCCGGCCCCTTCGTGGTCGCCTGGCTCGAGGGGACGGGTGCCGTCCGGGCGCGGTTCGTCCGGGTCGGCACCGAGGCCACCCCCGCGTACATGGAGAAGGGCGGGGTCCTCTACCGGCTCGTCGCCGATCACTTGGGGAGCGTGCGCCTGGTGGTGGACGCCACCACCGGGGCGGTCGCCCAGCGGCTCGACTACGACGAGTTCGGCCGCGTCCTCGCCGACACCAGCCCCGGGTTCCAGCCCTTCGGCTTCGCGGGAGGGCTCCTCGACCGCGACACGGGGCTCACCCGGTTCGGCGCCCGGGACTACGACGCCGAGGCCGGGCGCTGGATCTCCAAGGACCCGCTCCTCTTCCAGGGCGGGAGCACGAACCTCTACGAGTACGTGGGCAACGACCCCCTCGACCTCGTCGATCCGGTCGGCCTTTACGCCCGCTGCTCGGTGAAGGGCAACAAGGTCGCCATCACCATCCCGATCCAGTTCAAGGGGAAGGGGGCGAGCAAGGAGCTGACCAAGGCGTGGCGGGACGCGATCCAGAAGGAGTGGAGCGGCCCCATCGGGAAGTACGACGTCACCACCCGTGTGACCCGGGGCGGGCAGAACCAGGTCTTCGTGCCGCGGGGGGGCAGCGTGCAGGCCCAGGTCACGGGCGGCCACATCGGCGTCTGGGGCAACGGGCTCACCGGACCGCTCGGCGGCCAGACGGTCGCCCACGAGGCCGGTCACCTCATGGGGCTCGGCGACAAGTACTGGACGATGGGAGACCCGTGGTCGGGCAACGGGGAGTCGATCAACTGGGAGGGCTGGGAGGACAACATCATGGCCGACAACCCCGTCGGCATCCCCTTCGAGGAGGACATCCGGGACATCATCCGGGCCAACTGCGGCTGCAGGCGGTGAGGCACGCGGGCCGGCCATGGTCCCGGCTCTGGAGCCCGCGCGCGGCTCCAGAGCCGCGCGGCGGGGAGCGCCGCCTGCGGCGCTTTGCCGCGATAACGCACGCTGACCGCACTCTTCCGGGACCGCGTCTCGTCGCCGACGCCCTTCCGCCGGTCCCGCCCGCGAAGAATCGAACACAGATCAAGAAACGGCGGCCCTCCGCCGCTCCTGATCAAGGTCACTCTCGGCTATCTTGGCCCCGATCATTTCCGGGACCACCGGAGGGAACGCGCAAATGAACGACTATCGGTACGACCACCAGACGGTCCAGGGGTTCATCCTCTCGGCGATCTTCTGGGGCGTCGTGGGCATCGTCATCGGGCTCCTCATCAGCGTGCAGCTCTGGGCCCCGGCCGCGAACTTCCCGCCGTACCTCACCTACGGCCGCCTGCGCCCGGTCCACACCAACGGGCTCGCCTTCGGCCTCGGCGTGGGGGCGATCTTCGGGCTCAGCTATTACATCGTGATGCGGCTCTGCAAGCGGCCGCTGCTCTTCCCCCGCCTGGCCCGCGTCCAGCTCTGGCTCTTCAACGTGGGGATCGCCGCCGCGGCGATCACCCTGATGATGGGCTACACGCAGTCGAACGAGTACGCCGAGCTGGAGTGGCCCCTCGACATCGCCATCGTCGTCCTCTGGGTGATGTTCGCGGTGAACGTCTTCGGGACGATCATCAAGCGGAACGAGGAGCAGATGTACGTGTCGCTCTGGTACGTCATCGCCACCGTGGTGGCGGTGGCGGTCCTCTACCTGGTGAACAACTTCGCCATGCCGGCCGGCCTGTGGAAGAGCTACCACCTCTTCGCCGGCGTGAACTCCGCCAACGTGCAGTGGTGGTACGGCCACAACGCGGTGGGCTTCGTCTTCACCACGCCCATCCTGGCGATGTTCTACTACTTCCTCCCCAAGGCCACCGGGCTGCCCATCTTCAGCCACCGGCTCTCGATCGTGGCCTTCTGGTCGCTGGTCTTCGCCTACCTCTGGACCGGCGCCCACCACCTCGTCTACACGCCGCTGCCCGACTGGCTCCAGACGCTCGGGATCGTCTTCACCCTCTTCCTCATCGCGCCGTCCTGGGGCTCGGTGGTGAACGGCTACTACACGGTCGGCCAGGACTGGTCGAAGATGAAGACCAACTACCTGACCAAGTTCTTCGTCCTCGGGATCACCTTCTACGGCCTGCAGACCGTGCAGGGCCCGACCCAGGCGCTCCGGGTGGTCTCGCAGCTCATCCACTTCACCGACTGGGTCCCCGGCCACGTGCACATGGGGACGATGGGCTGGGTGGCGATGACCGTCTGCGCCTCCGTCTACTACGTGATCCCCAAGCTCTACGGGACCGAGATCTACTCGGAGAAGATCGCCAACGCGCACTTCTGGCTGGTGCTGGTGGGCCAGCTCCTCTTCTCCATCACCATGTGGATCACCGGCATCCGGCAGGGCTGGATGTGGAAGGCCACCGACGCCGAGGGCCACCTCGTCTACCGGAACTTCATGGACACGGTGGTGGGGAACTACCCCTACTGGCACACGCGCACGCTGGCCGGGATCATCTTCACCGTCGGCATGCTCTTCTTCGTCTACAACGTCCTCATGACCATCCGGAAGGGGAAGGCGCTCCAGGCCCAGCAGGACGCGCCCGCCCCCGCCCCGGTGCCGGCGGCGTAGGAGGGACGACACCATGGCCGGAACCATCTACAAGAAGCCCGTCACCTTCGCCGTCATGGCCACCGTGGTGGTGCTGATCGGCACCGCCGTCACCATGGCCTACCCGATGCTCCGCCCCGACATGCACCCCAAGGTCGCGGGGCTCGTGCCGCTCACCGCCCTCGAGCTGGCCGGACGCGACATCTACCAGCGGGAGGGCTGCATGGGCTGCCACACGCAGACCGTCCGCCCGCTCAAGAGCGAGGTGGTCCGCTACCGCGGCAACCGGGCCAAGGACCCGTCCGGCCAGTACTCGCTCGCCGGGGAGTTCGCCTACGACCACCCGTTCCTCTGGGGCTCGAAGCGCACCGGGCCGGACCTCGCCTTCGAGGCCTGGCTGAAGAGCGCCGCCTGGCATCAGGGCCACTTCGAGAACCCGCAGGCGGTGGTACCCCGCTCCAACATGCCCGCCTACGCCTTCCTCAAGAAGGCGGCCATCGACCCGTCCGACCTCCAGGCCCACATGCGGGCGCTGCGGACCCTGGGCGTCCCCTACACCGACGCCGACCTCGCCGGCGTCCCGGCGGCGGTCCAGGGCAAGACCGAGATGGACGGCCTGGTCGCCTACATGCTCTCGCTCGGCCGGGCCGTGAACCGCGGCGGCGGCGGGGCGGGCGGGCTGGAGCTCGACACCCCGAACCCGAAGGGCGGCGACCCGGCGGCCGTCGCCCGGGGCAAGCAGCTCTTCGACGGGAACGGCTGCGGCGCCTGCCACGGCGACGAGGCGGGCGGGCAGGAGGGGATCGCCCCGAGCCTCGTCGACGAGGAGATGCTGGGGGTGAAGGGAGACCTGCCCGACGCCGCCTACTTCCTCATGATCAAGGGCGGCTCGGACGCCAAGAAGGCGCTCGGCCGGCCGGGGCTCGCCGACGGGGGGATGCAGGCCTTCGGCGGGGAGCTCTCCGACGACGACATCTGGTCCATCGTCGCCTGGCTCCGGGCGCAGAAGGCGCACGAGGCCGGCGAGCACCACGAGAAGCACGAGTGAGGGACGCCATGTCCGAGCCGATGGACGACCTGGAGCAGTTCGAGGCGAAGGAGACGTCGAGGAAGCTCCCGGCAGGCTGGCTGCTCCTCTTCTGGGGGCTGATCGCCTGGGGCGCCTGGTACCTGTGGACCTACAGCCCCTGGGGGGCCGGCTGGAGCCAGGTGCAGGACCTGGAGGGCGGCGGGGCGGGGCTGGGCTCCAACGTCTTCGCGACCGTCCTCTTCACCGCCATCCCCGCCACGGCGGCCTTGCTGATCGTGCTCAGCCAGCGCAGGAAGAGGTGACAGGCCCTGCCCCGGGCCCGCGCGGGCGGGTCCGGGGCGGCCGGACGGGAAGGAGCCATGGCCTCGGACGTCGCCTACACCATCTTCGGCGCGACCCTCTGCCTCGCGCTGGCCGGCATCATCGCGTTCTACTACTCCCGCCGCCGCAAGGACCGGGTGGAGGACGCGAAGTACAAGATGCTCGAGGATGACGAGTAGGGCACAGCCCCGCGGAAGGCGGTTCGGGACCTGGCGCCGGATCGCGGGAGCGGTCCAGGCCCTCCTCGTCCTCGGGCTCCCCTTCGTCCGCGTGGGGGGCGAGAGCGCGCTCCGGCTCGACGTCCCCGCCGGCCGCCTCCACGCCTTCGGGGCCGCCTTCGCCATCGACGAGGCGTTCGTGGTCCTGGCGGCGACGCTCCTCGTCACCGCCGGCTTCCTCCTGGTGACGCTCCTCTACGGCCGCGTCTGGTGCGGCTGGTCCTGCCCCCAGACGCTCCTCGGCGATCTCACCGCCTGGGTGGCCCCGGCGGCCGGCCGCTCGCGCCCCTGGCGGAGGGCGGCCGGGCTCGCCTGGGCCGCCCTCCTCTCCTCGCTCTTCGCCGCCGCCACCCTCTGGTACTTCGTGCCCCCGGCCGAGTTCCTCGCCCGGCTCCGGGCGGGCGCCCTCGGGCCGGTGCTCTCCGGTTCCTGGGCGGTCCTCGGCGCGCTCCTCTTCCTCGACCTGGCCCTGGTCCGCCAGACCTTCTGCAAGACCGTCTGCCCCTACGCCAAGCTCCAGGGCGTGCTCTTCGACCGTTCCACCCTGGTGGTGGCCTACGACGCGCGCCGCGCCGCCGACTGCGTCGACTGCGGCGCCTGCGTCCGGGTCTGCCCGACCGGGATCGACATCCGCCACGGGCTCCAGGCCGAGTGCATCGCCTGCGCCGCCTGCGTCGACGCCTGCCAGCCCATCATGGCCCGGCTCCGGCGGCCGCCGGACCTGATCGCCTACTTCCACGGCGAGCCGGGCGCCCCCCGGCGGCTGATCCGCCCCGGGACGCTGGCGCTCGGCGCCGCCACGTTGGCCTCGCTGGCCCTGCTCCTCGCGGTGGTGGCGACGCGCGCGGCCGTGGGGCTCACCGCCCTGGCCGAGCCGGGCTTTCCCCCGCGGCGCACCGCCGACGGGCGGGTGCTGAACGCCTACGCGGTCTCGCTCGAGAACCACCGCCAGGGCCCGGTGGCGGTGGCGCTCGCCCTGGTGCCGGTGGACGGCGGCGGCGAGGTGGCGCTGCGCCCGGACCGGGTCGCGCTCGCGCCCGGCGAGCGGCGCCAGCTGCGGGTGCTGGCGGTGGCGCGGGACGTCGCTCCCGGCCGCCGGCCGGCCCGGCTCGAGGCCGAGGTCCGCGACGGCGAGCGGCTCCTCGAGCGCCGCTCCGCCGAGCTCCCCCTGGTCGCCCCGGAGGCCCGATGAAGCTCGTCGCCCTGCTCGCCGCCGTGGCCGCGCTCGGCGCGGTGGTGGCCGCCGTCGCCATCGGCCTCCGGGTGCGCGAGGACACCGTGGTGGCCCACCCCTACGAGGAGGGGCTGGCGCACGACGCCGAGGCGCGGGAGCGCGAGGCGCTCGGCTGGCGGGTGGAGGTCGGCGAGCCGCCCGCGGCCGGGGCGCCGGCAGGGCTCGGCTTCCGCGTCCTCGATCGCGCCGGCCGCCCGGTCGAGGGCGCGGCGGTGGCGGTGACCGCCTCGCGCCCCGACACCGGCCACCTCCGGCTCTCCGCCGCGGCCCGGGCCGAGGGCGCCGGCTACGCCGCCGCGCTCGCCTTCCCGGCAGCTGGCCCGTGGGAGCTCGCGTTCGACGTCCGCCGGGGACCGGAACGGGCCCGGCTGACCCGCACCGTGCAGGTGCGGGCGGGCGGCGCGGGCTGCGACCTCGCCGCCGGCCCCTGTCCGGTGACGCTCGGGGACGCCGAGCTGATGCTCGAGCTCGGGCCCCGCCCGCTCCGGACCATGGCCGAGCTCTCGGTGGCCGCCCGCCTCCGGGCCGGCGGGGCCCCGCTCGACGGGGCGGCCGTCGAGGTGGCGTTCGAGATGCCGGGGATGGAGATGGGGCCGAACCGGGTCCGGCTCGCGGGGGTGGGCGACGGGCGTTATGCGGGGAGGGCGGTGCTGGTCCGCTGCCCGAGCGGCCGGCCCGGCTGGCGGGCCCGCGTGGCGGTCACGCCCCCGGGAGGCGCGCGCCGCGAGGCGGCCCTGGACTTCGCGGTGGCCGAGTGATCGAGACGGTGACCATGGCCTTCGCCACCGGCCTCCTCGGGGGGTTCGGCCATTGCCTGCCGATGTGCGGGCCCATCGCCGGCGCCCTCGGCCTCGCCGCCGGCCCGCGGGGCGCCTCCAGCGCGCTCCTCGGCCAGCTCGCCTACAACGCCGGACGGATCACCACCTACGCCGTGGTGGGAGGGATGATGGGGACGGCCGGCGCCTTCCTCAACGTGGCCGGCCGTCTGGCCGGCCTCTCCAACGCCGTGGCGATCCTGGCCGGCGTCCTCATGATCGCCATGGGGCTCGGGGCGGCCGGGCTCCTTGGCTGGGTGCGCCTGGCGGAGGCCCGCGCCGCCGGGCGGATCTCGGCCCTGGTGCGCTCGCTCCTCCAGGGCGGCGGCCCGGGACGGCTCTACCCGCTCGGCCTCGCCCTCGGGTTCCTCCCCTGCGGCCTCTCCTGGACCATGTTCCTCGGCGCCGCCGGCACCGGGCAGCCGGGGAGCGGCCTCGCCCTGGCGCTCGCCTTCGGGCTCGGGACCTTGCCCGCCCTGCTCCTCGCCGGCGCGGCCGGGACGATCCTCGGGGTCCGCGCCCGCGGCGTCCTCTATCGGGCGGGCGGCCTGCTGGTCTCCGCCCTCGGCCTCCTCTTCCTCCTCCGCGGCCTCGGGGTCCGGCTCCCGTGACCACGCTCCGCTGCGATCACTGCCTGCTCGTCTTCCCCGAGCGGGAGGCGGTGCGGGCGGAGGTGGCGGGGGTGGCGCGGGTGTTCTGCTGCGCCGGGTGCCGGGGCGTCTTCCAGCTGGTGCAGGAGGAGGGGCTCGGCGCCTACTACGAGACGCGGCGATGGGCCGAGCCCGGGCCGGCGCCCGCCCAGGCCCTCGACCCGGCCGCCTTCCAGGCCGCGGTCCGGGGGGCCGACGGCGGCCTGGCGGAGCTCGACCTGGCCATCGACGGGATCCGCTGCGCCTCCTGCGTCTGGCTGAACGAGAAGCTGCTCGGGCGCCTCCCCGGCGTCCGCTCGGCCCGGGTGAGCTACGCCACTCACCGTGCGCGGATCCGGTTCGACCCGGCCGCCGTCGAGGTGGCCCGGATCGTGGAGCGGGTCCGGGAGGCCGGCTACCAGCCCAGGCCCTGGTCGGACTCGGAGCAGCTGGCGGCCCGCCGGGCCGAGGCGCGCGACCTGCTCATCCGCCTGGGGACGGCCGGGTTCCTCGCCTCGCAGCTCATGATCTACCAGGCTGCCCTCTACGCCGGGTACTTCCAGGGGATGGAGGCGGGGACGCGGCGGCTCATGGAGGTCATCTCCCTCGCCCTCACCCTGCCCATCGTCCTCTACTCGGGCGCCCCGTTCCTCCGGGCCACCGCCCGAGGCCTTCGCCACGGCCGGCTGGGGATGGACGCCCTCGTGGCCATCGGCTCGGGCGCGGCCCTGGTCGCCTCGATCCACGGGATGCTCCGCGGCGGCGAGGTCTACCTCGACACCGCCGCCATGATCCCGACCCTGGTGCTGGTGGGGCGCTTCGTGGAGGCGGCCGCCAAGGGGCGGGCCTCGGAGGCGGTGGCCCGGCTCGCCCGCCTCGCGCCCGCCGAGGCGCGCCGCGTCGCCCCCGGCCCGGACGGCCGCCCCGAGCGGCGGCGGGTCCCCATCGGCGAGATCCGGCCCGGCGACCGGGTCGAGGTGGTGCCGGGCGAGCGGATCCCCGTGGACGGGATCGTCCGCGAGGGGAGCTCGGAGGTCGACGAGGCGCTGGTCACCGGCGAGGCGCGCCCGGTGGGGAAGGCGCCGGGCGCGGCGGTGATCGGCGGGACCGTGAACCAGCTCGGCGCCCTGCTCGTCGAGGTGACGCGGGTGGGGAAGGACACGGTCCTCGCCGGGATCGTCCGCGCGGTGGAGGACGCCCAGGCCCGCAAGCCCCGGCTCCAGGCGGTGGCGGACCGGGTGGTGGGGGTGTTCGTCCCCGCCATGCTGGCGCTGGCGGTGGCGACGGCGCTCGCCTGGATCGCCCGCGGGGAGGCCCCGGAGCGGGCGGTCATGACCGGGATCGCCGTGGTGGTGATCGCCTGCCCCTGCGCCCTCGGGCTCGCCACCCCCATCGCCGTGCTGGTGGCCACCGGCCAGGCGAGCGCGCGCGGCCTCCTGGTGAAGGGCGGCGACGTGCTCGAGCACGCGGCCGGCGCCACCGAGGTGCTGCTCGACAAGACCGGGACGGTCACCCGCGGGCGCCCGGCGCTCCGCCAGGTCGTCCCCCTCGCTGCGGGCCTCGACCGGGAGCGGGCCCTGGCGCTGGCGGCGGCGGTCGAGCGCCGGAGCGAGCACCACCTGGGGAGGGCGATCGCGGAGGCGGCGCGGGAGCTGCCCGCCGGGGCGGAGCCGGAGGCGGCCGGGTTCCGGGCCGAGCCGGGGCGGGGGGTGGTCGCCACGGTGGCCGGGGACGAGCTGGTGGTGGGCAACCGGGCCTTGCTCGCCTCGCGCGGGGTGGAGCTTCCGGCCGAGGCCGAGGCCCGGGCGCGGGCCCTCGAGGAGCGGGCCGAGACGGTGGTCTTCCTCGCCCGGGCGGGCGGGCCCTCCGGCGGGGCGGCGCCGCTCGCGCTCCTCTCGGTGGCGGACCCGGTCCGGGACGAGGCCGCCGGCGCGATCGCGGCCCTGCGTGCGCTCGGCCTCGAGGTGGCGATCCTGAGCGGCGACACCGCCCTCACCACCGGGGCGGTGGCGCGGACCCTGGGCGTGCCCGCCCTGGCGGAGGCGACGCCGCAGGCCAAGCGCGACCTGGTGGCGCTCCGGCAAGCGGGCGGGGAGCGGGTCCTCCTGGCCGGCGACGGGCTCAACGACGCCCCGGCGCTCACCCAGGCGGACGTGGGGGTGGCGATGGGGCGCGGCGCCGACGTCACGCTGGAGAGCGCCGACGCCATCCTGGTGCGGGACGACCTCCGGCTCCTCCCCGACCTCGTCCGGCTCGCCCGCCGGACCACCGCGGTGATCCGCCAGAACGTCTTCTGGGCCTTCTTCTACAACGCGGTCGCCATCCCCCTGGCGATGGCGGGCCTCCTCCACCCCATCGTCGCCGCGGCGGCCATGGCGGCGAGCTCGCTCTTCGTGGTGGGGAACTCGGCCCGGCTCTGGCGCGCCCTGCCACGCGCCGCGCCCGGGGCCGCGCCCGGGGCGGCGGTCAGGCCGGCCGGGGCGGTCGCTTGATGGGCATCGGGTTCCTCATCCTGCTCTCGCTGGCGCTCGGGCTCGGGGCCTGGCTGCTCTTCCTCTGGTCGGTGAAGAGTGGGCAGTACGAGGACCCGGAGGGGCCGAAGTACCGGATGCTCGAGGACGACGAGGAGGGGAGCAAGAAGCCGCGCTCGGGACCGCCGCCCGCCGGGGGCGCCTAGCGGCCTCTAGCGGCCGCTGGTCAGCCGCGCGATCCGGGCGCGCAGCTCCCCCACGTCCACGGGCTTCTCCAGGAACGGGCGGCCCGCGGCGAGGAAGTTCCGGGCGCGCTCGGTGAAGGCGCCGCCGGTGAGGTAGACGATCCGGCCGACCAGCTCCGGAGCGGCGACTGCGATCGCCCCCTCGAGATCCATCCCGCTCATCTCGTCCATGTCGAGGTCGCAGACGATCGCGTCCCAGCGCTCGCCCTGCTCGATCCGGCTGAGCACCTCGCGGGGCGAGGTGAGGGGGATGGCGACGTGCGTGGGGGAGAGGACCCGGGCCAGGCTCCTGCCCACCAGCGGATCGTCGTCGACGATCACCACCCGGGGGAGGCCGGCCGCGCGCTCCCGCTCGGGCGGAGGCTCGCGGGGCGGGTCGGCGCGCGTCGCGGCGCGGGCCTCCAGGAGGCGCGCGTGCTCGTGAAGGAAGGCGAGGACGCGCGCCACCTCCCGGTCCGCGGGCTCCTCGCCCAGGGCCGCCTCGGGCGGAAGGGCGAGCGGGTTCTCGAGCAGCCAGCCCGCGTCGACCACGTGGCCGTGGTTCCGGAGCAGGCTCCGCACCACCTGGGCCGGGAAGCGGGGCCGGGCGCACTGGCAGAGGAGGGCGAGCGGGGCCTCGATCCGCGGCCCGAGCCGCGCCTCGGCGGTGGCGAGCGTGCCGGGGCCCGCCGCCTCCCCGAGCGCCCAGGCGAGATCGGCCGCCACCGCCAGCCCCCGGAACCCGTCCCGCAGCGCGCGCACCACCTCCGCCTCGCGGCGCCGGCCGAGCGCCTCGGCGGTGAAGGCGCTCCCGCCGAGGTGCCACGCGTGGGCCGAGCCCAGCTCGAGCGCACCGCGGGCCGTCGCCGGCCCGGGATCGACCCCGGCGAGCCGCAGGGCCGCCTCGACCGTCTCCGCGCCGCCGTCCGCGAGCACCAGGGCCCGCTCGCCGCGGGCCAGGGCCGCGGCCGCGAAGCCCGCCGCCACCGCGGCGCGCTCCTCCGGGCTGTCGTAGAGATGAAGGGAGTGGGTACCACGCCCGGGCCCCGCCTCGGCGGAACCGGCGCCCGCGGGGCCGAGCGTCCACGGCACGGCCGGCATGCACCCACCCCCCAACCGACTGTGGCACTTCTCGACGGTCCGGTCCTGCGGCAGGAGCGCGCAGACATACACGGGGGGTGACGTGCGACGGGGCGGGCGTGAGCCTCTGGAGCGGCGCCCCAAAGTGGACCGGTCAGGTCCCGAAAAGCCGCGTCGTTCCACGGACTTCGGCGGGTGGCGCGGCTGACACCCGGATGTCGGCCGTGCTATACGACACACCTTTCCCCCTTCCCACCGCAGCAGATCCCCCAAGGAGGATCCCGTGATCGAGGCGTATCTCAAGGCCGAGGCCGAGCGGAAGGCGCTCGGGATTCCCGCGAAGCCGCTCGACCCTGAGCAGGCGCGTGAGCTCGCGAAGCTCCTCGAGAACCCGCCGAAGGGGCAGGAGGCGTTCCTCCTCGGCCTCCTCCGCGACCGGGTGTCGCCGGGCGTCGATCCGGCCGCCGAGGTCAAGGCAGGCTTCCTCGCCGACGTCGTCGCCGGGAAGCGGAAGAGCCCGCTCGTCTCGAGGAAGGAGGCGGTGGAGCTGCTCGGCACGATGATGGGCGGCTACAACGTCCCGCCGCTCGTCGCCGCCATGAAGGATCCCGAGCTGGCGGAGGCGGCTGCCAAGGCCCTCTCCGGCACCACCTACGTCTACGGCGCCTTCGACGAGGTCCTCGCCCTCTCGAAGACCAACGCCGCGGCGAAGAAGGTGGTCCAGTCCTGGGCCAACGCCGAGTGGTTCACCTCCCGGCCCGCGCTCCCCGAGACCGCGAAGCTCAAGGTCTTCAAGGTGGACGGCGAGATCAACACCGACGACTTCTCGCCCGCCGGCGACGCCTCCACCCGGCCCGACATCCCCCTCCACGCCCTGGCCATGGGGAAGACCCGCTTCAAGGGCGGGCTCGACACCATCGCCCAGTTCCGCGCCCAGGGCTTCCAGGTGGCCTTCGTGGGCGACGTGGTGGGCACTGGCTCCTCCCGGAAGTCGGCCTGCAACTCGGTCCTCTGGCACATCGGCGAGGACATCCCCTTCGTCCCGAACAAGCGCCGGAACGGGATCATCATCGGCGGCGTGATCGCCCCGATCTTCTTCAACACCGCCCAGGACTCGGGCGCCCTCCCCATCCGCGCCGACGTCGCCAAGCTCAAGACCGGCGACGTGATCGTGGTCGACACGAGGAAGGGCGAGGTCCGGTCCGAGAAGGGCGAGGTCCTCACCACCTTCAAGCTCGATCCGGCCACCCTGGCCGACGAGTACCGCGCCGGCGGCCGCATCCCGCTCATCATCGGCCGGGCCCTCACCGACAAGGCCCGGGCCGCCCTGGGCATGGGCCCCATCACCATCTTCGCGGTGGCGAAGAACCCGCAGCCCAGGGCCGGCCAGGGCTACTCGCTGGCGCAGAAGATGGTGGGCCGCGCCTGCGGCATCCCCGGGGCGCTCCCCGGCGGCTACTACGAGCCGAGGATGACCACGGTCGGCTCGCAGGACACCACCGGGCCGATGACCGCCGACGAGCTGAAGGAGCTCGCCTGCCTCCGGTTCCAGGCGCCGATGGTGATGCAGTCCTTCTGCCACACCGCCGCCTACCCCAAGGCCGCCGACGTGAAGATGCACCGGAGCCTCCCGCAGTTCATCCAGGAGCGGGGCGGCGTGGCCCTCCGGCCGGGCGACGGCGTGATCCACTCCTGGCTGAACCGGCTCCTCCTCCCCGACACGGTCGGGACCGGCGGCGACTCGCACACCCGCTTCCCCATCGGCGTCTCCTTCCCGGCCGGCTCGGGCCTGGTGGCCTTCGGCGCCGCCCTCGGCTTCATGCCCCTCGACATGCCGGAGTCGGTGCTGGTGCGGTTCAAGGGGAAGCTGAACCCCGGGATCACCCTGCGCGACGTGGTGAACGCCATCCCGTTCTGGGCGATCCAGCAGGGGCTCCTCACGGTCCCCAAGAAGAACAAGAAGAACGTCTTCAACGGGCGGATCCTGGAGATGGAGGGGCTCCCCGACCTGACGGTGGAGCAGGCCTTCGAGCTCACCGACGCGGCCGCGGAGCGGAGCGCGGCGGCGGCGACGGTCGACCTCTCGGAGAGGAGCGTCGCCACCTACCTGCGCTCGAACGTGGCCTTGATGCGCAAGATGATCGCCGACGGCTACGGCGATCCCAAGGCGCTCCAGGCCCGGATCGACGCGGCCGAGGCCTGGCTCGAGAAGCCCGCCCTGCTCCGCGCCGACAAGAACGCCGAGTACGCGGCGGTGATCGAGATCGACCTCGCCCAGATCGCCGAGCCGATCCTCGCCTGCCCGAACGACCCGGACGACGTGAAGAAGCTCACCGACGTGGCCGGGACGAAGATCGACGACGTCTTCCTCGGCTCCTGCATGACCAACATCGGCCACTTCCGGGCCGCGGGCGAGATCTGGAAGGGGGCGAAGAACACCGGCACCGTCCGGACCTGGCTCTGCCCGCCCACGCGGATGGACCAGCAGGAGCTGCGCGACGAGGCCTACTTCTCGGTCTACAGCCAGATCGGGGCCCGGATCGAGCTCGCCGGCTGCTCGCTCTGCATGGGCAACCAGGGGCGGGTGCCGGACGGCGTGACCGTCTTCTCCACCTCGACGCGGAACTTCGACGACCGGATGGGCAACGGCGCCAAGGTGTTCCTCGGCTCCGCCGAGCTGGGCGCGGTGGCCGCCAACCTGGGCCGGCTGCCGACGCCGGCCGAGTACCTCGCCGCCTACAACGAGAAGATCGCCCCCAAGGCGGACAAGGTCTACCGCTACCTCCAGTTCGACGAGCTCGAGGAGTACAAGGGGCTGCGGGTCGTGGCCTAGGGATTCCCCGGGTATCGGGCGCCTTTCGAGGCCGCGCTCCCGGTGGACGGGGGCGCGGTCCAGCGCTCGCCAGGGGTACCCGGCGACAAGGGGTCGCCGCGCCCCCTCAGCCCGCCTCGACGGGCTCCGCCGCGCGCGGCGCCAGCGCCTGCGCCATTCGCTCCGCGAGGGCGGAGCGGGTGAAGGGCTTCTCGAGGACGATGGCGCCGCCGGGCAGCTCGTGGGTGTGGCGGTCCATGTACCCGGTGGCGAAGATCACCGGGAAGCCCGGCCGGAGGGCCTCGACGGACCGCGCCAGGTCGGCGCCGGACATGCCCGGCATCACCACGTCGGTGAGCACGACGTCGACCGCTCCAGCCTCGACGTAGCGCAGGGCATCCTCCGGGCGCTCGGCCTCCAGCCCAACGAAGCCGCACTCGCTGAGCATGCGCACGGTGCTGCGCCGGACGGAAGGATCGTCCTCGACCACCAGGACGCGCTGGCCGGCGCCGCGCCGCTCCGGCTCCGCTGGTCGCGCGTCGACGACCTCGGGCGCGCCCTCGTCGCCCACCGCCGGGAAGAGCAGGGAGAAGGTGCTGCCGCGACCCGGCTCCGAGTCCACCTGGATGCGGCCGCCGGCCTGCTGCACGATGCCGAACACCGTGGCGAGCCCGAGCCCCGTCCCTCGAGGGCCCTTGGTCGTGAAGAAGGGCTCGAAGACGTGCTCGCGCACCTCGGGGGGCATCCCCGTACCGGTGTCCGCGACCACCAGGCTGGCCCAGCGGCGGGCCCCGCCGCGCCCGTCCCCCGCCTCCAGGTTCGCGATGGTGATGGTCAGCGTGCCGCCGCCGGGCATGGCGTCCCGGGCGTTCACCGCGAGGTTCAGGAGGACCTGCTCGAGCTGCTGGGGGTCGAGGTGGACGGTCCAGGGCCGCTCGGCCAGGCTCACCCGGATGGCGATCCGCTCGTCGATCGTGCGGCGCAGGAGCCGCTGGAAGCCGTCGACCACGGCGTTGAGCGTGCAGGGCCGGGGCTGGGCTCGGGCCTTGCGCCCGAAGGCCAGGAGCTGCCGGACCAGCGCGGCGGCGCGCTCCCCGGCCTCGGCGATGTCGTTCGCGGTCGCCTGGACGTCGGGGGTGGCGTCCGGGGACGAGCGCAGGTGATCGCAGCCCGCCAGGATCACCAGGAGCAGGTTATTGAAGTCATGGGCGATGCCGCTCGCCAGGCGGCCGACCGCGTCGAGCTTCTGCGAGTGGAGCAGCTCCGCCTCGGCCTTGCGCCGGTCGGTGACGTCGAGGGCGATCCCCGTGACGCCGATCACCTGGCCGGCCTCGTCGCGCAGGGGGCCCCAGTGGCTCTCGAAGACCGCCGGCCCGAGGTCGTCGAGCGCGAAGAAGCTCTCGCCGGCCCTCGCGCGCCGGTAGTCGTCGAGGATCGCCTGGTGCTCCTTGTAGACGTCGAAGACGGAGCGGCCGACGACCTGGCCCGGCTGGAGCCCGAGCGCGGCCAGGCCGCGCCCCTCGGAGAGGGTGAACCGGTCGTCGAGGCCGATGGCCCACTGAACGACCGGGACGCTCCGGACCACGGAGCGGTAGCGCGCCTCGCTCTCGCGCAGCGCCGCGGCCAGCCGGTCGCGCCCCGCCGCGGCGGCCCGCTCCTCGGTGACGTCCCGGCCGAGCGCCAGCATGTAGCGCTCGCCCGCCATCGTCACCCCGGTGGCAGAGTACGCGAGGATCCGCACGTCGCCGGCGGCGTCTCGTACGCGGACGTCGCGGGCCCGGACGACGCCGGCCTGAAGGACCGCCTGCCGGATCTCCTCCCGCTCGCCGGGATCGACCCAGAGCCCGAGCTCGACCGTGCGCCGGCCGATCGCCTCGGCCTCGGTGAGCCCGTGCAGCGCGAGGAAGCCGTCGCTGCAGGCCACCAGGACGCCGGTGTCGAGCCGGGTCAGGGTCAAGGGCTCCGGGCTGGTCTTGAAGGCGAGCCGGAACCGCTCCTCGCTCGCGGCGAGCGCCTCCTGGCTGCGCGAGATCATGCGGTGCAAGCGGCGGATCTCGAGCCAGGCGACCCCGGCGAACAGCACCAGGCCGCCGGCCGTGGCGCCGACGTACCCCAGGGGCCACGGGCCTTCGGCGCCGAACGTCTCCCCGGCGAGGCGCCAGGCGAGCGCCGCGACCGCGCCCAGGTACACGAGGAGTGCCACCCGGAGGGCGACGAGCGGCCGGCCGGCGGCTCCCGGGACGCGCGACGGCGGACCGGGGCGCTCGGGGCCCGGCGAAAGGCCCGGCTGGCTCGCGGAGGCCACGGACCCAGTCTAGCCCACCCTCGCCGTCCTCCACGCCGGGTTGGGGTCGCCGGCGTTCGCGGCCGGCATGGAGCGACCCGGTCGACGATGAGGAGCGGCTCATCGTCGCTCGGCAGGGGCCCTCCGGCCGGGCGGTGCGAGAGAGGCACACACGGAGGCGCTCCATGTGCGCCGGGCCCGAGCCGGACCCGAGCCGAGAGGACCACTCACCCCCGCGCCGCCGATCCAGGCCGGGCGGTTCCACGCCCGGCGGCGCCGAGGGGAGGCCGTGCCTGAACCCGGATCAACCCTGGGTATGAGAATACCCCATCGCCGAGACAGGGGCAGCGCTCCGGGAACCCTCGGGCCGGGTGCGTGATTCGCGCTCCTGCGGGTCGGGCATGGTGTGGCACGAGCGACCCACGGGCCTGGGCGTTCCGCTCGCTTCCTCGCACCCTTGCGACGGCACGGTGGCTGCACACGAGCCAGCGGGTGACGGCACTGCCCGGCTGCAGCCGGCGCCCGGCCACGGGCCGGCGTGACCTCGCCGGCCCCGAGGGCACACCTGCGAGGGACGCATGACGAACCGCAGCATCCTCGTCGTCGACGACTCGGCGATCTCTCGCAAGATCCTGCGGAGCTGCCTCCCCCGGGATCGCGAGTTCGTCGTGGTGGAGGCGGGCGATGGAGCGTCCGGTCTGGAGCGGTTCCGGGAGCACGGCCCGGACATCACGTTCCTCGACCTGACGATGCCGGGCATGTCCGGCCTGGACTGCCTGGCCGAGATGATGGCGCTCCGGCCGACGGCGATCGTCCTGGTCGTGACCGCCGACGTGCAGGCCCGCTCGATCGCCCGGGCGCTGGAGTCCGGGGCGATGGAGGTGCTGCCCAAGCCGCCCACGCGGGAGGCGATCGGCGGCGCGCTCGCGCGGGCCGAGGGCCGCCTGGGAGCGCGCGGTGTCGCCTGATCGCGAGGCGGGCTTCGAGGCGGTGGACGCGGACATCCTCCGCGAGCTGATGAACATCGCCTTCGGGAAGGCCGGCGCCGACCTGGCCGACGTGCTGGACATGTTCGTGGTGCTGAACGTCCCGGACGTCCAGGTGATCCCGGCCGCGCGGCTGCACGACCACATCGGGGCGGAGATCCGGAGCCAGCCGGGCATCAGCGTCGTGGAGCAGGACTTCTGGGGAGACTTCCAGGGCAACGCGTTCCTGATCCTGCCCGCGGTCGCGGGGAAGAACCTCCTCGCGCTGCTCGCCCCCGAGGAGGGGACGCCGGCGACGGGCTCGACCGACCCGTACGCGGCCATGGACTCCCTGGAGGGCGACACGCTGATGGAGATGGGCAACATCATCATCGGCGCGTGCGTCGGCAAGCTGGCGGAGCTCCTCGGCACGGTGGTCAGCTACTCGCCTCCCTCCGTCAGCGTCGACGACGACCTGGGGAGGGCGATCCGCGCGGACCTCTTCGAGCCGGGCTACTCCGCCGTGGTGCTCCAGACGGTCTTCTCGTTCGGCAACCGCGACGTCAAGGGGTTCGTCTTCCTCGTGAGCAGCCGGGAATCCGTGCAGTGGCTCAAGGCTGCCCTGCACCGGTTCATGGCGCAGTATGAATGAGCGCGACCAGATCCTGGACGCGATCAGCGTGGGGCTGGTGACCCTGGATCCCGACCTGAGGGTGCGGAGCTGGAACCGGTGGATGGCCGTCCACAGCGGGCTCCCGGAGGAGAAGGTGGTCGGCGCCCCGCTGTTCGAGTTCTTCCCCAGGCTCGAGAACCGGGTCTTCCTCCGGAACTGTCGCTCCGTCCTCCGGTTCGGGAACTTCGCCTTCTTCTCGCAGAAGCTGCACCACTACCTCTTCCCCTTCAAGCCGCCGCGCTCCCTGGGCGGGCAGCTCGAGCAGATGCAGCAGAGCTGCGTCATGGGCCCCATCCGCGGCGCAGACGGCGCGATCCTCTCGCTCTTCCTGGTGGTCCAGGACGTCACCGAGCTCGTCGTCCAGGAGCGCCGCCTCGTCGAGATGAACATGCGGGACGGGCTCACGGGCGTGTTCAACCGCCGCTACCTGGACCATCGTCTCCAGGTGGAGCTCGAGCGGTTCCGGAGGTACGCGAGACCCCTGAGCGTGGTGATCGTCGACATCGACCACTTCAAGCGCGTCAACGACGAGTACGGGCACCCGTGCGGCGACGAGGTCCTCCGGGCGCTGGCCGCGAGCCTGGAGCGGAGCGTGCGGAAGTCGGACGTTGTGGCCCGCTACGGGGGCGAGGAGTTCTGCCTCATCCTCCCGGAGACGGCCAGGGCCGGTGCGCTCACCCTGGCCGAGAAGGTTAGACGCTGCGTCGAGGCGCAGCGCCACGCCTGGGGCGGCAGGGAGCTGTCGCTCACGATCTCCGCGGGCGTCGCCGAGGCGCAGGCGGGCGCGGCCGGCCCGGCCGAGCTGCTCCAGCGGGCGGATCAGGCCTTGTACTGCGCCAAGAGCGGCGGGCGGAACCGGGTCGAGGCAGAGCCCGTCCGCTCCTGAGTCCCACCGGGCGCGCTGCGCGGCGCGGATCGTCATCCCGGCGGACACGCTTCACCCCAGCCCCGGTGCTCGGTTTCCGGTCTCGTCGCTTGCCGACGGGGGCGAGCTGCCGTAGCGGCTTGCCCGGGAGCCGATCGCGTGCGACGCTGCCCCGCGTTCGTCGCCTCCCGCGCGGTGCCCGTGCCAAGGTGGTAACCATGAGTGAGGACGTGATCAGCCTGAAGCCGCTGCCCGGCGACGTCCCTGCGGGCAAGATCCCGCCCTGGGATCTCTCGGCCACGCGCCATCGTCCTTGCCCGGTCTGCGGGCAGGACCGCTCCGAGGCCATCTGCGTCAGGCCCGACGGGCTGCAGGTGGTGCGCTGCTCCTCGTGTGGGACCCACCGGACCGGAGACCGCCTCAAACGACAACATGGACCCGTCAGCGGTCCCCTCTCCAGCTTCGCCTGCCGGGTCGGGCTCGTCGCCCGCGGCGCCCACCCCCGCTCCGGCGGTGGCGGGGAATGCGGCTGTCTGCGCGCACTTGTCTGGGATTCAGGAGGGATCAGCCATCGCCTGGGGACTCGGCAGTGCGGTCAATCCGGTAATTTTAACGTTGATATTCGGCCCCACGGTCGTCGGGACATTTATCGGAAAGTGGGCGGCGGGCTGTTACTCGGCTCCGTAGCTTGACAGCAGCATGTACGTCAAATAGACGAAGGGCGCGCTCAGAGTGAAGCGAGGCGAGATGGGCATGTGCGTTAAGGTAGAGGGGGTGACTGATGTCTGGCGGCAACGAGTTCGGTATACCTTGCGCTTCTCGGGGGCGACCGCGGTGATCTGTGGGGTCGTATCTCGCTATGCTTATCGGGGGCAGTGGCTAGGGCCCTGTGTTGCCTCCGTGGGGATGGCTGTTGGAGCTGCGCTCATTGCCATTGGGGCCCTGTTGGGTAGAGGCAGGTGGCACCGGGCAGAAGTTGTTATGACGTTTGGTGTGTTCGCCGTCCTATGGGTCAACGCATTGCTGGAGGCGGGCGGGTGCCAATAGCGTGAGACCTTGCTGCTCGCAGCCGGCTTTAGTGGCCTCGCCCGGTAGCCCATGGCGTCGGTACTCTTGTCGTCGCTGCGGCGCATTACTGCCAGTCTGAGGGGCATTCAGGGTCACCTCATCAGGATCGTGAGCGCTGGGGGTTGGCGGCGGTCTCGCGTCAGGCAGTTGCTCGAAGACAAATGAGGTGCTTCGAATTGAGGGCCGAGTTTCCCGGCCACAGGCGCCCGTGGACGATGCCTGCGGCTGTTGCGAAGTTGCGAAGGCGTCGACCTCTCTTCCTCTCCGCCCGCCCCCGGTGCACGATGTCCGCATGCCCAGGGTCCGCGCCATCGAGATCGTCGAGGACTACACCGCCCGCGCCCGCCTCGACGAGGGGTTCCTGCGCCTCAAGCGCTTCCGCGCCCGGAATCGGCGCGAGGACGGGAGCGCCTCCCCCGAGTACCCCATCGACGTGATCGATCGGCCCACCCTGGACGCGGTCGGGCTCTGCCTCTGGGCCCGGACGCCGCGCGGGATCGAGGTCCTCACCCGGCGCGGCCTCCGGCCGGCCGCCTACTTCCGCCGGGGCAAGACGGCGGCGCTGCCCGAGCCGGAGTACCTGCTGGTGGAGGAGATCGTCGCCGGGGTGCTCGAGCCGGGCGAGACCGGGGTCGAGGCGCTCCGTCACCGGGCGGCCGAGGAGGCCCGGGAGGAGGCGGGGATCCTGGTCCCGCCGGAGGCCATCCGGCTCCTGGGCGGCCCATTCTTCCCCCTGCCGGGCATCGTCTCCGAGAAGATCCACCTGGCCGAGGCGGAGGTGGCGCGCCCGGCGGCCGACGGTCTCTACGACGCGCCGCACGAGGGGGACGGCTCGCCGCTCGAGGAGGGGGCGCTCCTCCAGTGGCGCGAGCTCGGGGCCGCGCTCCGCGCCTGCGACGCGGGCGAGATCGAGGACGGGAAGACCGAGCTGGCCCTGCGGCGGCTCCTGGCCCGGCTCGCCTGAACCACATCTGATTCAGGGCCGCCTCGGCCTGAAGGACAGGTTCCCGTCGTCGTGCCGGGCTCGGGCAGGGAAGAGGAGGGGGCGGGGCGGGCCTTGCGGCCCGGAACCGGCGCCTCGGGATCGGCTTGCACGCGGCGACGCTCGGCGGCACCCCTCCTGGCGACGGTCACGGACCTTCGCCACTGTGAGCCGAGGCCGACCCTCGCTCGTGCTCGCGCCGGCTTCTCCCCGCGTACCGGTCCATCAGCTCAGCCCCGAACCGCTCCCGTGCCCGGTCGAGGTTATGAGGGCGGCAGGTGAGCTGGAGGTTGTCCTCGGTCGGCGGCCCGCCGAGGGCGCGCGGCTCGCGGTGGTCGAACTCGACCCGGAACGTGGAGCCACAGATCTCCCCGGACGCCAGCCGGTGCTGGCACCGCCCGCCGTCCCGGAGCCAGACCTTGCGCTTCACATGGGCGGGGATCAGGTCGCTCCCCGCCTTGCGCGGCTTCTCGAGGGGCCTGTCCGAGAGCCCCTTCCGCTTCGCGGCATTGGCCAGGAGGACATCGAGGGCCGCCTCGATCACCTCCGCGTCGGAGGCGCCGGGCCTGGCGTGAGAGAGGGCGTCCCGGGCGGCGGCGAGCTTCTCGAGCAGGCGCGGCGGGACGGTGAGGTGGAGGCGAGCGAGGTCCTTGGTGAGGGGCACGACCTCGGCGCGGGGCCGCGCGGTCGGGGTCGCGGGCGCGTTCGCGGGTGCCGGGTCAGCCCCATCCGTGACTACAACTGGTTGTAGTGACTCGTCGTCGCACCCGGTGTCCTTGCTCTGCTCCGTGCCCGCACGGATGGGGAGCGAGCGCGGAGGCGAGGACACGGTCACCACCGTTCGGGTGGGGACGACCGGCTTCGGAAGGATGCCCACGGTGACTGCCTCCGCCTCCTTCTTCGAGACGTGGAAGTACCGGGGGAGCACCTCGGCCCGGTTCTCGGGGGTGATCACCTTGGAGAGCTCGACGACGTTGGTGACGCAAAGCCGGCCGTCCCTCAGGGGCTCGATCACCTCGGGGAAGTCGCGGACGAGGCGGCAAGCCTTCATCCGGAAGTAGGCCAGGCCGTCGGAGAGGGCGAGCTCGCGGGTGAGGAAGGGGAAGAGCGAGGGGTAGCCGAGGGACCGCCAGAGCTCTTGGCGGTCGAAGTCGGCGAGGGCGAGGATGAAGTCGACGAGGGTGTTGCGCTCGCTCCGGAGGAGCTGCTGGAGACGGTCGGTGAGGGCGCGTGCGGTGTCCATGCGGCCACTCTCGCACGCGATTGCACGGCCTCCTGGAACGCTCAAGACTGACCTGCGTGAGGCGATCGGCGGTCTTCGCAGCGCGACGGGCCCGACACGACCCAAGGCCCGAGCGCTGCCGCCAGGCTTTGCGAGAGGGCCCTTCCTGCACGGGCGTCTGTCGAGGAAGCGGAATCCGCGAGAATCCAGTCAACCGAGAAGTGCGCGGGACGATGGGGCTGCGCGGAGCGGCTCCAGTAGTGACGGTGAGTGAATGAGACGTCAAGCGTCGGCGAGCTCGCCAAGGCCCTCGCCCGCCGCCGTCGCGGAGAAGAAGGCCGCGAATGCCCATCGTTTCACCGCCGCGCTGGTCCCTGCGGGTCCGGAAGCCGGCATCGGGCTCCCGTCTCCAGGAGGGCTGCCCGGGTGATCGCCGTTGCATGTTCGCCGATCGCGCAGTGACGCTCTCGGCCCACGGGGACGTCCCGGCCCTCCTCGCCATCTTCGTTAGCCCCGAGAACAGGGCCCTCGCCCACTCCCCCTCGTCAGGGCCACGAGGTGACGAATCTCGGGTTGCCGGGGAGGGACCCACCCATGGAGCTTGGCTCGGCACCGAGGGGCGCGGCCCCATTGGTAGCCCGACCGGACCATGGCGCGACTCGAGACACCGAAGGTGATCGGGAATCATGGTTCAGTTTTCCCGGCCCGGCGCCACTCCGCCCCGTACACTGGGGGGCAACGGAGGCGCACATGGCCAAGCGGCGCGCGGCGAGGAGCCGGGTGGAGCGGGACTCGATGGGGGAGGTGAGGGTGCCGGCGCGCGCCCTCTACGGCGCCCAGACCGCGCGCGCCCTGGAGAACTTCCCCATCTCCGGGCTCCGGGCGCACCCTGCCTTCGTCGACGCCACCGTGCGGGTGAAGCTCGCCGCCGCCCGGGTGAACGCCCGGCTCGGGCTCCTCCCGCGGAAGAAGGCGCGGGCCATCGAGCAGGCGGCCCGCGAGGTCCTCGCCGGCCGCCACCGCGACCAGCTGGTGGTCGACGTCTACCAGGCCGGGGCGGGCACCTCGCACAACATGAACGTGAACGAGGTCCTGGCCAACCGGGCCTGCGAGCTCCTCGGGGGGCGGCGGGGTGACCGGGCGCTGGTCGACCCGAACGACGACGTCAACATGGCCCAGTCCACCAACGACGTGGTCCCGGCGGCGATCCGGCTCGCCGCCCTGGACCTGGCGCCGGCGGTGATCGAGGCCCTCGTCGAGCTCGCCGCCACCTTCGCCCGGAAGGCGCGCGCCTGGGGCGGGGTGGTGAAGGCGGGCCGGACCCACCTC
>Ga0335076_10000213_pt1 | contig 48878 bp, 45 predicted proteins | sample Lox_Sample_25_FD_206717 | JGI IMG/M metagenome (GOLD analysis project Ga0335076, IMG submission 206717) | Soil microbial communities from Loxahatchee National Wildlife Refuge, Florida, United States - Lox_Sample_2.5 | ecosystem: Environmental > Terrestrial > Soil > Wetlands | place: USA... | reverse complement strand
GATCGGCGACGGGCCGAACAGCGACACCTGGATCGTCTTCGAGACGTCTCGGTGCTCCCGCACCTGACGCCGTCGCCGAGCGTGATGTAGCGGATCTGCGCGGCCTGACTCGTGTCCGTGCGCTCGACCGTGATCACGGCGTGTCCGGAGTCCTCGTTGACGGTGAGCGACGACGATTGAAGGCGGAAGCCGGTCGGGTCGTTCTTCGCCGCGGAGGACTGGACGGCAGCGCCAGCGGCGATCGAAAACGCGGACGCGAGAACGAGCGCGAACAGCAGTGCCGGACGGTGCACCGCAGACATCGTACGGCCGGGGCCGCGCGGCTGCTTACCGGACGTTGAAGTCGGCGTTCTGCACCAGCATCGCCGCGTAGGCGGGCCAGTAGACGCCGGTCGGCGGCGCGCCGGGGACGCACGGCCCGCCCGACTCCCCGGGGTTGGTCGTCCACGCGAACATGTCGACGTTGCGGTAGCCCGTGTCGGCGGTCGGGAGCGGTCCGAGGCCGCGGCCGGGCGGGTTGCACAGGACCTCGTTGCCCGAGTGCACGATGTCCCGCGGCCGCATCGGACCCTGACCGTTCTCGCCGGTGTTCACGACGAAGTGCTCTCCGCCGGTCATCCGCGAGATCTGTTCGCCGTAGCGGATCTCGTGCGAGGTCCAGTCGAAGTGGGTGGCATTGAGGAAGAAGCCCTGGATCTTCGCGATGCCGGATGCCCGCAGGTACTTGGCCGCGTCGCGAGCGGAGAGCGCGTCGGCCGCCCCAGCGTCAAGGTAGATCACCAGATGGGGGCAGTTCGCGGTCAGGATGTTGATTGCGTACCGGAGCTCGTGCTCGCGGACCGCCTTGCCATGGCGAGACAGGCAGGGCATCGTGATGATCGAGTCCATCTCGAGGAACAGCACCGCGCGGTACGAGCCGATGCCCTGCGCGAAGCCCTGGATGAAGTTGTGATACGAGGCGACATCCGCCGGCGAATCGGAGGCGTGGCCGCATAGTCCGTGCACGATCCGGTAGGTGGCAATCAGCGGCACCGTGCCGGGCGACTCCACTTGCGCGCGCGACAGATACCGGGATACCGCGGTGGCGATGTTCGGCACGCCGTTGTTGCCGAAGCTGAACGACCCGAAACGCGCGGTGCCGGGCTCCCGCGCGATCACGTCGAGCGCGGGGTTCTGGAGCGCGGCGTGCGCCGCCTCGCTGTCGGGGTCGACGAAGAAGGTGGCGCCGGAGAGCGGGTTGCCGGCGTCCGGGGCGACGGGCAGGGCGAGCGGGTTCTGGGAGTCGTGCGGCGTGACGGGATCGTCGTTGAGGATCGTCAACACGGCCTTGCTTGGCGAGGCCATGCCGATCGGCGACGGGCCGAACAGCGACACCTGAATCGTCTTCGGCACACCCGATACGTCGTGGTCGACGATCGGCACGGTGAAGGTCTCGCTGGCGACGCCGACCGGGAAGTCGAGCTCGCCTTTCACCGAGGTGAAGTCGATCGCGTCGACCGCGGTGCACTCGGCCGGCCCGCACGGGACGCCGTCGCCGAGCGTGATGTAGCGGATCTGAGCTTCCTCGCTCGTGTCGGTGCGCTCGACGGTGATCACAGCCTGACCGGCGTTCTCGTTGACGGTAAGCGCCGAGGACTGAAGACGGAAGCCGCTCGGGTCGGTCGACGCGTCAGCGTGGGCCGCGGCCGGCACCAGCAGCGCGCCGAGCAGGCCGAGCGAAAGGATCATGAGGCGAAGCACGCGAACCATCGCCATTGAGGTTCGGCGGACCCCTCGCGAACCTTGAGGTCAGCGGTCCGACCTCGACGCGCATCCGCCTACACTCACTACTCCGATGCCGCTCAAGGCGATGACATCCGACGAGATCAGAAGCACCTACCTCGAATTCTTCGAGGCGCGCGACCACCTGCGGCTGCCGTCCGCGTCACTGGTCCCGGCCGAGCACGATCCGTCCGCGCTGTTCACCGTCGCAGGCATGCACCCGCTCAAGCCGTATTTCCTAGGGCAGGAGACGCCTCCCAATTCGCGCGTGACCACCTGCCAGAAGACGTTCCGCACGGTCGACATCGACATCATCGGCACGACGTCGCGTCATCTCACGTTCTTCGAGATGCTCGGGAACTTCTCGTTCGGCGACTACTTCAAGCGCGAGGCGACGCGCTTCGCGTGGGAGCTCTCGACCGAGGGGTTCGGGTTCCCGGCCGAGCGGATCTGGATCACGGTGTTCGCCGGCGACGACGAGCTCGGGCTTGGGCCCGATGAGGACGCGATCCAGGCCTGGCTGGACATCGGCGTCCCGCGCGAACGGATCGTCGAGTGTCCCCGGTCGGAGAACTTCTGGCAGGTCGGCCCGACCGGCCCTTGCGGGCCGTGCTCGGAGCTGTACCTCGATCGCGGCCTGAGCTTCGGCGAGCCGGACGACCTTCCGGGCGGCGACAACGAGCGCTTCCTCGAGTACTGGAACCTCGTGTTCATGCAGTTCGACCAGAACCCGGTGAACACGCTGACGCCGCTGCCGGCGAAGAACATCGACACCGGCCTCGGTCTCAACCGCCTTGCGTCGATCCTCCAGGACAAGCCGTCGATCTTCGAGACCGACCAGTTCTGGCCGCTGGTTCAGCTGGGGGAGGAGATGAGCGGCCGGCGCTACGGGCAGGATTACCCGACCGACCGCGCGCTGCGGCTGCTCGCCGACCACTCGCGCGCGATGACGTTCCTGATCGCCGACGGCGTCGTCCCGTCGAACGAGGACCGCGGCTACGTCTTGCGCCGGATCATGCGCCGAGCGATCCAGCAGGGTCGCTCGCTCGAGCTCGACCCCGGCTTCCTGTGCGTGTTCGCCGACCTCGTCACCGAGATCATGGGATCCGAGTACGGGGAGCTGCACCAGCAGCGCGAGTCGATCCAGAAGTGGCTCGAGTCCGAGGAGGAAAGCTTCGGCCGGACGCTCGAGCAGGGCCTCAAGCGGCTCGACGAGCTGATCGAGCGGGCGCGGCTGACCGGGGCCGAGGGGATCGCCGCCTCCGACGCGTTCCTGCTCCACGACACCTACGGGTTCCCGATCGACCTGACGCTCGAGCTCGTGGCCGAGCATGACCTCGGCGTAGACGAGGCGGGCTTCGAGGTCCTGATGAACGAGCAGCGCGAGCGGGCGAGAGCCAGCGCGGGCCGAACCGTGGCCGGCGACGAGCTCCGCGAGCGCGCCGCCGTATTGGTCGGCGACGCGGGGTTTGCCACCGACTTCGTCGGCTACGAGACCACCGATGCCGAGACCACGATCGGCGCGGCCGAGACCGACAACGGGCGCGTGCTCGTGAAGCTCGTCGAGTCTCCGTTCTACGCCACCGGCGGCGGTCAGATCGCCGACTCCGGCTACGTCGAGTGCCTGCACGGCGACTGTCGCGCGCGCGTCGACGACGTCCTGCGGATCGGCAACGACCAGGTGCTCGCGCTCGTCCCGGAGCGGGGGACGATCGAGGTCGGCGAGCGCGTGCGCGCGCACGTCGATCACGCCACCCGGCACGCGACCGAGTGCAACCACACCGCGACGCACCTGCTCCACGCCGCGCTTCGCCAGCGGCTGGGATCCCACGTCCGCCAGGCCGGCTCGTACGTCGGGCCCGACAAGCTTCGCTTCGACTTCACGCACGGCAAGGCGCTGACCCCAGAAGAGCTGGGCGACATCGACGACCAGGTGAACCACTGGATCCTCGAGAGCCAACCGGTCCGTGCGCTGACGACGACCCTGGACGAGGCGAAGCGGCTTGGCGCGATGGCGCTGTTCGGCGAGAAGTACGGCGACGTGGTGCGGATGGTCGAGGTCGGCGACGGGTCTTTCTCGCGCGAGCTGTGCGGCGGCACGCATGTCCGCAACTCGGCCGAGGTCGGCCTGTTCAAGGTGCTGAGTGAAGGGTCGAGTGCGGCCAACATGCGCCGCATCGAGGCGGTCACGGGACCGGCGGCGGTCGAGCTGATGCGCAGCCACGACCGCACCCTGACCGAGTCGGCCAAGGTGCTGCGCGTCACGCCTGAACTCGTGACGAGCGCGGTAACCGAGTTGCGCTCGCGCGTCCGCGAGCTGGAGCGGGCTTCTCGTCGGGGCGCCGCCGACGACGCCATCGACGTCGAGCAGCTCGCCGCGGCCGCGGTCGAGCGCGACGGCGCCCGCGTGCTGGTGGCGACCGTGCAGGCGCCCGACGGCAAGGCGCTGCTCGACGTCGCCGACAAACTCAAGAACAAGCTCGGCGACGCGGCGATCGTGCTCGCGAGTACCGGCGAGAACCGCGTCGACCTGGTGGCGAGCGTCTCGCCGTCGCTCGTCGAACGTGGCGTCCGAGCGGGCGAGATCGTCAAGCTCGCCGCGGCCGAGGTCGGGGGCGGCGGTGGCGGCCGCGACACGCTCGCGCGCGCCGGCGGTCGCGATCCGGACAGGCTGCCGAAGGCGTTCGAGGCCGCGCTCGGGGCGATCGAGACGGCGCTCGGCGTCTGACGTTGCTCCCGGGGTGACAAGCGGCTTGACATCCCCCATGAGCACTGGCGCCCGGTCCAACGGGTAAGGTCATGCGCGTGCTTGCGCTCGATTACGGCCGGGCGCGGTGCGGTTGCGCAGTCAGCGACCCCACCGGAGTGCTCGCATCGCCGATCGAATCCGTACGGGCCCCGACGACACGCCGGGGGCTGGCACGGCTGCGCACGCTCGTCCGCGAGCTCGAGGTGGAGCGAGTGGTGGTGGGTCTGCCTTTGTCCCTTTCGGGCGGCGATTCGGAACAGACGATCGAGACCAGGGCGTTCGCGGCCCGCCTGAAGCAAGAATTACCGGTGCCGGTCGAGCTTTACGACGAGCGGTTCACGACCCGCCTGGCGGAACGGACCGGGGGCGGGGCGGACGAGGACTCACGAGCCGCCGCACATCTGCTAGAGAGCTGGCTGGCTAACCAGCCAGGGAGGCATCCGATTGCCTGAGGGATACGAACGGACTGAACGGAGCACCGAGGAGCGCGATGAGGCGCGCCGCCGACGGGAGCAGACGCGACGGCCCAACGGCACCGCCGGCCGCCGGCCGGCCCCACCACGCCGGCGAAGCCGCCCCTCGCGCTTGCGCAAGTGGGGCGGCCGGTTCCTCGCGGTGCTCGCGCTGGCCCTGGCCGTCGGCGCGATCTGGTTCCTGGTCGAGCTGTATCAGCCGTTTCACGGCGCGCCGCACGGCAGCGTGACGGTCACGATCCCGCCGCACTCGACCTCCAAGGAGATCGGCGATCAGCTGGCGCGCGCCGGCGTGGTCTCCTCGGGCTTCTTCTTCGACCTGCGCGCGACGCTCGCCGGCGAGCGCGGTGATCTGCGCGCCGGCACCTACACCCTCCAGGAGGACATGACGTACAGCAAGGCGCTCAAGGTGCTGACGACAGCCGCCGTGGGTCCGCCGACGACCAACATCACGATCATCGAGGGCCGCACGCGGGCCCAGATCAACGCGCTGCTGAAGGCCCAGGGGGTCAAGGGCAGCTATTTCGTCGCGACCCGTCACTCGCCGCTGATCAACCTCGCCGCATACGGCGCGCCCCGGCACACCCCGGATCTCGAGGGGTTCCTGTTCCCGGACACCTATCAGCTGGTCGAGCCGATCAGCATCCCCAAGCTCGTCACCGATCAGCTGAACACGTTCCGCTCGGAATGGGCCCAGGTGAACCTCGGCTACGCGCGCAGTCGGCACCTGACGCCGTACGACGTGCTGACGATCGCCTCGATGGTCCAGGCCGAGGCCGCGACCGCCCACGACCGGCCGCTGATCGCGTCGGTGATCTACAACCGGCTCCGGCTCGGGATGCCGCTCCAAATCGATGCCACCACGCGCTACGCGACCGGGAACTACACGAAGCCGCTGACCGAAGCGCAGCTGAACTCGAACTCGCCCTACAACACGAGGATCCACAAGGGCCTGCCACCGACCCCGATAGACAATCCGGGCTTGGCGGCGATGCAGGCCGCGGCCCATCCGGCCAACACGAACTATCTGTACTTCGTGGTCAAGCCGTGCGGTAACGGCGAGCAGGTGTTCACTTCCAGCTACAGCCAGTTCCTGGCCGACGCGCAGAAGTATCAGCAGGCGCGGAGCGCGCGAGGCGGGAAGTCGCCTGAGCGCTGCTCGTAGGTTCCGGTGGGCGGCAGCGCGGACCGTCCCCGGACCCGCCTCGGCGTCGTCGGCTGGCCGGTCGCCCACAGCCTCTCGCCCGCGATGCAGAACGCCGGACTCGAAGCCGTCGGGCTCGCCGACTGGCGTTACCAGCGGCTGCCGATCCCTCCCGAACTGTTCGACGAGACGGTCGCGGCGCTGCCGGAGGCGAGCTTTCGCGGCGTCAACGTCACGATCCCGCACAAGCATGCCGCGCTCGCCCTGGCCACCGATCCGTCGCCGCGGGCGCTCGCGATCGGCGCCGCCAACACGCTGATCTTCGAGGGCGACGGCCGGATCCGCGCCGACAACACCGACGCGCCGGGGCTGATCGCCGCGCTGCCGTTCTCGGCCGCCGGGAGAACCGCGCTCGTGCTGGGTGCCGGCGGCAGCGCTCGCGCCGCCGTGTGGGCCCTGATCGATGCGGGCGCGCGGGAGGTTCGGGTCTGGAATCGGACGCCTGCGCGCGCCCGTGAGTTGTGCGCGGAGCTCGGCGGCAAGCCGGTGGTCGGCGCGGAAGCCGCCGATCTGCTCGTCAACTGCACCTCGGTCGGCCTCGTCCCGTCGCAGGAGCCGTTCAAGCCGCTGCCCGTGGATGCCGATGACGTGACGAGTTACGAATGCGTGGTTGACCTCGTGTACAGGGATACTGAGACCCCGCTCGTGCAAGCGGCGCGAGCACGCCGCGTCCCCGTGGTCGGTGGGCGCGAATTGCTCGTGCGCCAAGGCGTCCTCAGCTTCGAGATGTTCACAGGCCGCGCCGCGCCGATCGAGGTCATGCGGCGGGCGGCCGGCGCACGATGAGCGAGCACGACTCAGCGCTGCGCCTGGTCGAGTCCGACATCGGGCCAGACGATCATCAGGCCCAGATCACGGGTATCACCCCGCCGCGCCGGCGCGGCGGCTCGAACCGCTTCCTTACCGATGTCGTCGTCGAGCTCGGGTTCGCAGACGCCGACACCGTCAACCGCGCGGTGGAGCTCTCCAGGGGGGGCAGCATCCCGCCCGAGCGCATGCTGCTCGACCAGCAGGCGATCACCGCCGAGGAGCTCTCGCGCGCGATGGCCGAGCGCTATGGCCTCGATCACCTCGATCTGGGCGTGTTCAAGGTCGATATGAGCGCCGCCAACCTGCTGAGCGCCGCCGCCGCCAAGCGCTACAACGCCGTCCCGGTCTCCTACGTCGACGAGCACACTCTCCTCCTGGCGATGTCGGACCCGGCCAACGTGCTCGCGGTCGACGACATCGCGCTGCTGACCCACCTCGACGTACGACCGGCGGTCGCGTCGGCGGAGGACATCAACGCGCTGATCATGCGCATGAACCGCTTCGAGGACGCGGTCGCCGAGGCGGTCGAGGAGGACGCGGCGGGCCCCGGGATCGAAGAGGTTGTCGACCTGCGCGAGACCGCCGACGACGCGCCGGTCATCAAGCTCGTGCACTCGATCATCGCGCAGGCCACTGAGCGCGGCGCCTCGGACATCCACTACGAGCCCCAGCCCGACTCCAGCGGGCGGGGAGCTCGGGAGATGCGCGTCCGGATGCGCGTCGACGGCGTTCTCACCGAGGCCACCACCGTCCCGAGGAAGATGGTCCCTGGCGTCGTGTCCCGCATCAAGATCATGGCCGACCTCGACATCGCCGAGCGCCGGATCCCGCAGGACGGCCGCGTCGGCATGACGATCGACGGCCGTCACGTCGATGTCCGCGTGGTCACGATCCCGAGCGTCCACGGCGAGGGCGTGGTCATGCGCATCCTCGACAAGGAGAGCATCCGACTCGAGCTCGACAAACTCGGCTTGCAGGAGCTGGAGCTCACCCGTTTCCGCCGCGCGTTCACCCAGGCTTACGGGTGCGTGTTGACGACGGGCCCCACCGGATCGGGAAAGTCGACCTCGCTCTATGGCGCGCTGGCTGAGCTCAACACACCCGAGAAGAACATCATCACGATCGAGGACCCGGTCGAGTATCAGATCTCGGGCATCACGCAGGTCCAGGTCAACACAAAGGCCGGGCTGACGTTCGCCGCCGGCTTGCGCTCGATGATGCGCGCCGACCCGGACATCCTGATGGTGGGCGAGATCCGCGACCCCGAGACCGCGCAGATCGCGATTGAGGGCGCGCTCACCGGCCACATGGTGCTCTCGACGTTGCACACCAACGACGCTCCGTCGGCGATCACCCGACTGGTCGAGATGGGCATCGAGCCGTTCCTGGTCGCGTCCGCGATCGACTGCGTGGTCGCTCAGCGACTCGCGCGAACGCTGTGCGCGCACTGCAAGCAGCGCACGATGATCCCGGCCGAGGTGCTCCGCGACCACGGCTTCCCGGCCGAGTTCCCGATCGAGGCCTACGAGCCTGGCGGTTGCGTGCGGTGCGGCGGCATGGGCTATCGGGGCCGGATCGGCCTGTATGAGGTGATGGTGATGTCCGAGGAGATCCGCTCGCTCACGCTCCAGCGTGCCTCCTCGGATCAGGTCGGGGCCGCCGCGGTCCGCGAGGGAATGCGGCGGCTGCGCGAGGACGGCCTCGACAAGGTCAAGCACGGCCTGACGTCGGTCGCCGAGATCGCCCGGGTGACCGGCACGGGCGCAGGCTAATCGTCCAGGCGCGCGATCAGGCGTAAACGGAATCGGCCCGTCTGCCGATACAGCGACGAACTTCTCGAACCCAAGGACGGATACGAATGCAGCTCGATTTCGCCGACGTGTTGCTCGAGGTCATCGACCGACGAGCTTCGGACCTGCACATCACTGCGGGTGCGCCGCCGACCGTGCGCGTTCGCGGCCGGCTCGTGCCCATGGACGGCTTCCCGGTCCTCACGCCGAACGACACGCGCGAGATCGTGTACTCGATCCTGTCCGAGGGACAGCGCCAACGGTTTGAGAACAACTGGCAGATCGACTTCGCCTACCAGATCCCGGGACGCGGCCGGTTCCGCGTCAACGCCTACTTCCAGCGCGCCGCGGTCGGAGCCGCGTTCCGCCTGATCCCGTTCGAGGTGGTCCCGTTCGAGACGCTCGGCCTGCCGCCGGTCGTGGCCGACTTCGCCAACAAGCCGCGCGGCCTCGTACTCGTGACCGGTCCCACCGGCTCGGGCAAGTCGACCACGCTCGCGTCGCTGCTCGACCTGATCAACGTGAGCCGCGAAGAGCACATCATGACGATCGAGGACCCGATCGAGTTCCTTCACCATCACAAGAAGTGCATCGTCAACCAGCGCGAGCTCGGATCCGACGCGCCCAGCTTCGCCGACGCGCTCAAGGCGGCGCTCCGCCAGGACCCCGATGTGATCCTCGTCGGAGAAATGCGCGACCTCGAGACGATCGGCACCGCGCTGACCGCGGCCGAGACCGGCCACCTCGTGTTCGCGACGCTCCACACCCAGGACACGCCGCAGACGATCGACCGAATCATCGACGTGTTCTCGCCCGAGCAGCAGGGCCAGGTCCGGGCGCAGCTCTCGGTCGCGCTCCAGGGCATCATGACCCAGACGCTGCTCCCGACCGCCGACGGCGCCGGCCGGTGCGTGGCGGCCGAGGTGCTGGTCCCGACCCCGGCGGTCCGCAACCTGATCCGCGAGGCCAAGACCCACCAGATCTACTCCGTGCTCCAGACCGGGGCCTCCCACGGCATGCAGACGATGGACGCGTCGCTCGCACAGCTTGTGCGCGGCGGCAAGGTCAACCGTCAGCTCGCCGAGTCAAGAGCACACGCACCCGAAGAGCTCCGTCGCCTGCTGTCCGGCATGGGCGCCGCCGGCGGCGGATATCAGGTGGCCGCATAGCCATGGCCACGTATGTCTTCAAGGCGATGGACCTCGCCGGCGTTCAGGCCAAGGGCGAGGTCGAGGCCGACTCCAAGCAGGCGGTCGCCGAGCAGCTCAAGGAGCGCGGCCTGGTCGTCGTCGACATCGCGCACAAGTACCGCTCGAAAGAGCTGAACATCGAGCTGTTCTCGCGAGTCAACGCCAAGGACCTCGCGGTGGCCTCGCGCCAGCTCGCGACGATGGTCACCTCCGGCATGTCGATCATGCGCGCCCTGCATGTGCTCGAGACGCAGACCGGGTCGAAGGTCCTGCGCGACGCGATCGCGGGCGTGCGCCACGACGTCGAGGCCGGCCTGCTGCTGTCGGACGCGATGGCGCGCCATCCGAAGGTGTTCGGGCCGCTGTATGTCGCGATGGTGCGCGCCGGCGAGACCGGTGGTGTGCTCGAGGAATGCCTCATGCGCGTCGCCGACCAGCTCGAGAAGGACGCCGCGCTGCGCCGTCAGGTGCGCGCCGCGATGATCTACCCGGCCGTGGTCATCACGTTCGCGATCTCGGTGCTGATGGCACTGGTCGCGTTCCTGATCCCGGTGTTCGTCGGGGTGTTCAAACAGTTTCCCGGCAAGCTCCCGGCGCTGACACAGTTCATGGTGAACTTCTCCCACCTGGTGACTCACCAGTGGTACATACTGATCGTCGCCGTCGGACTCGCGGTCGCGGGTTTCATTTCGGTCAAACGCTCACAACGCGGACGCGACGCCTGGGATGCCTTCAAGCTCCGCATCCCGATGAAGATCGGCGAGGTCGTGCAGAAGGTGTCGATCGCCCGGTGGTCGCGCACGCTGTCGGCGCTCACCTCCGCCGGCGTCCCGATCATGCAGGCGATCGAGATCACCGGCAAGACCGCCGGCAACGCGGTGATCGAGAAGTCGATGGGCGACGTGATCACCTCGGTCAAGGGTGGCGGCACGATCTCGGCGCCGCTGCGCCAGTGCTCGGCGTTCCCGGCGATGGTGTCGCAGATGGTCGGCGTCGGCGAAGAGACCGGCGCGCTTGACACCATGCTCGCGAAGATCGCGGACTTCTACGACTCCGAGGTCGAGGCCGCCGTCAAGGCCCTGACGTCGATCATGGAGCCGGTGATGATCATCTTCGTCGGCGGCATCGTCGGAGTGATCGTGATCTCGATGTACCTGCCGCTGTTCAGCATCTACAACTCCATTAAGTAGACGCTGCGGCCGCTCGTCCGGCTCAGCGGCCCCGTGCGCATCCGATGCGCTGCCGCGGGCCCAAGGTGGTTTGCGCGAGTGCCGCTGACCGGACGCCGCGGCCTCCGCTCACAGCTAGCGCCGGAGCCCTGCCGCTATGGTGGGCGGCGTGAGCGCTACGTCAGACGACTCTCGAGCGACCTGCACGCCCTGCCGTGGAACGGGGAAGCTGGTGTCCGGCCTGGGCGGGGAGCCGCATGAGGTCACGTGCCCATGGTGCGGGGGCACGGGGGAGTTTCAGCGCGGGCGCGATGCGCAGCAGGAGGGGCCTGAGGACCCCGGCGCGCTTCCCGCCGGCGGCGCGTCCTAAACGCCTGTCGGACAAATGTCGAAACCCGTCAGGCTGCGGGTTTGGAATGTCGATACCTCGCTTGCCAGAGTCACTCAGGTGCCAAGGGCAAACCACTCGCAAGGGTGGGACGCAAAGCCACGGACCTCCAACGGAATGTGAGGAAGCCGGGCTGCCACCAATACGGAGATGTGACTTAGTCATGGATGACTCCCGATTGGGGCCTTGGATCTGGCTAGACAGACCCAATCAAAATCCCAGGAGGGCTCCATGCTTCATAAGCTGCGCCGTCGCGCCGAGGATGAGAAGGGTTTCACCCTGATCGAGCTCCTCGTCGTGATTCTGATCATCGGCATTCTTGCCGCGATCGCCATTCCGACGTTCCTCAACCAGAAGAGCAAGGCCAACGATGCGTCGGCCGAGTCTCTGGCCCGGAACGCCGCCACCGCGATGGAGACGTACGCGACCGACAACAACGGTAGCTACGCCGGCTCCAGCGTGTCTGTGCTCAACTCGATCACGCCTGCGCTCAACACCAACACGAGCAACGGCCAGGCTTACCTGTCGTCCGCCACAGGTGACTCAAACGGCAATTACACGATCGTCGCCGAGTCGCCGACGGACACCGAGCTGTTCACGCTTACCAACGCCAACGGCTCGGAGACGTTCGCGTGCTCCCCGACCGGCAAGGGCAGCTGCTCGTCTGGCGGCACCTGGTAGTCAGTCAGTAATCGTCAACGCAGTGACCGAGGCGGCCTCCTGGCCGCCTCGGTTCGTTTAACGCCGCGCTCCAGAGTTCAAGGGACCCAGTTCGCGGCCGATTACGAAGGCATGCGGCGACTCATCCTCGCGGTTCTCTCAGTGGTAGCGGTGGCCTGGGCAGTGCTCCCGGCGACCGCGAGCGCGGCCGCGGGCCCGCCGCCGGACACCGAGCCGGCCATGTTCCTGGCTCCGGACGGCACCCAGGTCCCGCGTGGATTCACGATCGACCCGAACCAGGCGATCGCGCTGGCCAAGACCGCGCCGAAGATGATCGCGATCCACCGGACCCATCACCCGTTGCAGATCGTCGCCTACGTGTGGGTGGCGAGCCACTACGAGATCTACTTCTACTACCACGGCAAGGTGATCGCTGACCAGATCATCGGCGCGCGGGGACAGATCGGGGCCACCTACACAGGTCCGCTGATCCTCGGCATCTACGGCCGCGGCCACTATGGCCAGATCTTCGACTCGCCACTCGTGCTCGTGCCGTTCACGCTGATGTTCCTGCTCCCGCTGCTGCTCCTGCGGGGCCGCTCCTGGTTCGACCGGTTCGACATCGCGGCGCTGCTCACGTTCGGCGTGTCATATCTGCTGTTCGACCACGGGCACTTGGAGCCCGGGGTCTGGATGTTCTACCCGCCGCTCATCTACCTGCTGGTCCGGATGCTGATCCGCGGCTTCAGGCCGCGCTCCGCGCCCGAGCGGCTCGTCTGCCGCCTGCCCACGGCCGTGTTGGTGCTCGGCTTGGTCGCATTGGTGGTGACGCGGATCGTCATCAACCTTCATCCGGCGGGGGTCATCGACGTCGGCACCGCCTCGGCGCTCGGCGCCTACAAGCTCCTGCACGGCCAGAGCCTCTACTACTTCTCGCTCGGCCACGGCGACACCTACGGCCCGATCGCCTACCTGGCCTACGCCCCGTTTGAACTGCTGTTCCCCGGCAACTGGGGATACCTGCCGGCGGCCCGGGCGGCAGCAATCACGTTCGACCTCTTGACGATCGCGGGACTGATCGTGCTCGGGTGGCGGCTCCGCCGAGGTCGCGAAGGGTGGCGCCTCGGTCTGCTGTTCGCCTGGCTGTGGGCCGCGTGCCCGTGCAGCCTGCTCGGCATGGAGAAGAGCACCAACGACGGGCTGGTGGCGCTGATGGTCGTGCTGATCATGCTTGCGCTCGAGAGTCCGATCAAGCGAGGGATACTCGTCGGCCTGGGCACGGCCTCGAAGTTCTTCCCGGCGATCCTGCTGCCGCTCGTCGCGGTCGGACGCGGCGACGCCGATCAACGCACGATCCGGAAGGTGCTCACCGCGTTTGTGATCACGACCGGTGTCTCGATCGCGGTGTTCCTGCCGCCGGGCGGTCTGACCGAGTTCTGGGACCACACGATCGGCTACCAGCTGACCCGTTCTGACATCTTCTCGATCTGGGCCCTGCACCCGGGGCTGGCGCCGATCAAGATCGCCGTCGAGGCCGGCGCGGTGTTCCTAGCGGTGGCGGTTGCGTTCCGCCCGCGCGGCCTCCGGACGCCGGCCCAGGTGGCGGCGCTGGGCGCCGCGGTGATCATCGCGGTACAGCTTCCCGCGCTGCACTGGTTCTACCTGTACATCGTTTGGTTCCTCCCGCTCGTACTGGTCGCGGTGCTCGCCCCCGGGGCGCCGGCCGCGGACGAGCCCGGCTCACTCGATCTGTCGGCCGCGCTCGAGCCGGAGGAGCCGGGGGACGCGTCACCGGCGCTCGCCGGGGCCGCGTGAGGCGCGGACGGTGCCGCTCGCATTCGCAGCCGCCGTCGCGGGCGCGTTCGGCGCCACGATCGGTTCGTTCCTGAACGTCGTCGCCTACCGGCTGCCTCGCAGCCAGTCGCTGGTCCATCCGGGCTCATGTTGCCCGGGATGCGGAACCTCGATCAAGGCCTACGACAACGTGCCGGTGCTCGGCTGGCTGTGGCTGCGTGGCCGCTGCCGCAGCTGCCGGTCGCCGATCTCGCCGCGCTACCCGATCATCGAGGCGATCACGGCCGCGCTGGCCGTCGCGGTCGTGCTCACCAAGCACTCCGCGGTCGACATAGTCCTTGGCCTCGTGCTCGTCGCCGTGCTCGTCCCGGTCGCGCTGATCGATTTCGAGCACAGAATCATTCCGAACAAGATCACGCTGCCGGCGGGCATCGCCGCGGTGGCGATCGGCGCGGCGCTTGATCTGGGGGGCGTGCCCGAGCGGTTGATCGCCGGCGCCGCCGCGGGCGGTTTCCTACTCGCGTTCCTGCTCGCCTATCCGCGCGGCATGGGCATGGGCGACGTCAAGCTGGCCGCGGTCCTGGGGCTGTTCCTGGGGCGGTCGGTGGCTGTCGCGATTCTCGCCGGCGTCCTCACCGCAACGGTTGTCGGCGGGGTGGTAATGGCGCGTGTCGGGGTTGAGAAGGGTCGCAAGACCGCCGTGCCGTTCGGGCCGTTCCTGGCGCTCGGCGGCGTCATCGGCCTGCTTGCCGGCCCGGCGATCATCCACTGGTACCTACACGCCGGGCTCTGATGCCCGAGCACGACCGTCCCGGGACCAGGCCGAGACGTGTCTCACCGCTGACGGCGGGGGCCGTGGTCGCTGCGATCGCGGCGCTCGCGCTGACGCTGACGCACCACAAGCCGGCCGCGCCGGTATCGGCGCCCCAGGCGATCCGGTCCGCGCTCCACGCACCCCACGTCGCCCAGATGCTATCGGGGTCGCACTGGAACCGGGCCGTCGTCGGCCAGATCGACCCGCACCTTGAGCAGGTCACCTTCTACTCGGGTGATCGGCTGGACGCGGCGGTCGCGCTGCGAGCGGGCCGTACCGAGACCCAGGCGATCGACTACAGGCAGACGTCGGTCCCGTACGGTGACTGGATCGCGTACCAACCGGCCGTGCTCGCGGTCCTGTGCGCGCTGTTCGTGGTGATGGCGGGGGTCAGCCCGTGGCGGCGGCTTCGCAACCTCGACGTGGCCGCGGCCCTGTCGCTGCTCGTCTCGGTGCTGCTGTTCCAGCACCGCTACGTCGACCCGAGCCTGCTCGCCACCGTTCCGGGCTTGGGCTACCTGCTCATTCGATGCGCCGGCAAAGCGCTCGGGGCTCACCGTGAGCCTGCGCCGTCGACGCCGCTGCTCGCGGTGATCACTCCGGGGCTCGATCCCGCGCGGCGGGTGCGATGGCTTCGCGCGCTGCTCGTCGCGCTCGCGGTCGTATTCCTGATGGTCAGCGTCAGCTCGTTCAACGCCGTCGATGTGATCTACGCCGTCATGGAGGGCGCCACCAGGATCGTCCACGGAGTGCTGCCGTACGGTCACATGCCGCCCGGGATCATCCACGGCGACACCTATCCGATCCTCAGCTACCTGCTGTACACGCCGCTAGCGCTGGTCGCGCCCGTCAACGACATCTGGGGCTCGGTTGACGGCGGGCTCGGGGTCGCGGCGCTGGCAGCGATCGTGGCCGCCTGGGCGGTGTTCAGGCTCACCGCCGGCGGACGCCCGCGAGCGAGTGCTCCCAGGCCGGCCGAAATCGAAGAAGCCGGTCTGCGGGCCGCGCTCGCCTGGCTGACCTTCCCGCCGCTCCTGATTATCGTGTCCACCGGCACGACCGACGGTGTGCTCGCGGCGATGGTGCTGGTGGCGATCCTCCTGTGGCGCCGCCCGGTGGCCTGCTCGGGGATGCTGGCGTTTGCGGGCTGGTTCAAGCTGGCCCCGTTCGCGCTGCTTCCGGTATGCATCGCGCCGCTCCGAGGTCGCCGGCTCGTAGCGGCGCTGGCCGCGATCGCCGCGGTGTCGCTGCCGCTGATCGGCGTGCTGGTGGCACTCGGGGGGATCGGCGGTCCGGCGGACATGATCCACGCGATCTCCTACCAGTTCTCGCGCGGCGCGCAACAGTCGCTGTGGGGGGCGCTCGGAAGCACAGCGCTCCAGCCAATCGCCCAGGGCGCGGTGCTCGGCCTGATCGCCGCTGCGGTGGTCAAGCTAAGACAAGAACCGGATGTCGCCTGGGACCGCGCGCGGATGGCCGCGTTGAGCGCCGCGATCCTCATCGGGCTCCAGCTCAGCGCGGAGTACTGGGCGTTCCTGTATCTGGCCTGGGTCGGGCCGCTGGCGGTCGTGTCGCTGCTCGCGGACTCGCGCGCGGCCGCTCAGCCCGTTGAGGCCCGCGCGGCGATCGGCAGTGCTCCCGAGCCGCCGGCGGCGATCGCGGCATGAGCCCAGGTACGCGGGCGAAGCTCGAGGGGTTCGACGGCCTACGGGCGCTCGCGGCGCTGAGCGTCGTCAGCTACCACGTGGCGCTGTCGGGCAAGTTCGCGCGGGCCAGCGCGCTCGCGCCGCTGTTGTGGGAGCTGAAGGGAGGTGTGGCGATCTTCTTCGTGATCTCGGGGGCGCTGCTGCACCTGCCGTACGCACGCGCGATCCGCGACCAGGCGGCCCTGCCCGACTGGCGTATCTACGCACGCCGGCGCGGGGTGCGGATCCTGCCCGCGTACTGGGTGGCGTTGACCGCGGTGGCGATCGGGCCGTTCGCCGCCGGCGTGTACGGGCCCGACGCCTGGAGCTACTACGGACTGTCGCAGATCTACGACCCGCAAACCGTGCTTGGTGGTCTGGGCGTTGCCTGGAGCCTATGTGTCGAGGTCAGCTTCTACGCGCTCCTGCCGGTGTTCGGATGGCTGGTGGCACGGCACGCGGGTCGTGCCGGCGCGCGTGCGGCCGTCCGCGCCCAACTCGGATGGATCGCGGCTGCAGGGGTGACATCGCTCGCTCTGCGCGCCGCGCTCGCCGGCTCCTTGACCGCGCCGTTCTACGACCGCGGGCAGACGCTCATGGTGAGCCTGCCGGGACTACTCGACTGGTTTGCGATCGGCATGGCGCTCGCCGTGCTGCGGGCCGAGCTCGAAGCCGGACGCGCGTCCAGGTTCCCGCTTGCCGTCGTCGGCCGCAGAGCGTGGGTGTGCGTGTTGCTCGCGTTCGCGGCGTTCATGGTCGCGATCCCCGAGCAGCACGGCGACATCTTCCTGCCGTGGTACGGCGCGGCGACGCACCTGGCCATCGGCGCCGGGTCGGGGCTGCTCGTGCTGGCCGTGATCGTGCCCGGCACCGCCGGGACGCGCCCGTGGCCGCTGCGCGTGCTGGCAAGCCCCGTTGCCGTCTGGGTGGGAACGATCTCGTATGGGATCTACCTGTGGCATTTCCCGGCGCTCGAACTGATCGAGCGCGCGGTTCTGCCACAGCCGGCGTCGGCGTCGGTCGCAAGCCTCGCGCTCGTCTGGCTCGCCGTCGCGGCCGCCGCCATCGTCCTCGGCGCCGCGAGCTACTACCTCGTTGAGCGGCCTACCCAGACGCTCCTGAGGCGGCGCGAACGCCGCGAGCTGGACGCGGCTTCGTCCCCACGACCGACCGTTCTGGCGGATGTCCAGCTGCCTGGACGTCCAGGCCTGGACGATCAGGCCGTCCAGGCTCGGCTAAACGGCCTCAACTCGGCGGGGGTAGCGGCCGATCACTTGGCCTGAGCCGCCATGGGTTATGCCAAAGCAAAATCAGTCGTGGGCCTCGACATCGAGCCTGGCTACGTGGCCGCGGTGGAAACGCGCCCCGGCCAGGTCAAGGTTGAGCGCGCCGCGACCGCCGCGCTTCCCGCCGGCATCGTCCGTGACGGCGAGGTCGTCGACGTCGACACTCTTGCCTCCTCGCTACGCGATCTGTTCGCCCAGCACAAGCTCGGCAAGCGCGTCCGCATCGGCGTCGCCAACCAGCGCATCGTGATGCGCACCCTCGATCTTCCGCCGCTCAAGGGAACGAAGGAGATCAACTCCGCGATCCGCTTCCAGGCCCCCGACCACATCCCGATGCCGCTCGAGCAGGCGGTGCTCGAGCACCACTCGCTCGGCGTCGTCGAGACTCCCGATGGTCCCCGGACACGCGTCGTCGTCGTCGCCGCCCGGCGCGACATGATCGAGCGCCTGCTCGAGGCCACGCGCAAGGCGGGCCTTCGCCCCGCCGGGGTCGACCTGTCGGCGTTCGCGATGATCCGCGCGCTGTACCGGCCCGAGCTGACCGGCGCGACCCTGTATACGAGCGTCGGCGGCCTCACCAACCTGGCGGTCGCGCTCGGACCGACCTGCGCGTTCACGCGCGTCGCCGGCCAGGGGATCGAGTCGATCGCCGGCGAGCTCGCCGAGCGCCGCGCGCTCACGCTCGAGCATGCGCACGGCTGGCTCCGCCACGTCGGCCTGCTGGCGCCGGTCGACGAGGTCGAGGGCGACGAGGACATCGTCCTCGAGGCGCGCGAGGTTCTGGGCGACGGCATCCGGCGGATCGCGGACGAGGTCCGGAACTCGCTGGACTTCCTCGCGATGCAGGACGCATCGGCCGTGGTAGAGCGCGTCGTGCTCACCGGCCCCGCCGTGGTGATCCCGGGCTTCCCGGAGCGGCTGGGCGAAGAGGTCGGGCTTCCGCTCGAGGTCGGCGTGGTCCAGGAGGGCCAGCCGGGCGGGTTCGGAGGCGTCGACGCCGGCCGTCTCGCCGTTGCCGCGGGCCTGACCGTCGAGGAGATTCCCTCATGAGAGCCGTCAACCTGATTCCGGCCGACTCGCGCGGGCGCAGCACACGCGGTCCCTCGACCGGCATGCAGGTGCCGGTGTACATCTTGCTCGGGTTCCTGGCGGCCGCGGTCGCGCTGGTGAGCGTGTACGTGCTCACCACCAACTCGATTTCGAGCCGCACAGCGACTCTGAACAGCCTCAAGACCCAGGTGGCTCAGGAGCAGGCGGAGGCCAACCGCCTCGGCGAGTTCTCGAAGTTCTCCCAGCTCGCGCAGACTCGCATCGGGACCGTCCGCGGCATCGCCTCGGCGAGATTCGACTGGCACACCGCGCTGGTGAACCTGTCGAAGGTCGTCCCGGCCGATACCACGCTTCAGTCGATCGTAGGCACGGTCGTGCCCGGCGCCAGCGCCGGCGGTGGGGGCTCCACCAGCTCGCTCAGGTCCGACATAACCGCGCCTGCGTTCGAGCTGACCGGCTGCACCACGAACCAGGACGACGTCGCGCGTCTGATGTCGCGCCTGCGCCTGGTCGACGGCGTCACCCGCGTCTCGTTCAGCAACTCGCAGGAGTCCGCCTCTACTCCGGCGGGGTCCGGGGGCGGCTCCAGCAACAGCAACGGTCAGGGATGCGCGGCGTCCGCGCCCACATTTGACCTGACCGTCTTCTTCACCCCCGTCGCCAACGCCGGAGCGAACGGCGTCACCTCAATCAGCGGAGTCACTCCCACCACCACGACCGGAGGCACCCAGTGACTTCCCGTGACCGCATCGTGATCATGGTCGTCGTCGCGCTTGCCGCAGTCGCCGCCGGCTGGTTCTTCGTCGTGTCGCCGAAGCGCTCGCAGGCGTCGAGCCTCAGCGCCCAGGTCGCCAGCGAGCAGTCGCAGCTGTCGGCGGCCCAGCAGCAGGTGGCGGCCGGCGTGAGCGCGCAGAAGGCGTTCGCCGGGCAGTACGCCCAGCTGGCCAAGCTCGGCGAGGCGGTCCCGCCGGACGACGATATCCCGTCGCTGATCTATCAGGTCCAGAGCGCCGCGCAGACGTCTCACGTGAGCTTCCGCGGCCTGCAGCTGACCGGCGGCGGGTCGAGCAGCTCGACCCCCGCAAGCAGCTCGGGCTCCAGCAGCTCGTCGTCGACCGCCGCGACCGCGCCGCTTCCCCCGGGAGCGAGCGTCGGCCAGGCCGGACTGCCGACCGAGCAGTTCACGATCACGCTCAGCGGCAACTACTTCAACCTGTCGACCTTCTTCAACAAGCTGGAGGGCTTCGTGGTCAGTGACGACGGCACCTTGACGATCCGCGGCCGTCTGATGACGATCAACGCGATCAACCTCGTGCCCGGCCCGAGCGGCTTCCCGCAGATCACCGCGACCGTGTCGGCGACGACCTACATCGTCCCGCCGACCGAGGGTCCGTTCGATGGCGCCACGCCCGCCGGGCCCGCGGGCTCCACGAGCCAGGCCCAGACCTCGACCTCCGGGTCTTCCTCGACCACGCCGCCCGCCGCGGCCGTCACCTCGGTGCTGCGATGAGCGTCCCGCGCAACATGTTCAAAGAACTGGTCGACCGCAAGCTCTGGCCGATCGCGCTGGTGCTGGTCATCGCCCTGGTGGCGGTGCCGGTACTGCTGACCAAGAAGGCGCCGACGGACATCGTCACCCCGCCGTCCGGCCCGCTGCCCTATTCGTCCGGCACCACGCTGCCCGCGATCTCGGTGCAGACGGCGCCGGGTAACTCGAACCTCGGCGGCAAGGGCCGGAACCCGTTCACTCCGCAGCACGTCGCGACGACCTCGACGACCGCCGTCGTGGCATCGGTGACCACGCCGTCCACCGGCACCACCACGACGAGCACCGGGAGCACCGGAGTCTCGTCCACCGGCACCAGCGGAGGCAGCGGGACGAGCAGCTCGACCTCGAGCTCGAGCTCGGGCAGCACGCCGGCGCCGACCTCGACCACGCCCGCGCCTGCGCCCAAGCCTGCGCCGATCGGGCTGACCTCCACCCAGGCCTATCACGTGTCACTCGCGATCACGACCGCGAACGGCGGCGTCAACACGATCGATCCGCTCGAGCGGCTCAGCATCCTGCCGAGCAAGCAGGAGCCGATGCTCATCGACCTCGGCGTGCTCCAAGGCGGCCACAGCGTGGTCTTCGTGGTCGAGCCTGGAACCGTCGTCAGTGGCGCCGGGACATGCACCCCGGGCCCGATCGACTGCGAGATCCTGACGCTGAACCCGGGTCAGACGGAGGGCATCTCCAGGCAGACGGCCTCCGGCTCCACTCCGGTCGCTCTGTTCTCGGTGAACTCGATCTCGGCCGATCAGTTCCCCTCGGCTGCCGCGGCGAACAAGGCACGCACGACCGCGTCCGACGTCGGCCGCCAGCTGCTCAGCCGCTCCCCGCTCAGCGCCATCTCCCTGTTCCAGTACGACCCGAGCGTCGGCGCCGTCGTCGACCTGCGCAATCTCACGGTAGGAGGCTGATATGCGCCGTTATTCGCTCGCCGTTCGTCGGCTTGTCCTTGCCCTGACCTGCACTGTCCTCGCGTCTCTGGCCGTGGTGGCCAGCGCGCAGGCGATCGTCTTGACCGACCAGGGCACGGAGGCCGGCGTCGCGCTCGTCCCCGCCGTCCGGGGCGCCGCGCTCCCGTCCGGCGTCACCGCCGCGACCTCGGGTAGCTCGTGCACGGACCCGTGGCTCTCGAGTGACCTTGGCGGTCCGACGATGCCGACCGACGGCCTTTGCTACCGCGGCGGCTCGGTCATCCACAAGAATGAGACGTTCGCGCTGACGTGGGACAACCAACGCGCATACTGGTCGCAGACGCGCGGCTACGTCGAGCAGTTCCTCCGCGACGCCGCCGATGCCAGCGGATCGCTCGCGTCACCGTTTGCCTTGACCACGCAGTACAACGACGGCGGCGGCAAGGCTCAGAACGCGTCGCTCTTCGGCGGCGGCTGCATCGACTACGGGTCGGTGGGCGGGTCCGCCTGCGAGTACGGCAGTCCGACCGGGGCCGGTCACGACTTCCCGGCGAGCGCCTGCGCTCCCGCAGGAAATAACTGGGGCGACTCGTTCGTCTCGACCAGCACTGTGGTGCTCGACGACGTCTGCCTCACCGACTCCGAGCTTCAGAGCGAGGTGTCGACGATGGTCACCCAGACTGGGATCCTCGGGCGGACCCAGCCGGGCTACACACCGCTCGTGTCCTTGCTGCTTCCGCCCGGTGTCGAGACCTGCCTGGACACCACGCGGGCGCTCTGCTCAGCCAACGCCAACCTGACGCCGCCCCCGCCGACGCTCACCACCAGTGCGACCGGCGGAACTGTCCAGGCCGGCACCTACCTGGTCGAAGTCACGTATGTGACCGCCGGCGGCGAAGAGGCGCCGAGCGCCCCGCAGGCGATCACGACCACAGGTGGGACCTCGACGATCACGATCGCCGCGCCGCCCGCCGCGACCGGGGTAACCGGATGGTACGTGTACGTGACCCAGCCCAATGGTTTCACCTTCACGCGCCAGGGGGGCGAGCAGGCGAACAACATCGACGACACTTTGAACGCGCCGCCTGGTGCTGGGGCCGCTCCCCCGAACAAGGAGGCGTTCTGCTCGTACCATTCCCAGGTCAACGTCGCGGGTACCGAGGTTGCGTATGTCGTGCAGCCGTGGACCGCCGGGACCGGGTGTGACGAACCTGGCCTGCCGGCCATCCCCCCCGACCCGTCTCCGACCGTGCTCTCGCTCGCCATTGGGTCGCGTCTGGTGAGTCCGCTCAGCCAGTCGGAGATCGCGGCGATCGTCAACCCCGGTCTGAACGGTTGGGTCAACAACGCCACCGGCGACGAGATCGACGACAACGGTGGGTGCGTCCCGGAACCGCGGTCGCTTGACAGCGTGCCCATTGGCAACAGCTCGCAGAGCCCCTACTTCCTCCAACGCGAGTTCGACAACGCCGCGGCGCTCGAGTTCGAGCCGAACACCTACTTCGGGTGCGCCCCCGACGTGGTCCTCTCACCGCAGTTCGTGGTTCCGAGCGCGGTCGACCAGGGCGACCAGGTCGAGTTCGACGGCTCGGCCACCGCGTCGACCTTGATCGTCCCGAACGCCGGGTATTCCTGGAACTTCGGCGATGGCAGCACCGCCACCGGCCCGAGCGTCCTCCACAGCTACAGCCAAGGCGGCAATTACAACGTAACGTTGACAGTGACCGATCGTGGCGGTAACACCGCGACGCTGGTTCAGACGATCGACGTGCTCGGCTCCAGCGGCCAGACGATCCCGCCGCCGTCCACGTCCGGCTCGGGCGGTTCGGGCGGCTCGGGTGGCGGCTCAGGCCCCGCGTTCAGCGTGCGGGTCCAGCTTCTGCCTCAAAGCCTCAAGGCCGTGCTCCAGAACGGCATCGCGGTCCGCGTGACGTCCAACAAGCCGGCCAATGGGATCGCCACCGTGTCGATCACGCGCCGCTCGGCCAAGAAGGCTCAGATCCAGGTCGGCCGCGGCCCGTCGGTCAGGATCGGCATCGGCACGCTGTCCTCGATCAAGAACGGCACCGTCACCCTGCGCCTGCACCTCTCGAAGGCGATGGCCAAGAAGCTGAGCAAGCTGCATCGCGTCGCGATAACGATCCGGCTGCAGCTGGTCGGCCCCGGCGGCCAGCGCTTCGCGATCGACGTCGCCGGTCGCTACTAAACATCCGGGCGCAGTCTCCCAACCAACGCCGGGCGTTCGCGCAAGCGACGCCCGGCGTTTCCTCTTAAACCGAGGCGCCGGCACGCATTTCTCCTCACTCGACACCGCCTCGCGAGGTGAATGTCTATTCACTCTGGTATGGCACGCATTTCCCGGCGCTCGAGCGGTGGCGGATGCCGAATGTGGACTTATTCGGGCGCCCGGCTACCGTCCAAGGCATGGACCAAGTCTCCAGACTTCTGGACGCTTACGACGAGCAACTTCGAACGGATGCCGAGACACCGAGCGCGGTGGCGGTGGATCACCTCGGCCCGCTGAGGCTGGTGACGTTCGCCGGGGGACGAGGTTTCGTGACCTACAGGGATCTCGCCGGTGCGGACGCCCGTAGGATCCGGAGTCTGGTCGCGGAGGCCGTGACCCACTACCGGCGGGATCCGAGCATCTGTCACGTCGAGTGGAAGACCCGCGGCCACGACACTGCGCCGGGCCTGCACGACGCATTGGTGAGCAACGGGTTCACCCCGGACGAACCCGAGTCGATCATGATCGGCGAGGCGCGGGCACTGGCGGTCGACGTTTCCCTGTCTCCCGGCGTGCAATTACGACGCGTCACCGCTGACGCCGACGTGCGCGCGATGTGTGCGATGGTGAGCGCGGTGTTCGGGGACCCGTACTCGGATGATGTAGCCGATGCTCTGCTGCGGCGCCTCGGTTTCGGCGACGGCATGGAGCTGTGGGTCGCCGAGACTCAGGGTCAGATCATCAGCGCGGGCCGGCTCGAACCGGTCTGCGGGACTCAGTTCGCCGGGATCTGGGGTGGGGCGACCACGCCCGAGTGGCGTAGCCTGGGCATCTATCGTGCGCTGACCGCGGCACGGGCGAAGTCGGCGCTGCGGGCCGGGAAGACACTCATCCACAGCGACTCGACCGAATACTCGCGGCCAATCCTTGAACGCGCCGGCATGGTCAAGGTGTCAACGACGACGCCGTACCGCTGGGAACGCTGACCCGGCCGGCGTGGACGGGCCCCGGCCTGGGCGCCGGCGCGACGGCTCGGGGCTAGATGTGGCGCAGCTTCTGCGGGTTGCGGACGGCGTCGATGCGGGTGATGCGACCGTGGCTGACGACGAACGACAGCGCCGCGCGATGGCCGTCCTTGCTCGGGAACACGACCCCGAGACGCCCGTTGAGATGGACTTCAATCGGTTCGAACAGCCGTCGGCTGAGCACCGCCCACGCGCGGGCGACTCGCTCGCCGCCGTGCAGCGGACTGCGCGCGGCGCTAACGAGTCCGCCGCCGTCCGAGGTCCAGACGACATCCGGGTCAAGCACCGCCACGAGGCTCTCGAGGTCGCCCTCGGCGACCGCTTGAGCGAACGCACGCACGGCGCGATCGTGCTCGGCGCGCGAGGCGGCGAAGCGCGGGCCCCCGCTCCTGACGTGGCGCCGGGCGCGCGAGGCGAGCTGCCGCACGGCCTCGGGACTGCGGCCAACGACGTCGGCGATGTCACCGAACGGCACATCGAACACGTCGTGGAGCACGAACGCCGTGCGCTCCGCGGGCGAGAGCTGCTCGAGCACGGTCAGCAGCGCGTAGCTGACGGTCTCATCCAGCGAGACCCGGTCGGCTGGGTCATCTGTGAGGAGCGGCTCCGGGAGCCAAGGCCCGACATAGGTCTCGCGGCGCGCGCGAGCGGACTGCATACGATCGAGCGCGAGCCGAGCGACGACCGTCGTCAGCCAGCCGTCTAGGTTCTTGATTGCGTCCGCGTCGGAGCGCTCGAGCCTCAGCCACGCCTCCTGCACGATGTCCTCCGCCTCGCCGAAATCGCCGAGCTCGCTGTACGCCAGCCGCAGTAGCCGCGGGCGGGCCCGCGCGAAGCGCTCCGCCGCGGTCATGCGGCGATCCTGCCCCAGCTGTCGGTGGCCGCGCGCACGCGCGGCGCCCAGCCGCTCGCATCCCGCAGCCGTCGGTTTGACACACGCTGCGAGCGCGCCAGCGGCCCATCCTGGGGCGTCCGCGGGCGCAGCGCCCCGACGCCGACGGCGGTGGCGAGCGCGGCATCGATCTCGGCGTTCGTCGCCGGGTCGGTGTCGGCGACGTTATAGGTGCCGCCCGGGACGCGCGTCGCCGCGGCGATCGCGGACGCCGCGTCATCGAGCCAAATCGTCGGGCGGTAAGCGCCGGGTGGTCCAGGCGAGACCGACGCGCCTGCGCGCGCGGCATCCATCGCCGCCAGCGCAGACCGGCTATCCGGGGCGATGAACAGACCGAAGCGCAGCACGACCGTCTCGCCGCGGAACAGCTCGCGCGCGTTCCGCTCGGCCGTCAGTGCGCTCGTCGTCACGCCACCTCCGGCGACGGGCGCGTCCTCGTCCAACCAGTCGTCGCCGCCATCCGCGTACACGAACGCGATCGACTCCTGTATGAGCCTTCGAACGCCTGCGGCCTGGGCGGCGTGCGCGACGGCCGCCGACGCCTCAGTGCGCATCCGGTCGTTCTCCGCCCAGGCTGACGGATCGGCCATGCGATCCGGGGGAGGGACGTGCGTCAGCAGGTTCACGACCGCGTCCGCGCCGTCGAACGCGCGCCGGAGCGACGCCTCGTCGAACACGTCGGCCTCGGCGGCGCCGGCCCCGAGGGTGTCAAGCCGCTCGCGGCCGTCGGTGGAGCGCGTCACGCCGGTGACGGTGTGACCCGCGCCGAGCAGCTCCCGTACGGCGCGCCGGCTGATTACGCCAGTGGATCCGGTGATGATGATCTCGTTCATGCCGAACTGACGACGTACCCGCCACGATCGTGACATCCGACGGTTTCCGCGCGTCAGTCATACGACTGTGTTTCCCGCTCACGGGCGCTGAGGATCATCGGGTGCGCCGGCGGGCCCGAGACGATTGTCTCGCGGTCGACCTCGAGATCCGGCCCGACATGGACGAGCTCCCCCGGATGGATCTCTTCCCAGCCGGGCTCATCGCTGATCCGTTCGCTGGCGATCACCACCAGGGGAGCCACCGCGCCATCGTCGGAGTGCAGCCTCAACGTGCCCGCCGCGTCCGTTTCATCGAGCGGGGCGACGCCGGTAGGCCCGCCCCGCCGGCGTCGGTGCAGGTGCAGCGGATTGTGCTCTGGGTAACGGAACGCCCAGATATGACCAAGGTCGCCGAGCACGAAGTTGAGGCTGTAGAGCTCGTACTCGGCGACCACCTCGCCCACGCCTGCGGTGATGCCGGCGCGGACGTCGCCCCCCGCCTCGCGGATCGCCAGCGTGATCAGTGCGAAGAGACGCTCGGAATCGGTCTCGCCCATCACCATCGCGCGGTTGGAGCCCAGCCGCGCCTCGATCCGGTCAAGGTCTCCGACGACGCCGTTATGGGCGAACAGACGGCCGTCCTGGCTGAACGGGTGAGTGTTCAGAAGCGAGACACGACCGGTACTGGCGTAACGGAGGTGAACCAGCATCTCGCTCGCATCCAGCCGCCGGGCGACATGCCGGTAGGCGGGGTCATCGGACGCCCTCACCGGATTGCGAATGAGGATCATCCCGCGCCTTGAGGTGAACGCCGCGAGCCCGTAACCGTCGGCATTTCTCTCGCTCTGGCGCGCGATCGAGGTTGGCGCATCGAGCAGCCAGAACTCGGCAGCGACGTCCCGTTCGCCCGCGTGCAGCGCGAAGAGCCGGCACATGCGCCCAGTCTACGTAGGCCCGGGTCACCGATGAGTCCCACGGCTCAAGCCACAGGAGCACCTGCCGATCAACTGGCAGAGGCTCAATGACCGCACCCGTCACCACCGCCCAGTACCCGGTCGTCCGGGCAGTCTGCGCCGGCGTCGTCCGCAGCGGCAGCATGTGGGCGTTCAATGTTGTGCGTCGTTTGCTGGAACTGGCGCCGCCAGAGCGTCCGGTTTCCTGGCAGTGGGCGGAGGGCGCAGAACTCGACGATGTCGTGTGGCGCACGCTCGGGAGCGATCACCACGTGATCAAGTGCCATGAGGAGAGCGCCGGCTTCATTCCCGCGCTCGATGCCCAGTTCGTCAATGGGGTCGTCTTCTCGCTGAGGGATCCACTGGCGTCGCTGGCCTCGTGCATGGAGCAGTTCGTGAATCGCGAGCCCTTCTCGCAGCACTGGAATTTCGAGACCGCGCTCGGCCACATCGAGGGCGGTCTACACCTCGCGCGCCGCGTCGCCGGTCGCTCGGATGTCGTGTTCGTGGACCTGCATCGCGACGGCGAGGCCGCGAGCCTCGATCGCATCGTCCAGTTCATGGGTGTGACCATGGCGCCCGACGTCGTTGATGCGGTACGTGAGCAGTTCACGTTCTCGGAGATGCGCGAGCGCGCGGCCCGCATCGCCGAGCAACCCCCTGAGGCGCTGATGAATGGGATCAACGATCCGGTCACGTTCATGCACGCCAATCACGTCGATAAGGGCACGCGCCGTGACTGGCGCAGTGAGCTCACTGCCGAGCAGATCGCCGTGGCCACCGAGCGCTTCGCACCCTACGCCGACCTCATGTCCTCGGGCAGCCAGGCGCCCAGGTTTCGCTGGGACGCCAAGCCGGGCTTCTTCGCCGCGGCCTGACCGCTCCTTTCACGCAGCCGCGGCCGGCGGCCGGTTTCAGCTCGGCGCGCAGATCTTCTGGGCCTGCTGTAACGCCGGTGATCGCGGGTTGATACCCGGGGGGAGTCGCGGCGACGGCCGTTTCAGACGGTTGGCTGAACGGCCCGGGCGGCGCGCAGCTGGCGCTCGAAGGCCGTCGGCGGCGAGAGCCGCTTGGGGGCGCCGAAATGGAACCCCTGGGCGTAGTCGGCGCCGATCGCCTTGAGGACGCCGAGCGTGTCGGCGTCCTGGACGCCCTCGGCGATCGTGCGCTTGTCGAGGCAGCGGGCGATGCCGACGATCGACTTGACGACCTGGTGGTCGAGCTTGCTGCTCGCCAGCTCGCGCACGAAGCCCATGTCGATCTTGAGGTATCGCGCCGGGATGTGCTTGAGGAAGGTGAAGGACGAGAAGCCGGTGCCGAAGTCGTCGAGCGCGAGGCTGCATCCGAGCCCGTAGAGGGTGCCGGCGAACTGACGGGTGGCCTCGAGCTTGGTCATCGCGGCCGCCTCGGTGACGTCGAAGATCACCTTGCCGGGGTCGACGCCGTCGGCGATCGCGGAGCGGATCTCGGACACGATCGCCTGGTCGCCGATCGAGTATCCGGACAGGTTGATGGCGACGCCTTCGCCGTCGATCGCCAGCCGCAGGCCGGCGCCGGTGACCCACCGGTCGATCTCGCCGATCACGCCGAACCGCTCGGCCATCGGCAGGAACGCGGCGGGCGGAATGATGTCCCCGTCCTCGGAGAGCATCCGCACGAGCAGCTCGTGGTGGGTGATCCGGCCGGTGCGGAGGTCCGCGATCGGCTGCCCATACAGGACGAAGCGGTCCTCGGAGAGTGCGGTGCGGATCCGCTGGACCCAGGTCAGCGCGCCCGTCGCCTGGCCGGTGAAGACTCTCGCCTGGTCGCCGCCGAGCTCCTTGGCCTCGTACAGGGCGACGTGCGATCGCATAAGGATGTCGTCGGCAGCGACTTCGTCCTCGCCGGTCAGCAGCGCGATCCCGATGCTGACCATGATCGGGGGCCCGACCTGGCGCTCGCACAGGACCGAGCGGATGTCGCGGGCGACGATCTGGGCCTCGTCCTCGTTGACCTCGGGGAGGATCAGCGCGAACTCGTCGCTGCCCAGCCGCGCGACGACGTCGGTGGTGCGGGCCCGGGCTCGGAGGCTCTCGGCGACGGCCTTCAGCATCACGTCGCCGGCGGCGCGGCCGTAGGTGTCGTTGGCCAGCTTGAAGTTGTCGATGTCGAGCGTCAGCAGCGCGCCGGCGCGCGAGTACCGAGCCGTGTACGAGAGCTGGCGATCCAGCTCGTCGACGAGCCGTGACCGGTTGAAGACACCGGTCAGAAGGTCGTGCTCTGCAAGATGGTCGAGGGGATCGGACATCGGGAATCCGTCACAGGGCGTGCGGCATGCTCTTCGACACCACAATCAACGCATCGGCTCTTGGGCCCCGGATCTCTATCCGTAGAAAGTACGGATAGGGCCCGCGACAGGGCCGGATCGAGTCCCTCCGTAACCTACATCGGCCATGTCGCTGCGCCTGACAACCGCGGGGGAGTCCCACGGGCCCGGCCTGACTTGCATCCTCGAAGGGATGCCGGCGGGCCTCGCGCTCGATCGGGACGCCGTGAACCGCGATCTGGCGCGCCGCCAGCTCGGCCACGGCCGAGGGGGGCGCATGAAAATCGAGCGGGACCAGGTCGAGGTCACCGGTGGCGTTCGCCACGGATGGACGCTCGGCGGTCCGATCGCGCTGCAGGTGATCAACCGCGACTACGCCAACTGGGAGGAGCGGATGAATCCGTGGCCGGTGGAGGCTCAGGTGGCCGAGGTCCACCTGCCGCGCCCCGGCCACGCCGACCTCGTCGGCACGCAGAAGTACGGGCTCACGGACGTGAGGAACATCCTCGAGCGAGCCAGCGCGCGCGAGACGGCGGCGAGGGTCGCGGGAGGCGCGGTGGCCAAAGCGTTCCTCAAGGAACTCGGCGTCCGGATCTTCTCGCATGTGATCCAGATCACGAGCGTCGAGGCGCCCCGGCGAACTGACCTGACGCCAGGAGACTTCGAGAGCGTGGACGAGTCCCCGGTCAGATGCCTCGACCCCGAGGCAACCAGACAGATGGTGGCGGAAATCGACCGCCTGCGAAAGGCCAACGAGTCGCTCGGAGGGGTGTTCGAGGTCATCGCGTTCGGGCTCGTCCCCGGGCTCGGCTCACACGTCTCCTGGGAGGAGCGGCTCGATGGCCGGCTCGGCCAGGCGATCCTTTCGATCCAGGCGATCAAGGCGATTTCGCTGGGTGACGGCGCCGAGGTCGCAGGCCTCCCCGGCTCCCAGGCCCACGACGAGATCTTCTACGACGAGCAGAACGGCTACTACCGCGAGACCAACCGCGCCGGCGGGCTCGAGGGGGGGATGACCACCGGAGCGCCGCTGGTCGTGCGCGCCTCGATGAAGCCCCTCCCGACGCTGACCAAGCCGCTTCGCTCGGTCGACATCGCCACGCACGAGCCCGCGGAGGCGCTCAGGGAGCGGACCGACTCGTGCACGGTGCCTGCCGCCGGCGTGGTGGGGGAGGCGATGGTCGCGTTCGTGCTCGCCGACGCCTACCGGCGGAAGTTCGGCGGCGATCACATCGACGACGTCCGCTCGTCGCTCGAGGCGTACGAAGAACGGATCGCATGGCGGCGCCGCTAGCCGAAGCAGACCCGGCGGCCCAGCGCAAGGTCGTCTGCATCGGGTTCATGGGCGCCGGCAAGTCGACCGCCGCCCAGAGCGCGGCACAGGCGCTGAGCTTGGCCCAAGTCGACGTCGACAGGGTTATCGAGGAGCGGCTGGGCAAGTCGATCGACCGCGTATTCGCCGAGGACGGCGAGGCGAAGTTCCGCGCGGTCGAGGAGAAGATCACGCTGGAGCTCCTCGCATCGCCACGCCCACAGGTGCTCGCGCTCGGCGGTGGAGCGATCGGCCACGAGCGCGTCCGGGCCGCGCTCGCCGACCACGTCGTGGTGTGGCTCGACGTCGGCCTCGACATCGCGTGGGCCCGGTGCCACGGCAGCGACCGGCCGCTCGCGCAGGACCAGGCGAACTTCGAGCGCCTGTTCCACGAGCGCGAGCCGATCTACGCCGGGCTCGCCGACGTGACCGTGCCGGCCGAGCGCTCGCACCGGATGGAGCCGATCCTCGCCGCGCATCAGAATGTCCGCTCGGACATCAAGTTGCTGTGGGCTGCCACCGCGGGCAATCCCGCCGCCGACTATCCGGTCTACGTCGGGAGGGAGCTCCTCGGATTCTGGCCGGAGGCGGTCGCTGGGCGGCGGTTCCTCGTCACCGACGGCGCCGTCGGCCGCGTGTACGGCGACCGACTCGGTCAGCTCAGCGGGAGGGTGGCGGTCATGCCCGGCGAGCAGTCGAAGACGGTCGCGCACGCCGAGATCGTGTGGACCGAGCTCGCGCGGGCCGGGATGACGCGGCAGGACGTGGTGGTGGCGCTCGGCGGTGGCGTGGTCGGAGACCTCGCGGGGTTCTGCGCGGCCACCTACCAGCGCGGCGTTCGCTACGTGCAGGTGCCGACGACGCTGGTGGCGCAGGTCGACTCCGCCTACGGCGGCAAGACCGGCGTTGACCTCGCCGAGGCCAAGAATTATGTGGGCGCGTTTCACCAGCCCTCGGCGGTGATCACCGACCCGGCGACACTCGAAACCCTCCCACCCGCCGAGCTGGCGGCAGGCTATGCGGAGGTGCTCAAGACCGCGCTGATCGCGGGCGGGGACTTGTGGGACCGAATTCGCCAGGGTGCGGACCCGACCGACCCAGACCTGATCGCTGCCTGCGCGCTGACCAAGCTCCGGATCGTCGCCCGCGACGAGCGCGACGCCGGGATCAGGCAGGTCCTGAACCTCGGGCACACCGTGGGGCATGCGATCGAGACCGTGACGGGGTACGCCTCGTACCGCCACGGCGAGGCGGTCGCGCTCGGGCTGCTGGCCGTGCTCCGGCTCTCCGAGCAGCACGACCTCCGCCAAGAGGTCGAGCACCTGCTCGAAACACACGACCTTCCGACGCACCTCGAGCATGCCGAACCGGACGCCGTCGTGATGGCTACCGCGCGCGACAAGAAGCGGGTCGGCGAGGGTTCGGTTCCGTTCGTCCTACTCGACGCCCCCGGAGCTCCGCGGACCGGGTGCGCCGTCGAGCCCAGAGCGCTGATCGCCGCCGTGCGAGAGCTGGCGGTCTGAGCCGGGATGCCGATCCGAGTCGAAGTCATGCATGGCGTCAACCTCGACCAGCTCGGCCGCCGCGATCCCACCCACTACGGCGGCCTCACGCTCGAGGAGCTTGAGCGCAAGATCAACGAGGCCGCCGGCGAGCTCGGCCTCGAGGCGCGGTTCTTCCACACCAACCACGAGGGCGAGTTCGTCGAGCACCTGCACCGGCTCGATGGTGTGGCTGATGCAATCGTGCTGAACCCCGGCGCGTGGACCCACTATTCCTACGCGATCCGGGACGCGCTCGAGCTGGCCGGCCTGCCCGCGGTCGAGGTGCACCTGTCCGACGTCGACTCGCGGGAGCCGTGGCGCCGCCACTCGGTGATCACCGAGTTGTGTATCGCCCGCGTCGCCGGCAAGGGCCCCGACGGATACCGAGACGCGCTCGAACGCATCCGAGAGGAGTTCGCGATCACTTGAGCAGTGCCGCCGACCGTCTGACCGAGCGGTTGCCGGACGCCGGCATCGACGTGCTGCTGGTCACCAACCTCGTCAACGTCCGGTACCTGACCGGCTACACCGGCAGTAACGGGATCGCGCTGGTCGGGGCGGCCACCCGCACGTTCATCACCGACTTCCGCTACGTCGAACAGGCTGCAAACGAGGTCGACCCGACGTTCGATCGCCGCCGATCTGCGCAGCGCCTCACCGAGGGGCTGGAGGAGGCGCTCCCGGAAGGCGAACTGCGCCTCGGATTCGAGGCGGCCCACATGTCGGTAAGCGAGCACGCGCAGCTTCGTGAGCTGCTGCCGTCCCGGATCGAGCTCGTCGCCACCAGCGGGCTCGTCGAGGAGCTGCGAGCGGTCAAGCAGCCCGACGAGGTCGCCGCGATCAGGGCGGCGGCGGCGCTCGCGGACGAAGCGTTCGCGCAGCTCGTCGCTGGCGGTCTGACCGGCCACACCGAGCGCGAGCTGGCGCTCACGCTCGAGTATGAGATGCGCCGGCGGGGCGCGGAGCATCCGAGCTTCGACCCGATCGTCGCCGCCGGCGCCCACGGCGCGCTGCCCCACGCTCGGCCGCGAGACGAGGCGGTGCCCGCCGGCGAGCTAGTCGTGATCGACTGGGGCGCCCAGGTCGACGGGTACTGCTCCGACTGCACGAGGACGCTGGCCACCGGAGCGATCGGCGGCGCAGCCAAGGAGATCTACCAGCTTGTGCTCGACGCTCAACTCGCGGCGCTCGACGAGGTGAAGCCCGGCGCCGTCGGTCGCGACGTGGATTCGGTGCCCCGCGCGGCGATCACCGCCGGCGGGCACGGGGAGCATTTCGGGCACGGCCTTGGACACGGCGTCGGGCTCGAGGTCCACGAGGCGCCACGCCTCGCCCAGCCCTCGGAAGCGGTGCTGGCGCCGGGCAACGTGGTAACGGTCGAGCCCGGCATCTACATCCCGGGCCATTACGGCGTCCGAATCGAGGATCTCGTGGTCGTGACGGGCGACGGTTGCGACATCCTCACTTCGATACCCAAGGACCTCACGGTCGTCGACTAGGTCGGCCACGCTCGCGTCTACACTCGTCGCGTGCGTAGGACCGAGCAGCGCCGCGCTGCGATCTGGGCGCTGTATCAGAGCGATTTGCTCAGTCGGCCCCTCGAGCAGACGTTTCCGCGAGATACGCCCGCGTTCACGCGTGCGGTCGCCGGGCTCGTGCGCGACCATCAGCCCGAGCTCGACGAGCTGATCCGGACGCACGCGAGTGGCTGGTCGCTGGAGCGGATCGCGCCGCTCGAGCGCTCGATCCTGCGGGTCGGCCTGGCCGAGCTCCTGTATGGGCAGGAACTGCCCGGAGATCACACGATCCCACCGGAGGGGGCGATCGACGAAGCGGTGGAGACCGCCAAGCGTTTCTGCGGGGCCGAGGCGCCGGCGTTCGTGAACGGGATCTTGGGGGCGGTCCTGCGCGAAATGGCCGCGCCTCCAGGTAAGACCTAAGTAGGAACCTCCCGCGCGGGCGCGCACACGCGGCACAATCAGATGTATGAGATTGCTGGTGGTCGACGACGATCGGGCGCTTCGTGACGTCTTACGTCGCGCCCTGTCGCTCGCGGGCTACGAGGTCAAGCTGACCGAGACCGGAGCGGGCGCGCTGTCAGAGGTGAACAGCAGCCTGCCCGATGCGATCGTGCTCGATGTCGGTCTGCCCGACATCGACGGGCTCGAGGTGTGCCGCCTGCTGCGTCGCGAGGGCAACCGTGTCCCGGTCCTGATGCTCACCGCGCGCGACGCCGTCAGCGACCGGATCGACGGGCTCGATGCCGGCGCGGACGACTACCTGGTCAAGCCGTTCGACATCGACGAGCTCAAGGCGCGGCTGCGCGCGCTGCTGCGCCGCGCCGGCGGCGAGACCGCGGCCGACGGGGCGCTGTCGTTCGTCGACCTGAGGCTCGACTCGGCGCGTCACGGCGTGATGGTGGGGGAGACGTTCGTCGAGCTGACGAGGACCGAGTACCAGTTGCTCGAGCTGCTGATGCTCAACCCGCGACGGGTGCTGCCGCACACGCTGATCTACGACCGCGTATGGGGATATGACTTCGGGCCGACCTCGAACGCGCTCCGGGTGTACGTCGGCTACCTCCGGCGCAAGCTCGAGGATGCGGGCGCGCAGGCGCAGATCCACACGGTCAGGGGCGTCGGCTACTCGCTACGGGAGCCGCACGAATGACTCTGCGCGCGCGAATGGCGCTGTTCGCCGGCGCGGCGGTGGCGATCGCGGTCGTCGCGGTCGTTGTCGCGGGGTACGGCGGGACCCGGAGCGAGCTCCAGGGCCAGGTCGACCAGTCGCTTCAGAGCCTGTCCAAGCAGCCGCTCGAGAACATCGGGCTTGGCCCTCACGGGGGCCCACCCCCAAGCGGCGGCGTGTTTCAGTTCGGAGGGCACGTCCCGAGCGGGAACGCCGATCACGACCCCGACGAGGGACTCGGCTTCGACCACCTGCCGCCGCAGGCGTTCGGCGGCGCCTCGGGCACGTTCACGCTGTTCAAGCCGGGCGGTGGAACGTACGTCCCGCCCGGTCAGACCTACCAGATCCCGTCGACCCCCGCGATCCGCGCGCTCGCCGCCAGCGGACACGGCCAGTTCTACACGAACATGCGCGTCCGCAGCACACATATCCGAGTGCTGGTCACCGGGATCGGAGATAAGGGCGCGCTGGCGGTGGCCCTGCCGCTGACCACCGTCGACAACGCGCTTTCGAACCAGTTGGTGCTGCTGCTCGTGATCGGCGGCGCGGGGATCCTGCTCGCCGTGCTGTTCGGCTTGCTGGTGGCGCGGACGGCGCTCGCGCCGATCGCGAAGTTCACTCGTCAGACAGAGTCGATCGCGCACAACCCCGAGCGGATCGAGCACGAGCGGCTGGACGTCACCGGCTCGGATGAGATCGCCCGTCTGGCCACGACCTTCAACGACACGCTCGACGCGCTCGAGCAGTCGGTCCAGTCCCAGCGCAACCTCGTCGCCGACGCGTCGCACGAGCTGCGCACGCCGATCGCGACGATCCGCGCCAACCTGCAGCTGATGCGCGAGGAGGAGCTGCTCTCGCCCGAGGACCGTGCCGCGCTCAGGGAGGACGTGATCGAGGAGCTCGACGAGCTGACCGCGCTGGTCGCTGACGTGGTCGAGCTGGCGCGCGGGAGTAAACCAAGCGGGGAGCCGGGCGACGTTCGGGTCGACTCGATCGTGCGCGACGCGCTCGAGCGGGCGCGCCGGCGGGCGCCCGGGGTGGAGTTCCACCAGGTGATCGAGCCCACTCTGGTCAGGGGCGAGCCCGACCGGATCTCGCGCGCAGTGACGAACCTGCTAGACAACGCGGCCAAGTGGAGCCCCGAGGGCGGCGTCGTCGAGGTCACGCTGCACGACGGCGTGGTTACCGTTCGCGACCACGGACCCGGCTTCAAGGAGGAGGACCTGCCGTACGTATTCGACCGCTTCCACCGGGCCAAGGAGGCGCGCTCGAAGCCCGGCTCCGGGCTGGGGCTCGCGATTGTCCGGCAGGCGGCCGAGGCGCACGACGGCTTCGTCGAAGCCGCGAACGCATCCGACGGCGGCGCGATCCTGCGCGTCGGCTTCGGTCCCGTGCTCGAGCTCGAGGAGCTTCCTGCAGAAGAGGAGCCGGCGGTTGGCGGCCCTTCGGCGCGGCACTAGCCGCGGGTCGCGCGCCAGTCGTGGTAGCTCGCGAGCGTCAGCCCGACACTTCCGATCCGCGCCCGTAGGTCCGGCTCGGTCAGGGTCGCGAGCTCGACCTCGCGCTCGCCGGCGTAGCTCGAGTGGAGATCGTCCGTGACCCGCGCCGGGTGGCAGCCGAGCTCGGTGAACTCGGCCGCAGCGTCCGCTCGCGCGAGCAGTTCGAGGAGGAACGGCGTACGGATCCGGTCGAGATCGACGACTCCGGGGGTGGGGTGGGCGTAGAAGTCGCCGAGGTACGGAACGCGCCCGTCGCCCCGGAGCGGCACTCCGAGCGGTTCGGCAAGCGGCGCGAACGTGGGCATGCGGGACATGTGGACGTGGTGGTGGGAGTCGACGTGCGTGGGCTCGGTGCCGGTCAGCTCGCGAAAGCGCGCCAACTGAGACGCGAACGTGCGAGCGGCGTGCCCGGGCTCGTCGATCTGGGGCCCGTCCTCCTCGTAGTGCAGGCCGACCGAGAGCGCAGGATGGTCGCGCGCGAGCCGGGCGGCGTCCGCGGCCCCGGGCCGGTTCACCATGAGGCTCGTACTGGTCAGGATGCCGCGGACGTGCGCCTCGATGATGCCCTCGTTGACGCCCGCCGCGAGCCCGAAGTCGTCTGCGTTCACGATCAGCCGGCGCACGTCGGGGATTCTGGCGGCTGCCGCGTGGGTAGCCCTTCTACATCTCCGAATGCTGTCCTCCGGCGCCGGCGATCGACCGCTGGCACGCGCTCGAGGCCGCATCCGAGGGCGACGGCGAGCGGCGGTTCCGCCGTCGTGCGTTCGAGCGCGGGCGACCGGGCGCTGATCGCGCTGGCGATGAGGGCAGGGCAGTGGATAGCGGCGCGCCGGGTCCCGCTCGCCACCGCGGTCAGGTCGGCGCGATCTCGTACCCGCCGCCGCGGCCGGCTTGTGCCTCGCTAGCCGCGCCGCGCAGATCAAGCTCATAGGTCTGGCCGATCAGGTCGACCCCGAAGCTGTGGTGGCGCTCCTCGGCGATCAACTCGAAGCCGCGCTCCAGGTACAGGTGGCGCGCCGCGGCGAGCGGGTGGTTGGTCCACAACTTCACGCTCGCGTATCCGGCGTCGCGCGCGAACCCGAGGCACTCGTCGATCAGCTGCCGGCCGAGGTCGTGCCCGCGTCCGTCGGGGTGGACGAGCAGGATCCGGAGCTTCGCGGTCCTCTCCTCGTCGGGGTCGGCGACGCAGAAGATGCACCCCACGCGCCGTCCGTCGAGCTCGGCGATCCAGGCGGCATCGCGGCTCGGGTCGCGATCGGCGGCGTAGTCGGCCACGATCCTGGCCACGAGCGCCTCGAAGTTCGTATCCCAGCCGAACTCGCGCGCGTAGACCTCGCCATGGGCCATCACGACCCACCCGAGGTCGCCGGGTCTCCCAAGCGGGCGGATGCTCACTGAAACAGTCGTTTCAGTAGCTTACACTAGTCGCGATGTCCACGAGCGTGCCCGCCACCTCAGCCCGACGACAGGAGCTGCTCGACCTCTCCTACGAGTACGTGCTCGAGCACGGCGTCGGCGATCTGTCGCTGCGGCCGCTGGCCGCGGCGATCAACTCGAGCCCGCGCGTGCTGTTGTTCCTGTTCGGCAGCAAGGCCGCGCTCGTGCAGGCGCTGCTCGCACGGGCCCGGGAGGACGAGCTCGAGCTGCTCCACCGAGCGCGGGCCGCCGGCGTTGACGGCAGCGACGTGATCGCGGTCGCCTCGGAGCTGTGGGGATGGTTGGCGGCCGCCGAGCACCGCGGTCTGTTGATGCTGTGGGTCGAGGGGTACGCCAGGTCGCTGATCGATCCCGACGGTCCCTGGGCGGGGTTCGCGGCCGCCACGGTTTCCGACTGGCTCGGCGTACTCGGTGAGGTCGCGTCGGGCTCCGGTGCCGGCGACGCCGACCCGACGCTGGTGCTCGCCGTCCTGCGCGGGGCGCTGCTCGACCTGCTCGCCACCGCCGACGTCGAGCGCACCACCGAGGCGGTCACCCGGCAGCTCGCGCTGATGACCGGAGCCCGATGACCGCGCCCGGCGATCTCGCCGTGCGTCGGGCGACGGTCGCCGACGCCGCGGATATCGGCCGCCTGCTGCACGACTTCAACACCGAATACGACGACCCGACGCCGGGCCCCGACAAGCTCGCCGAGCGGATCGGTCAGCTGCTGGCCGGCGGCGATACCGCGGTGCTGCTCGGGGGAGCCGGCCCCGATGGGCTCGCGGTGCTCCGGTTCCGCCCGGCGCTCTGGAGCGCGGCGCTCGAGTGCTACCTCGCCGAGCTGTACGTGGTTCCGGTGGTGCGCGGCCGCGGTCTCGGCCGCGCGCTGATGACCGCGGCCATGGACCTGGCCCGCGCCGAGGGGGCCGACTACATGGATCTCGGAACGGCGGAGACCGACGTCGTCGCCCGTTCCCTGTACGAGAGCCTTGGGTTCAGCAACCGCGAGGGCAAGCCCGACGGCCCCGTCAACTACTACTACGAGCGCGAGCTCTAGTGGGGTAGTCGGACCCGGGCCCGCCGCCATTTATGGCACCGAAACGGCACTTGACATAGTGCCATAATGGTGCCAGAATGGTGCCATGGAACTTGAAACGTATGTAGACAAGCTTGGCGAGCAGCTCGCGATGGCGGCCTCGGCCGGCGACGAACAGGCCCAGTCGCTCGCGCAGCGGCTCACGGCCGCGCTGGATTCCGCCGTCCGACTGACCCTTCTGGATGCGCTCTCGACGGCGGCGGCGGAGATCACGAGCGAGCTCGCACCCGGCTCGGTCGAGGTGCGGCTGCGCGGGAACGAGCCGGAGTTCGTGGTCTCTGTGCCGCCCGCCGAGTCGGCGGGCGAGCGCACCGATAGCCCGGACGTGACCGGCGGGTGGACCGCGAGCGCAGCAGCGACAGCGGCGGGAGAGGGTGGGGTCGCGCGGATCAACCTGCGCCTTCCGGAGCAGCTCAAGACCCAGGTCGAGCAGAGCGCCGACCGCGAGGGCTTGTCGATCAACGCGTGGCTCGTGCGCGCGGTCGCGACGGCCGTGGACCGCGGTCAGCCCGGACCTCAGCGCGAGCAACGGACCGCGCGCTCCGGCCAGCGCTACACGGGCTGGGGGCGCTGAGCGCAGCGGCCATCGCAGAACTTATTGACTGAAGACCAACGACTCATAGGACCACGACATGTCTCATTTCGAAACACCACAACCAATCTCGGTCGTGCTCGAGTTGCGGGTGGCGGACGTCCGCGTCGCCGCCGGAGAGCGCGCCGACACGATCGTTCAGATCCAGCCGACCGACCCGTCCAAGCGCGACGACGTGACCGTTGCCGAGCAGACGCGCGTCGAGTATGCCGACGGCAAGCTGCTGGTCAAATCGCCCCGGCGGCTGCGGGAATGGAGCCCGCGCAGCGACGGCGGCTCGATCGATGTCGACATCGAGCTTCCGGCCGGCTCGGATCTCAGCGGCCACACCGCTGCCGGCGGGTTTCGCTGCACCGGGTCGCTCGGGCGCTGCGAGCTGAAGAGCAGCGCGGGCGGGATCAGCCTTGATCGGGCGGCAGGTGTGAAGCTGGTGACGGCCGGCGACATCAGGCTCGAAAGGGTGACCGGCGACGCCGAGTTGACGACCGCCACCGGCGCTGTGCGCGCCGGCGAGATCGACGGCTCGGCGGTGGTCAAGAACTCCAACGGCGACACCCGGATCGGCGAGATCGGCGGCGATCTCCAGGTCAAGGCGGCGAACGGCGACATCGATGTCGAGCATTCGCACGGCTCGGTCAGCGCCAAGACCGCCAACGGCCGCATCCGCGTCGGGAGCATCCACGGTGGCTCGCTCGTCGCGGAGACCGCGAACGGGCACATCGAGGTCGGGATCGCCGGCGGGGTTGCCGCCTGGCTCGACCTCGACACGCGCTACGGCCACGTCAACAACGACCTCGATGCCACCGAGGCGCCTGGGTCGGCCGACGAGCGGGTCGAAGTACGCGCGAGGTCGGGATTCGGGGACATCACGATCCGCCGCGAGGCCCAGCGTAGCGACGAGCTGCTTCCCGCTGGGAGCGACCATGAGTGATGCAATTCAGGTCGAGGAGCTGCGCAAGCGCTTCGACGAGGTCATCGCCCTCGACGGGCTCGATCTGTCCGCGACCGAGGGCGAGGTGCTCGCGCTGCTCGGTCCGAACGGCGCCGGGAAGACGACGCTCGTGCGCGCGCTCACGACCCTGCTGATCCCCGATTCCGGTCGAGCGATCGTGCTCGGGCGTGACGTCGTCGCGGATCCGCTCGGCGTCCGGCGTGAGATCGGGCTCGCCGGGCAGTTCGCGGCGGTCGACGAGATCCTGACCGGCCGCGAGAACCTCGAGATGGTTGGCATGCTCTACCACCTTGGCCGAGCCGAGTCCCGGCGGCGCGCCGTCGAAGTGCTCGACCGGTTCGAGCTCACCGAAGCGGCCGACCGTAGGACCTCGACGTATTCCGGAGGCATGCGCCGCCGGCTCGACCTAGCGGCCACGCTGGTCGGGCGCCCGCGCGTGCTGTTCCTCGACGAGCCGACGACAGGGCTCGATCCGCGCAGCCGGGCGCAGCTGTGGGAGATGGTCCGCGAGCTGCGCGCCGAGGGCACGACAATTCTGTTGACGACTCAGTACCTCGAGGAGGCTGACCAGCTGGCGCAGCTGATCGCGGTGATCGACCAGGGTCGGATCGTGGCCGAGGGCTCCGCGCACGAACTGAAGGAGCGCGTCGGCCGCGATCGACTGATCGTGCGCGTGTCCGACCCCGCGAGGACCGACGACGCCAGGGGGGCGCTGTTGGGGCTCGTCGCCGAGGGCCGGGGCGACGTCGTCGGCGACGGCGAGCTGTCGCTGCCGATCTCGGGTCCTGGTGCGTCCGCGGAAGCCGTCCGCGCGCTCGACGGGATCGGGGTCGGGGTCGCAGGTCTCGAGATCCGCTCGCCGACGCTCGACGACGTGTTCTTCTCACTCACCGGCCGGCACGTAGAGCCGGAGCCCGATGTTCACCTGGAGGAGGTGGCCGCATGACGACTAAGCCGACGTTCCGCTACGCAGTCTCCGACTCGCTCGTGATGGCCCGGCGCGGGCTGCTCGAATCGGTGCGCAAGCCGGCGCTGCTCGTATTCACGTTCATCGAGCCGGTGATCCTGATCGTGATCTTCCGGTACGCATTCGGGGGCGCGATCCAGGTCCCGAACGGCGACTACGTCAACTTCCTGATGCCGGGCATTCTCGTGCTGACCGCGATCTTCGGGGCGCTCGTCACCGGCATCGGCTTCTCCGAGGATCTGTCCAAGGGGATCATCGACCGGCTCCGATCGCTCCCGATCGCGCGCTCGGCGGTGCTGGTCGGCCGCACCCTGTCCGATCTGACCAGGAACGTCGGGACGGTGGCGATCATGTTCGCGGTTGGGTTCGCGGTTGGGTTTGACCCCAATCAGCCCGTCTACCGGGTGCTGGCGGCGGTCGCATTGCTGCTCGCGTTCGGCTACGTGTTCTCGTGGATCTCGGCGACGATCGCCCTGCTGGTCCGGGATCCGGAGACCGCGCAGGGAGTCGGGTTCATCTGGGTGTTCCCGCTGACGTTCGTGAGCTCTGCGTTCGTCCCGACCCAGACGATGCCGGCGGTGGTTCGCGCGTTCGCCGAGGTCAATCCGATGACGTTGTGCGTGAACGCGGTGCGCGCGCTGACGATCGGTGGGGACGCCACCGGGCCGGTGCTCGGAACGCTGGCGTGGCTGGTCGGGCTCCTGATCGTGTTCGTCCCGCTCGCGGCGTCGCGCTACCGGGCGCTTGAGTAGCGCCGGCCCGGGAGCGACTGAGCTTTTCGCGCATGGTCGCACGAAAAGCTCAGTCGCATCGGGGGGGCTAGACGCGCAGGGCCTCCGTCGGACTAAGCCGTGCGGCCTTCACCGCGGGGTATACGCCGGCGACCACCCCGATCACCAGGCCGGCGGCGGGGGCGGCGATCAGCGCGTACAGCGGCACGACGAACGGCTCCTTCTGCGCCACCGCGTACACCTCCGTGGCGCCGGCGCCGAGGGCCAGCCCGGCGAGGCCGCCGAGCGCCGCGAGCAGCGCAGACTCGGCCAGGAACTGGGTGCTGATGTGGCGCCGGGTGGCGCCGAGGGCGCGGCGCAGACCGATCTCGCCCCGGCGCTCGAGCACCGAGATCACCATGATGTTCGCGATCCCGATCGCGCCCACCAGCAGGGCCACCGCGCCGAGCCCGAGCAGCAGCGTCGTGAACTGTCCTTTGGCCGCGGCCCGCGCCTCGAGCGCATCCGACGGCCGGCTGACGTTGACGCCACTCGCGTCCTGGGGATCGGCCGTCGGCGCGAGCAGGTTCGACACCTGCGTGACGTCATTGACGTTCGCGCGAACGTAGATCTCCGACGGGTTCGGCTGGACCTGGAACATCCGCTCGGCCACCGGCAGCGAGATGAACACGGTCGTGTCGATCGAGGAGTCGAGGAGCGCCGGCTTCAGGATCCCGACCACCGTGAACCAGGTGTTGCCCAGGTAGACCTCGAGGTGCCCGCCGACCTGGTTGATCTCGAGGATGCTCGCGGCCTGGGCGCCGAGCACGACCTCGGGGTAGCGGTCGGCGACGCCGTCGAGGAAGTGGCCGGACGCCACCGACGTGCCCACGACCTGGGGCAGGTTGTCCCCGGCGGCGTCGACGCCGATGCCGCCGGTCTCCTGGGCCGGTACGAACGGGCTACGAAGCACGGTCGCCCCCGAGACCTGGTAGACGGCGACGTCGTCGTTGACGTTCTGCATGTGCTGGATCATCGCGACGGACGTATCGGGGAGAACCTCGTTGTTCCCCTCGAAGTTCTGGCCCGGCGTGACCGTCAGGAGGTTCGTCCCGAGCTTGTCGATCGTCGCGAGCAGGTTCGCCTGGCTCGAGGCCGAGACGCCGACGACCGCGACCATCGCGCCGATGCCGATCGCGATGCCGAGCGCCGACAGCGCCGCACGCAGCCGGCGGGTGCGGAGACCCTGAAGGGCGACCCCGAACAACTCGCGCGGGGACAGGCGCGCGGCGTCGAAGCGATCCTGCCCCGGCAGTGAGGCGGCGGCGGTGCTCATGTGCGGTCGTCTCCGACGATCTCGCCGTCGCGCATGTGGATCTGCCGGGGGAACGACGCGGCGATGCTCGGGTCGTGGGTGATCAGGACCAGCGTGGCGCCGTCGGAGGCGAGTTCGTGCAACAGCGACACGACCTCCCCGCCCGACCTCGAGTCGAGGTTCCCGGTCGGTTCGTCGGCGAGGATGATCGCCGGGCGCTTGGCGAGGGCCCGCGCGATCGCGACCCGCTGGCGCTCGCCTCCAGATAACTGAGGCGGCCGGTGAGTGAGGCGATGGCCGAGGCCGACGCGCTCGAGTGCGGCTCGCGCCGCGACCCGCCGCTCCTGCCCGCGGACCCCGGTGTACAGCAACCCGGTGGCGACGTTGTCGACCGCGGTCAGCGTGTCCTGGAGGTGGAACGTCTGGAACACGAACCCGATCTGGTGCGCGCGCAGCCCGGCCAGCTCGCGATCCGAGGCCTTCGCAACGTCGCGCCCGGCGATCCGGACCTCGCCGCTCGTCGGGCGCTCGAGCGTGCCGAGGATCGTCAGCATCGTGGTCTTGCCCGAGCCCGACGGACCGACCACCGCCACCCGATCGCCGGTCCCGATCTCGACCGTGACCGACCGGAGCGCCGCGACGCCGCCGGGGTATGCCTTCTCCACGCGGTCGAGCGCGAGCATCGTCAGCCTTGCGAGTCGGTCACCTGGAGCCCCGGGTAGATGCCGGGGCCGGAGATCTGCACGTAGCCCGCGGCGAACAGCCCGGTGCTGACCGGAATCAGCCGATGCGGCGCGACCGCGGCCTGGACCGCATAGTTTCCGCCGCCCGTGGCCAGCAGCGCGGTCACCGGCACCGACAGCACGTTGGTGGCCTTCTGTTCGACGAAGTTCACGCTGACCGCGGCCTCGTCGAGCCCGGCCCCACTGATGTGACCGTCGAGCGTGATCATCACCGGGATCGTGGAGGACGAGCCGCTCCCGTTCCCATTGCCGTTCCCGTTGCCGTTGCCGCCGCCTCCGCCGTTGCCGCTGCCGTTTCCGTTCCCGTTGCCGCTGCTCGAGCTCTGGGCCACCGGGCTGACCGCGGTGATCTTTCCGTCCACGAGCGAGTTGTTGGGCATCTCGACCGTGACGTGCTCGCCGAGGACCGCCTCGCTCTGAACGCTCGCGGACAGGTCCACGGTCGCGACGAGCTGGGTCGAGGTGGTCTGGAGGATTGCGGTGGCGCTGCCACCACCCGAGCCGGAACCGCTGCCGGAGCCGGACCCGGAGCCGCTTCCGGAGCCCGAACTACCCCCTGACCCAGAACCACCGCCGGAGCCGGAACCGCCACCCGAACCCGAGCCGCCACCCGAGCCCGAATGCGAGCCGCCTCCCGCGTTGCCACCGCCACCGTTCGAGCTGCCGCCACCGGGCGAGCCGCCGTGGTTGGCCCGCAGTTGCTCGGTCTCGGCCTTGAGTAGCGCGAGCAGCGCGGCGATCTGCTGCGACTTGCTGACCCCGGACTTCTTCGGCTTGCAATTGCTCGACTGCGTGGAGTTGTCGTTGGCGCCGCTGGTCGGCGTCGTGCTCGCCTGTGTGGTCGGCGTCGTCGAGCTCTGGGTCGTCGGGGACGACGTGCCGTTGGTCGTCGAGGGGCAGTTCTGCGTCTTCTTCGCTTTATGAGGCGTGTTCGTGACGGATGTCGTGTGGGGCACCTCATAGCTGACGAACTCGGGCCCGGGCGGGTTGACGGTCGCGCTCGCGCTGGTCCCGCCGGTGGAGCCGAGCGTGCCGTCGACAGTGGTGACGAGTTGATCGCCGGGGAGGAACACGATCTGACCGAGCGACAGGGTGCCGGTTTCGGTTTCGCCGAGCGACTCCTGGAGCAGGTCGACGCCTTCGGTGGTGGCCGCCTGCCAGACGTCGTCGACCTTGATGTTGGCCGCGTTGAAGCCGAGCGCAACGAGATTGCGGTTGAGCTCTTCGATGTCGGCGCCGTCGCTGTCGGCCGGGCTGAGGTCGCGGTAGGCGGGCGTCGTCCCGTTCATCAGGAGCACGGGCTCGCCGTCGACCTTGTACAGCGTCTGGCCCGGCTTGATCTCCTGGCCGATCTGCGGGAGCCACGTGATGGTGCCGCTGAGGCGGTTGTACACGGTCTGCGGGCTGTTGTAGCTGAGGGTCCCCGACTCGGTGTCGGTCTCGGTGAGCGTCCTCCGTTGGACGGCGGTCACGCCGGTCGCGTTCGTCGTGTTGCCCGCCGCCTTCGGCGAGGACGCTCCGGCGCTCATGACGACGACGACCACGACGCCGCCGACGGCGATCAGTGCCAGCCCTGCCAGCACGCGCCGGCGCCACCGGCCGCCCGAGATTTGCCTAACACCTGTTACCCGCATGACTCACGCTCCTCCACAGACGGCCAGCGCGTGCTCGAACGCCGGCGACCCCGAGTTGGGTCCGGCCCCGACGGCCTGTGCGATTCCACCGCCGGGGCCGAACGTCGGGTCGGGGAAGTTCGGCACGCCGTGCTTGCGCATGCACTCGGCCTGCTGAATCAGTCTCAGCCTCGTGGCGGCCGGGACGGCGCCCTTCGGCGCCGCGCCGGTCACGAGCTTCCGGCACTCGTTGAGCGCAGACCGGAACGCGGGCGCGTGGACGTCGATCGTCTGCGGGAGGACTATCCCGAGGACCATGGTGACGGCGCCGCTCGACGTCGTGGCGTTGGGGTTCGGGTCGGGGAAGTCCGGGACGCCGTGCGATCGCATGCACTCCGAGAAGCGGATCTGCGTCGAGTGGTGACTTGACGTGTCCGCGCTCGCGTTCGTGGTCGTGGCCGCGCCCGGCGGGGCCGAGGCGCCACAGGCGGCGAGCGCGACCGCGCAGCCGAGGACCGCCATCCCGAGGACCAACAGCTGCGTACTGTGCATGTCCAAGCTCCCTGTGCTCACTGGATCGTCAGCCGTACGGGGTTGTACGGACCGCGCAGTAACAGGGTCGTAACGTTGTTATGCCGCTGTTATGTGGCCTCAGGCATCCTGGATGTGCAGATGCCGGCGCGGGCCGCGGTCCCGCCCGGTTCTGCCCAAAGAAAGATCGGGTCTGGTAGAGGAACGAGCGATGAGGGTGCTGGTGGTCGAGGATCATCCACGGCTCGCCGAAACCGTGGCGACCGTGCTCCGCCGCGAGGGCATGGCCGTGGACGTCGCGTTCGACGGCCGCGAGGCGCTCGGGCGCGTAGCGCTCGCGGACTACGACGTGGTCGTGCTCGACCGGGACCTTCCCAGCGTGCACGGCGACGAGGTCTGCCGGGCGATGGTCGCCGACGGCCGGCCGAGCCGGGTGCTGATGCTGACCGCGGCCGGTTCGCTCGAGGATCGAGTCGAGGGCCTCGGCATCGGCGCGGACGACTACCTGGCCAAGCCGTTTCACCTCGTCGAGCTGGTTGCACGGGTACGAGCGCTGTCGCGGCGCTCGCGCCCCGCCCTCGCTCCGACGCTCGTGCATGGCGATCTCGAGCTCGATTCCGCCCGGCACCGAGTCACGAGAGCGGGCAAGCCGGTCGCGCTGAGCCCGAAGGAGTTCGCGGTGCTCGAGCTCCTGCTCGGGGCCGAGGGAGCGGTGGTCTCCAGCGAGCAGATGCTCGAGCGAGCCTGGGACGACGCGGTCGACCCGTTCACGAACACGGTGCGTATGACCGTGAGCCGGTTGCGGGCCAAGCTCGGCGATCCGCCGGTGATCGAGACCGTGGCGCCGGTCGGTTACCGGATCGGAGACCTGCCGTGACGGCGCGCCTCCGCGGGCGACCCGCCCTCGCGGGTCGGTTGCGTCAGCCGAAGACGACCGTGCGGTGGCGGTTGACGCTTCTGTACGGCGGGCTATTCCTCGTGTGCGGCGCAGCGCTGCTGGCAATCACGTACACGCTTGTCGATCACGCCACGGTCACCAACGGCCCGTTCCGGGCGTACGTGAACACGATCGGACCGCCGCCGGCGGCGTCACGTCCGAAGCTCCGGCGCGCGCCGATCGGAGCGATTGCACGCCCGAGGCCCAAGATTCCGGAGCAGATTCAAAAACTGCTGAAGACGGCTTCGGGGCGACGGGCCGTGTTCAGTGTCGGCTCGGTGCAGCGGATCTCGGATCTGCACCAGCTCGTGATCGAATCGAGCATCGCGCTCGCGATCATGGCGATCATCTCCGGCGCGCTCGGCTGGGTGGTGGCGGGGCGCGTGCTGGCGCCGTTGCGGACGATGAGCGCCGCAACCCAGCAGATATCCGAGACGAATCTCCACGAGCGGCTCGCGATGACCGGGCCGCCCGACGAGCTCAGGCAACTCGCGGACACGATCGACGGGCTGCTCCAGCGTCTCGAGGGCGCGTTCGACGCCCAGCGCCGCTTCGTCGCCAATGCCTCACACGAGCTGCGCACGCCCCTGACCGCGGTCCGCGCGCTCCTCGAGATGGTGCTGAGCGACCCGAGGGCGACGATCGGGACGTTCCGGACGACCTGCCGGCAGGTGCTCGAGGAGTCAGAGCAGCAGGAACAGCTGATCGACGCGCTCCTGGCTCTGGCCCAAGGCCAGCGGAGGATCGACGACCGCGAGCCGATCGACCTCGGGGCGATCGCCGGCGAGGTGCTCGCGGCGCACGAGGGGGAGGCGGCGGCCCGCGGCGTCCGGGTCGACTCGTCGCTGGAGCCCGCTCCGATCGCCGGCGATCGGCGCCTGATCGCGCGACTCGTGTCGAACCTGGTCGACAACGCGCTTCGCTACAACGTTCCAGGCGGAAGCGCACGGGTTGACGTGCGACCCGAGGCTGCCGACGTGGAGCTGGCTGTCGTCAACACGGGCCCGGTCGTGCCCGCCGAGGAGGTCGACCGGCTGCTACAGCCGTTCCAGCGCATTGCCGGCGAGCGGGTCGGCCATGGCGATGGCCTTGGCCTCGGATTGTCGATCGTGGCCGCGATCGCGAACGGCCACGACGCGGCGCTCGAGGTGAAGCCGGGCACGGACGGGGGCCTCGGGATCACCGTGCGGTTCGCGCGCGCGCCCGAGGCCGATGGGGCTGCCGCTTCCCCTCCGAACGCGCATCCCGTCGGACTAGGGCTGGTCAAAACCTAGGCACCCGCGATGCGCAAGATGGGTCGCCTGTGCCGATGTGGAACCGGCGTTCCTCGCCTACCTTGGCCGCATGCTCCTACACCCGAGCCAGAGGATCCAACTAGGCGAACTTCGGGCCGATGCGCTGCGGGATGGTGGCGGCCGGCGCAAGCCCGGGCGTGCCGCGATGCGGTCGCCCGCCGACGT